>Ga0134093_1000161_pt1 | contig 80728 bp, 96 predicted proteins | sample 4_1taG_FD_94452 | JGI IMG/M metagenome (GOLD analysis project Ga0134093, IMG submission 94452) | Switchgrass degrading microbial communities from high solid loading bioreactors in New Hampshire, USA - 4_13_20_68_A1 metaG | ecosystem: Engineered > Bioreactor > Semi-continuous > Anaerobic >...
CATAAACACATATCGAGGGTGTAAGTCGAGTTGACAGATTTACTTTCACATTGTGAAACCCAGCATTTTCAAAGCTTTCCGGACTTTACTTTTTAGACATCAAGCAAATTGTCTCCACATGGCTGGACCATGGGAACATATCCACGGGTTGGACCTCCAAAACTCCAAATCCCCTCTCGGACAAAAACGCCAAATCCCTCGCAAGAGTTGCCGGATTGCAGGATACATACACAATCCTTTTGGGGGCCATGTCGACTAAAGTATCAAGCAGCACTTGGTCGCAGCCTTTACGCGGCGGGTCGACCACCACCACATCCGCCCTTATTCCCTTGCCGTACATTTCGGGAATTATTCTCTCGGCCTCACCAACTATAAATTCCACATTATCAACACCGTTTATTTTCGCATTTTCCTGTGCATCCCTTATTGCATCTTCCACCACTTCCACTCCATAAACTTTTTTAGCCTTCTCGGATAAAAACAGTGAAATAGTACCGATACCGCAGTATAAATCGAAGACTGTCTCTTCTCCTGTGAGTCCTGCATACTCCAACGCTTTATTGTACAACACCTCTGTTTGCACAGGATTTACTTGAAAAAAAGACAATGGTGATATTTTGAACTTAAACTTACCAATATAGTCAGTTATGCACTCATCTCCATATATCACTATATTTCTAGGGCCTAATATGACATTGGTGTTTTCAGTATTTATATTTAGCACAATGCTTTTTATTTGCGGCATTTCCTCGGTAAGCATTTTGACAAGAATGTCCCGTTTAGGCAAGCTAGTGCCGTTTATTACAATCACCACCATCAATTCACCGGTATTAAAACCCATTCGGGTCATCACATGGCGAACAAGTCCTTTTCCGGTGGTTTCATCGTATATACTGATTTTATTCTCTTCCAAAAATTTTTTTACAATAAGTTTTGCTTTATCGCTGTCACTGCACTGGATTAAACATACTGGAGAGTTGACAATATCATGGGATCTTCTTGCATAAAAGCCCACCGCCAGTTCACCCTTCTGCAATCCCACAGGATACTGGGCCTTATTGCGATAATTGAAGGGATTATCCATACCTATCGTATCATGAACCGCAACATCTTTAAGTCCGCCTATTCTTCTTATATTCTCTGTCACAAGATTGGTCTTGAATTTCAATGCCGCATCATAACTCATATGCTGAAGGCTGCACCCACCGCATCTATTGTACACTTTGCAGACCGGCTCAATTCTGTCCGGTGAAGCTTTCAGAATCTTAATAATTTTTCCCACAGCATAGCTCTTGTTGACTTTAATTATCTTTATCTCAACTTCTTCTCCCGTAATTGGACCGTCAACAAAAACAGTAAAGTTTTCGATTCTTCCTACTCCTTGACCTTCATGTGTCATTCCGCCAATCTCTATCTTATAAACTTCATTTTTTTTAACGGGAACCAACTTTTTTACCGCCTCTCATTTATACTAATCAATTCAATTTTCATCTATATCAAACAAAAACCGATTTTAAAGTATAAAACCGTAATAGACAAACATAAATTACATTATTCTATGAAAGCAACCGATGGTTTATATTATATTAGTCTTTATTAAAAAAAACAATTTTAAGCAGAAAAATGAACATAGAAAGTCAGAATAAGCTTTCAAACCAATGGTAATTATTTCAACAACCCTACAAAATATTTATTACGCCATGCTATGGATTTTCGGCTTACAATTTGATAAAATTATTAGAAGTAAGATTATCACATATAGGAAAGGAGTATCAAATCATAACGGAATAAAACACCCAAATCACTGTTCAAGTAAACATTATAAAGGCAAACCCATCAAAAGATGGCGACGCAAAGCTAAAGGGGCTAAAGCATTATGCTATGCCAGCCAGTTGCAATACAATATAATGATACCCAACCCTTTTAGTAAAAGAAAGAGTGGGTATTTTATTTTGTATTAATTGCAATTGCAAATAATCGCAGCAATCATCAAAGAATACGAAGGAGGATACTATGAAGAAACGGTTATTACTAGCTTTATCAGCATTTATACTGGTGCTGGCATTAAACTTTATTACTGCACTGGCATTTGAACCTACAATCAAAATCATTTACTGTGACGATGTATATTCTTTTTCTGAAGGCATGTCCAAAATAGTTAAAAACAGCAAATATGGTTTCATTGACCAAACAGGCAACATCGTTATTGATACGCAATACGATTTTGCAAGATCTTTTTCCGAAGAATTAGCAGCAGTTTCATTAGGTGGTTCCTGGGATATCGACGGAGATTATATTGATGGAAAATGGGGATTTACTGACCGTACCGGCAAGGTTGTTGTCCCAATTATTTACGACAAGGTATGTGATTTCAGTGAAGGCTTTGCTGCCGTTGTAGAAGGCAACAAGTTAGGCTTTGTTGATATAACCGGTAAAATCGTTATCCCTCCAACATACAACTACGGAATGTACGAGGAATATTATTTTCGCAATGATCTTGCTGTAGTTACAATCGGTGACTTTGACTCCCCCGGTTTCTCAGTTATTGATAAAACAGGCAATCCTGCATTTGATTTTAATTATGACTATGCAAAATTAACCGGTTATTCTGAAGGAATGCTAGCTGTCGGTGTAGACGGAGACTGGGGTTTTGGCGGTTCGTATTATTTGGGTCGTTCATACAACGGTGGCAAATATGGTTTTATTGATACCGACGGTAATGAGATTATTGCACCTATTTATGATTATGTAGATGATTTCCATGAAGGAATTGCAGTGGTATATAAAGACGGCAAATTGGGAGCCATCGATAAAGAGGGAAATGTAGTTGTTCCGATAATTTATACCGACATTAGCCGCTCAAGCGAGGGACTTCTCTGCGTATGCAACGACGAGGGAAAATGGGGATATGTTGATAATACCGGAAAAGTGGTAATTGACTTTAAGTTTGATCTATGCAATACCTTTCAGGAAGGATATGTTACCAATTCCATCGACGGAAAATGGGGTGCAGTAGATTCAACAGGTAAAACTATAATCCCATTCAAATACTATAATTTATGGAATTTCAGTGAAGGCTTCGTGAGATTTAAAGCTGTTGAAGGCGGAAGATGGGGGTATTTAGATTCTCTCGGAAACATTGTAATTGACCCCATTTATCAAGCAACTACTGACTTTTCCGACGGATTTGCAATCGTTATAAAAGACGATAAATTCGGAATCATCACCAAAACCTCCATCCCATTCACAGCAAATCCCACAGCCTCAAACGTGCTTGTTAACGGCTCTTTTGTAGCCTTTGACGCTTATTCCATCAATGGCAACAACTACTTTAAACTTCGGGATTTAGCTTACATATTAAGCGGAACTGAAAAGCAATTTGATGTAACCTGGGACAATACTATTAAAGCAATAAATCTAATAACGGGTAAGTCCTATACCGTTTCAGGCGGCGAAATGGCAACCGGTAACAAGGACAGTACCACTGCATATATTTCAAATGCAACAGTTTTTATAAACGGTGTAAGGGTTAAGTTAAACGCTTACACAATTAACGGAAACAACTACTTTAAACTTCGAGATCTAGGTAAGGCATTTGACTTTGGTGTAGTTTGGGACGGTACTGCCAACACAATTCGTATTGAAACATCCAGTAGTTACACCGAATAAAGCGAAACCTCACATATAATAAAGGATTTAGGACATTGAACCCTAGTTCTTACTTCCTATAGTTTATTTGAATAAAGTAAAAAAGAACTGACCCCCAAATTTGTAACTGTTTGAGGGTCAGTTTTCTGTAAGTAAAATCTAGTTAATCCATGCATTAGACAGGTTAAAATACTTTTAGAACTGAGAAATTGGTCCGAATTCTTTACTGAATAAATAAAAGCCTCATGAGTTCAGGCTCTTTTGCAGGCCCGCCATAATATTGGTTTTTCAGTGTTCTCGAACCATTCCCTGCTATATTAATCTTTCTTATATCTAGCCAGAAACTGCCTAGTTCTCTCTTCCTTGGGATTTCCAAACACTTCTTGCGGCGAACCCTGTTCCACAATCACACCGCCATCCATAAAAATAACACGGTCTGCCACATCCCGGGCAAAATCCATCTCGTGAGTTACAATAATCATTGTAGTGTTTCGTTCTGCCAAATTTTTTATTACTTTCAGCACTTCCCCGGTAAGCTCAGGATCCAAGGCAGAAGTAGGTTCATCAAAGCATAAAATGTCCGGTTCCAAAGCCAAGGCCCTTGCAATAGCTACACGCTGTTGCTGTCCACCGGATATCATATGGGGATAACAGTCCAATTTATCCGATAATCCCACTTGGGAAAGAAGCATTTTTCCCTTCTCTTGTATCTCGTTTAAGATAGCTTTTTTATTCTGTTTGAAGTCAGGACGTTCTTTAGCTAACAGTTCCGCTGCTAATGTAACATTTTTTAATACTGTATATTGGGGAAACAGATTAAAGTTCTGAAAAACCAAGCCAAAATGCAGACGTTTTTTCCGCACTTCACTTTCTCGTTGAGTAGCGGGATCCATTGCATCAAAAATCACTTCACCATTGACGATGATGCTTCCTTTATCCGGCCGCTCCAAGAAATTAATGCACCGAAGCAATGTGGTCTTTCCACTTCCTGACGACCCTATTATAGAGATTACCTCTCCTTTTTCCAATGAAAAATCAATCTTTTTCAAAACCTTGAGGGTCCCGAAACTTTTTTCAATATCTTTTACTTCTAAAATCGCCAATCGAATCCCCTCCTTTTAAGCACGGAAATAACTCAATTTCTTTTCTACCCAATTAAGCAGTAAAGTTAACGCCCCAACGAAGACAAGGAAATAGATTCCTGTAGCGAATAGTGGCCAAATAAGACCTTTATTGGTGTATTCTCCGGCCATCATAATGATCTCTTTATTTGAAATTATACGGGCAAGAGAAGTATCCTTCACTAAAGTAATTACCTCATTACCGATTGGAGGCACGATCCGCTTCACTACTTGAAGCAGTGTCACACGGAAAAAAATCTGTGTCTTTGTCATACCCAAAACTTGCCCTGCCTCATATTGTCCTATCGGTATGCTCTCTATGCCGCCTCGATAGATCTCTGAAAAATAACAGGCGTAGTTAATAATAAAGGCAACGGTTGCAGCAACAAAGCGTCCTGATGTACCGCTTGGCCATGAAAAAGGCATATTTAACAGCCCTGGCCCATAAAAAATTATTATAAGCTGCAGCATCAGTGGTGTTCCCCGGATTATCCATACAAAAGTCCGCACCAACCACCGAATAGGAGGAATACGGCTCATTGAACCGAAAGCAATCACCATTCCTAAAGGTAGTGCGAACAAAAGTGTTAATATAAAAAGCTTGCAATTAAGCATAAAGCTCTCAGTCAAACGACCAAAAATCACAACAATCTCATTCATAACTCTGTTACCTCAATATACAAACGAGCGGACAGAGTATTAGACCTCTGCCCCCCGTCAAATTTTATGTATGATTAAATTATTGAGCTATATCCAATCCGTACTTTTCTGCCAATCTTGCCATGGTACCGTCTGCAACAAATTCGCTGAAAATCCTATTCACTTCCTCACAAATATCGGAACCCTTGCGGAAGGCAACTCCATAATCCTCTTCAGCCAAGTAATCCACAATAATAATATCATCATAACTGGTACCTTGGCCGGTCATTGTTTTTGCTAAAGTCAAGTCCAATACAGCTGCGTCAGCGGTACCGGCTTTCAATTCCATCAAGCAGTCTGTCTGCAAGGACTTTGGAACATAGTTGGCCTGCTTCAAATTATCATCCTTCTTAATGGTATTTTCACCGGCAGAACCTTGCTCAGCCACAACAGTCTTGCCTATTAAAGATTCCGTACTGCTATAGCTATTACCTGATTTCACTAAAACCACCTGGGCATTCTTAACATAAGGTTTGGTAATTTCCATGTTGGTCTTACGCTCATCATCTATTGTCAATCCATTCCAAATACAGTCAATGGTCTTTGCATTCAGTTCATCTTCCTTGGTATCCCAGTTGATCTCAACAAATTCAGGCTTAAGACCAAGTTTCTCACATGTCAAGGTTGCCAATTCTGTGTCAAAACCGGTAAATACACCATTTTCATCGGTATAATTCATGGGCTCATAAATTGTGTAGCCTATTACCAGTTTACCCTTGCTTTTAACATAACTCAAATCACTTTTATCCTGAGAGTTATTAACTTCCTTAGTGCCACAAGCACCCAACGCAAAAGCCATGGTTAGCCCTATGAATAACGATACTAATTTTTCATACTAAAATCCCCCAATTTCAATCTAAAAATACTTTTTCATTATAACACGTTAACATAATAAAGCAAAGCCTTTTCTTTGACGTCATTTGTCCTGTAAAGCTATAAATTTCAGTCATTTCATCCATTTAGTTTTGATCCTTCCGTTTCAATTTGCAATAGAGATATCTTAGAACAGACAATAGCCCCCTGTTACTTGGCAAAAAAATAGTCCCATTAGGGACAAAGAATTGAATCAGTTTGCCTACTGTTAATTATTGCTAATTTTATCAAAATCTAAACATTAATTTTTGGTTTTTATGGATTTACTAAACGACTTCAACAGCTTGTGCTCTATATTTAACACAGTTGTCTACAAATTTTTGGGCAAAATTCAGATTACTCCAAAAATGAATTTGGGGATAGGCAGCCAGCATATTATAAACGTTAAAACCGCTTTTCCAAACTATTGGACCTTTTTCACTGCACTTCTTATAAATTTTTAAACAAAGTGCAATGTCATCAGACAATAAATTTATATCGGAACGGTGAAATTCATGGCCTCTTATTCTATAGCCCTTTTGAGCCATAACATTGTCCCGGATAACATCAATGTCAACATATCCGGACTTTTCAGAACCTTCTCTTATCTTGCAATAGCCGTTGAGAATACCGGTCATTTTAAGTTTTTCATTCTCTTGTTTCTCAACATATTCGCTTAAATACAGTAAACTGTCCCCTTCAGCATATGTAGGTATTCCGTCGGTTATTTTTCTCTTTATATCGTTCATAAGGGTCTTATTTTCCTGAAGTGCTTCCAAATAGTTTTCAAGACAACCTCCTCCAAAATATATACCGGAAATATCCTTTGGCAGTATTTCATCCACCAACGGACTGAAGTACTTTATTTCAGCCCCCATATTTTCCAACAAATCAAGATTGTCCTTATAATAATAACTGAATGCTTTATCCTTTGCCACTGCAATTTTTACTTTTTCATTCGGTATATTGTCAAAAATAAATTTGGTAGAATTCAGATATGCAACCACAGGTCGATTTGACATTTTTATTATGAGATCCACATCAATAGTTTTGATTACCTGCTCCACCAGTATACGGATTTTTCTCTTCAAATCGTTTAAATCCTCTTGGGGTACAAGACCCAAATGCTTGCTCGGTAAATCGTCCATTTTAGGCAAATACCCGAAAACTTTCAACCCTGTACCGCTTTCAACAGCAGCTTTTAAGGCCTCATAATGTTCCTCATTTTCAACTTTATTTAAAATTACACCGATTATGTCAAGATTCTTGTCGTAATCCACATATCCGTTTATCATCGGAACTATACTAAGTGATATACCTTCCGCATTGACTACAAGAATAACGGGAGATTTTACTATTTTAGCCACATGAGCTGTACTTCCTACAATTGTATTTTCACCAATACCGTCATATAATCCGCTTGTACCTTCAATTATAGATACATCGGCACTCGTGGCATTCTTCTCAAACAGATGAACCACAGTATCTATATCCATTAGCCAACTGTCAAGATTTCGTGAATCTTTACCTGTAATAAAGGAATGAAGCATAGTAGTAATATAATCGGGCCCAACTTTAAAAGGCTGAACATCAAGCCCCATTACATAAAGAGTGGCTAATATCCCCATTGTTACGGTAGTTATTCCGCAACCGCTATTAGTTCCTGCAATTGTTACCTTTCTAATAGTCATATGTTTTTCCTCTTAAATCTACATTTTTCCTTTTTCCCTTATAAACACTCTCGTCTATAAATATAAAAATCAGTTAGTTTACAAAAATATACCATAAAATGCTTATGTTAACAATTGTGCCAACTTAATTATACTATTTTTATTAATTATACTAATTTGTTCAAACTTTTTAAATAGAACTTAGAAAATTTTTTTATTTATTCTTATTCTATGCTGTAATTTTCCCTAAAAATACGTAATTTTCTTTTAAGTAAACCGAAAAATAATCGACCGGCATATCAAAAGTTACTTAAAGTTGTTTAAGAGTACAAAAAACCGTAAAGTCATTATTCAAATATCCTCTCACAACCTCAATACTCTCTATTTGGGAATATTGCTCCAACAACATTGAAACCACTTGCTCGTGATTGTAATAATAATAGGTATCCTCTTTGTCCGGGGAATTCTCATCGAGTAAATTAAAAACCACCAACTCCTTTGACAGTTCAACAAACCGCCCGAAAGCTCGTTCTAAAAATTCCAAATTATTACCCATATTTAAATTGAATATCCCTGAAGTGTATACAATATCAAAACTTTTCTCATCAAAGGGATGCTGTTTGAAAATATCCATGCAGTAAAACTCACCGGGCAAATTCTTGCTCTTTGCACTTTTTATCATATCTTCAAGAAGGTCCACACCTGTATACATAACATCTATACCCCTATCCAACAGGTATTCTAGGAGATTTCCCAATCCGCATCCCACATCAAGGATTTTTTTGTTTTGTATATCAATATTTGAGATCAGCATCTCAAATCTCATGTACTGGGCTTCCCTGCTCTCCCATCCCAAAACTTTAAAGTCAGGCAATCCCTTCCCCATTTTGGGTTTGTAATAAGCTTCTATATGCTTCTTTTTATCTATTTTTGATTTAGCCTTGCAATTACATTCCATACATATCTCTCCAAAAACAATAGATTACTTCTATTATACCCTAAAAAAATGTCTGTTAACTATAAAAAAGAGACAATAGTCTTTAACTACTGTCTCCCGTTTTATATTTTTTAACCTCTAAACTTTATTTCCGCAATCGGGACAGAACTTTGCCCCCGGACTAAGCTTGGTGCCGCAATTGCTGCATGAAACATCTTGAGGGGCACCGCATTCGGGACAGAATTTTACTCCCGAATCAATTTCCTTGCTACACTTTACGCAGGTTGCCTTTTGAGGTGCCATACTCTGCCCGCAGTTAGGACAGAATTTTGCCCCCTGCTGAACAGAAGTGTTGCATTTAGGGCACGGAACAGTCGGTTGGTTCTGAACCGGCTGTGGATTTTGCTGGGGTTGCTGATTCGGACTAAACGCCTGTCCCATCATGTTTCCAATAGCCGCTCCTGCACCCATGCCCGCACCTAGTCCTGCAAATCCGCCTTGGTTTTCTGCAGCAGAATTCATAGCGTCCAATGTACGAATCTTTGTATAAGCATCCATTCCGCCTGCAAGACCTACGCTGGCTCCTTGATCAAAAGCTTTTGCAAGTTCTTCGGGCAGTGAAATGTCTTCAACCACCAAATCAACTATTTCCAGCCCAAACTGTTCGAATTTCTCCCGTATATTTTCCCTAACCTTGACACTAAACTCAATAAGTTGTCCCTGTATATCAAACAATGAGAGTTTGGACTCCGCAATGGTATCCTTCATATATTGTACAATATAGGATCTGAATGTATCTTCCAATTCACTTGTTTTATATATTGCCTTTGTCCCGAAGTGTTCTTTCATAAACTTCGCAGGATCCGTCACTCTGTATGAAAACTTACCCCTTGCAGTCAGTCTCACCTGGCCGAACTGCGGATCCCTAACCATAACCGGAGACTGTGTACCCCATCTTTGATCCAAAAATTGTTTTGTATTAACAAAATATACTTCTGCCTTAAAAGGAGAATTAAAACCGTATTTCCATGATTTCAATTTAGTAAGTATGGGCATATTCGCAGTACTGAGTTCATATAATCCGGGATAAAAAACGTCGGCCAAAACGCCCTCATTAACAAACACCGCAGCTTGTGATTCCCTTACTGTCAGCATTGCACCCATTTTAATCTCTTTATTTGCCACCGGAAACCTATAGACTATAGTATCGGAACTCGAGTCTGTCCACTCTATTACCTCAATAAGCTGTCCTTTGATAAAATCCATTAAACCCATGCGACCCACTCCTTTTCTATGAATAATTCAAATCGTTGTTGCCCCGTAATAGACAAAAATAGCAATAAATATGCGGGACACAAGTATATGCAGTGTTAGAAAATCAAGACTTGCCAATAAGCTGAAAATTTGTCGTCATTCTTTCAATAAATTTGATTTTACGGGCTTTGAACCACAAAAATCGTACAAATAGTTTTGAAACGCCCTAAACATAAATCAAATTAATTAACTGCTTATTATAGAATAACACATTTTGAAATTTTTTTAAACATATTTCTTTATTCATACACAATCCATACTTAAACTTGAAAGTTTTCATCCGAATATGTCAATAATTTTTATATTCCACCAAACACTTTAATTTTTTTCAACTCAATGATATAATATTTGAGAATGTTAGAAGTGGAAAAGGCGGTAAGTATGCGAAAACCAAGAAAAACAAAGCATGATAAGTATTTATCAATAATGTTTGTACCTCATTCGACAAATGAAGTAAAAACCATTAAAATATCTTCATTACGCAGTAAACTGTACATTTTAGCATCAATACTTTTGACCTTGGTAATCTGTTTTGCTTTATATTTGGTATCGTTAATACATACTAACAACAAACTTAAAATTGCACTAGATGAGGCAGTCAACAAGAACAAAGAGCAAGCAATACTTTTAGCAGAAAATGCCGATCAAATTGCTGCATTGCTTGAAAAACAAGAACAGTATGTCAAAGGAATATCGGAATTCAGTGAAAAGTACAAACAGATGACTGAAAGCTATCTTGATAACAATATGGAAAGTTTTACAGCAAGCAGAGGTTCAAGAGGTCGTTCCTTCATTGACGATGCAAGCGAACTGAAAAAAATTTTGGAAAACCTTCGTGAAATCAATGATTACGACGACAGTTTTGTAAGTAAATTGAACGAATCGGAAAAAAAACTGCAAACCTACATAGAAACCTTTCCAACTTTATGGCCTGCAGACGGAAGAATTTCCTCACCCTTCGGATACAGGTCAGACCCTATGAACTCAATGGAAAAAAAACATGAAGGAATCGACATAGCAGCACAATATGGTGACGATATAAGGGCTTCTGCCAATGGAAAAGTCACATTTTCAGGTACAAACGGTAATTACGGCAAATGTGTAATCATAAACCACGGCAATGGTATAACAACTTTATATGGCCATGCTTCATCTCTATTAGTTAAAGAGGGGCAAACAGTAAAAAAGGGTGATGTGATTGCAAAAGTCGGAAGTACCGGCAAAAGTACGGGTCCTCACCTCCATTTTGAGGTACGTGTCAACGGTACGCCCGATGACCCATTAAAATATCTTGACAAGAAATAATTAACGGCAAGGAGGATAATTATGTTCAGCAAAAGTGCTTCCGGAAATCCCGATTCGTTCGATACCCTAATAGGTATAAATTCGAAATTTGAAGGTAATATCGAAACCAACGGAACTATCAGAATAGACGGCAAAGTAATAGGAGATCTTAAAATAAAGGGCGATGTTTATATCGGGAAAGAAGCTATAATAACCGGAAATATATATGCAAACAATATTTTTGTTTCCGGAAGAATCGAAGGAAATGTAGAAGCAAAAGGACTTCTGAAAATTCAATCTTCTGCAAAGTTGTACGGTGACATTACCGTTAATAGTATTGTCACTGAAGAAGGCAGTGTATTTGAGGGTAAATGCAAAATGCTGACAGAACCTAAAACAGAAGATCCTTCAAAAAAATCAAAAAATAAAGAAAAATAAATATGTACATATTTTATACTTAATCTAAATTATCTAAATTAGGCTTGAAATTAATCAATATTCAAATAATAATATGGTACATCGCCTACTATTACCGTCTCTGTCACAGGTAGACTGGTTGTCACCACGGTTTTCTTTTCGACAAAAGGTATTGCCACTCCCATTTCAACTTTAAATAAGATGTAAATCCTATGTCGGGTTTGGTTTATACCTGCACTGCTAAATTCCGATTTAAAATCTGTCTCAACACTCCCTACCGGAATTATTCTTATATTGATTTTGGGACCTCTAGCCGCAAAGATTGTCTCGCCGAAAATTGCACCTAAAGGTATTGAAATTCTTTCATCGGACAACTCGGACAATTGAGATTGCACACTTAAGGAAACATTGGCAAATATTCTGTTCAACTTCCCGATATCTGTTTGAATGGAGGTAATGGTTCCATCTTCGTCTCTAGTGATTGAAACTATGTCATAATAGTCCATATCATCGGGAAAATTCTCACTGACCGCATTGGAAACAACCCTAGAAACTATGGACTTAACCCTGTACTCGGATATTTGATTCATCCCAATTCTCAATCGTTTATCGATATAAGTAAATAAAACTATCAAAATAACCAAGATAATAGCAATCACCGCATAGGCCTTATATCTTTTTTCATTTCTTCTCATGTACCATAAGCGGTGATATAAATTGGTCTTTCTACGCATAAAAAAACCTCCTCAATTAATAGTATGTTTTGAGAAGTCTTTTGGTGAATTGGCATCTTATGGTATTTCTTGCCTTTTACTTAGAATATTTCCCTTTTTTAGTCGTGCAAAACACACAAACACCGGTGTTCTGCCCTGTTTGCATGTTACAGATTTGATATGCTATAATATAAATGTTTTACAATGAAGCAAACTAGTAACATACGGATTTTGGGATAAGTAGCTGTTAATTTCAAAAATATAATCAATAAAGTATTAGATGTAATTTCACTTATCCCTTGATAAAGGAGAGGAGCTATTATGAACTCTAACAATACTGCTGTTTCCGATACAAAAACCGGTAAGAAGAAACAGCGAATATCAGTGTTGAGAATAATCGGTAATTTAATAAGGATTTTATTTTTTTTAGGATTCACCCTTGGGGTTATCCTCGCAGGTATAGTTGGCGGTGCTGTCTTTGCCTACATAAGAACTGCCGAACCTATAACTGCCGACCAACTTGTAATAAAAAATCAGACAACCCATGTATATGACTCCAAAGGCAATGAAATTATTGCCCTGCAGGGTGCTCAGAACAGGGAAATGGTCGACATATCGGAGACTCCACGATATTTGAAATATGCCTTTATAGCTATAGAAGACAAACGCTTTGAAAAGCACTCCGGTGTTGATTTTGTCAGATTTGCCAGTGCAGTTATAAACTTTGTGCTTCCCGGAGGTGAGTCCCACGGCGGAAGTACCATTACCCAACAGGTTGTTAAAAATGTGACCGGAGAAGACAGACGTTCCATAAAAAGAAAGGTTCAGGAAGCATGGCGTGCAATTGTATTGGAACGAAAATTGACCAAGGATCAAATCCTTGAAATATACATGAACCTTATATATATGGGTGAGAATTGCTATGGAGTCCAGTCGGCAGCCAAAACCTATTTCGGAAAAGATGTAAAAGATCTTACACTGGCCGAATGTGCATCCCTTGCAGGTATAACCAATCTTCCAGGGAAATACAACCCCTTTACCAAAAAAGGCAGGGAGAACAATATAAAAAGGCAAAAAACCATTTTGCATGAAATGCTTGAGCTTGGATATATCACTCAGCAAGAGTATGATGAAGCCATCAATCAAGAACTGGTTTTTGCAGAATCGAACAAACGTAATGACAAGACTGCCAGTACACAGCCTTATTTTGTAGACCAGGTGATACTAGACGTAAAGAAGGACCTTATGGCTATCGGCTATACCGAGGATATGGCCATAAAAACCATATATAATAACGGATTGAGAATATACACAACTATGGATTCCGATATTCAAAAAGCCATGGACCAAGTCTTTTTGAATCCGGAATACTTTACCAAGGTAAATACCAATACCAGCCAATCTCCCCAGGCAGCAATGGTAATAATCGATCCGAAAAACGGTCAGATAAAAGCCATGTACGGAGGTGCCGGTGAAAAAATAGGCATACCTTTCAACAGAGCCACTGCATTGGAAAAACAGCCGGGTTCCACCTTCAAACCCATTGCAGTATACGGCCCTGCCATAAATGAAGGTCTCATCACTGCCGCAACTGTAATTGACGACGTTCCCGTCTACATGGATGGGGTTGCGAAGGGATTATACCCCAAAAACTCCGGTAACTACTATGCCGGACTTACAACCATACGTGATGCCATAACAAGGTCCGTAAACGTGGTGGCAGCTAAAGTTTGGGCTAACTATTTGGGACCGGATTTATCCCATGAGTATCTAAAAAAGGTAAACATAAATAGGGACAAAGAGCGTACCGTTTCCTTATCTTTGGGCGGTCTTTCACAGGGAGTCAGTCCTCTTCAGATGGCAGCCGCTTATGTGCCTTTTGTAAGCAAAGGAATATACTATGAACCTACAACCTATACAAGGGTTGAAGATGCAAACGGAAATGTAATTTTAGAGAAAAAGCCCCAATACAATATAGTTTATGACGAGGCTGCCGCTTTCGTAATGGTCAATATGCTCAAAGATGTTGTCAACTCCCCGGACGGTACGGCAAGTCGGGTGAAGATTCAAAACGGCAAGATGCCAACCGCAGGTAAAACAGGTACTACCGATAAAAACACCAACAAATGGTTTGTAGGTTTCACTCCTTATTACGTAGGTGCCACTTGGTATGGATACGACAGAAATGCATCCTTATCTTCAGCGGAACTTAACAGGGCTCAGACAATTTGGCATGCTGTCATGGAGGAAATTCACAAAAATCTTGAACCAGTTGATTTTGAAGTTCCATCGGGAGTTGTTAAAAGGAAGATATGCGAATACTCAGGTAAGATTGCCACCGATTTGTGCTATAGGGATCCAAGGGGAAATGCAGTAAAGGACGAATATTTTATAAAGGGTACGGAGCCTGACGAGGAAGACACCTGTAATGTTCATGTGCTTGCCAAAGTATGTAAGGCTTCCACAGATGCTTTCGGCCGATACCTGCTTGCCGGAACATACTGCCCCGACAGTTCAACCGAAGAGCAAGTATTTGTGCAAAGGAAAAAACCTTTCACACCTACACAACCTAATGATCCCTATCCTAGGGATTGGAAATATGAGCTTCCTGCCGGAGAGTATTGCCAGGAACACGGACCGGAAGACCTTCCCTCACACTTCTTTAACAATAATGAACCAAATAACAAATTCTTCGATTGGTTCAGCGACTGGTTCAGATAAATATTTACTTCTTTCGGACATAGTAAAAAACACAAAACGGAAGGGGCATTGAGAGCCCCTTCCGTTTTGCTTTAGTTATTTTGAACACAGTGAAAAGCACAAAATCTCAGGAGCTTGATGCCCCTGAGACTTACACGTTCCATCCAAACTTTCTATTCATATCTTAAGGACTCTATGGGATCCAAATCGGCAGCTTTTTTGGCCGGGTAAACACCAAAAATCAACCCCAAAGCCACAGAACCCAGAAACGCTCCTATTATTACCGGTATATCAACTACAGGAGGTATTTTTATCATTTGCGAAATTATATTTCCCGCCGTCACACCGAGAAAAATACCTATCAACCCGCTTATTCCCGTCATAATAACAGACTCGGTGATAAACTGCATCAGTATATCGATTTTCTGTGCCCCTAAAGCTTTTCTGATACCTATTTCCCTTATCCTTTCCGTTACCGATACCAAAAGGATATTTATTATGCCAATCCCACCTACAATGAGAGTTATAACAGCAATTACGAGAAGAATGGATGAAATAACACCTAAAATGTTGGAAACCATCTTTTGTATATCCTGAGAGCTCTGGGCAAAAAACAAATCCGATTTACCCCGTTTTCTCTCCAAAGCTTTTACAATTCTGTCACCCAACTCTTTTAGACCTTCATCTTTTTCTGTTGAAACGTCGATACTTTGAAGTTTTTTGTCATTAAAATATATGTTTTGAAGAGTGGTTATTGGCACATACACCACTGCCGGAATGTTTTCATTGTCAATCATGCTTGCATACAATTCACCGTAGGACTTGGTCACTCCCACCACTTGCATATTGACAAGTTTTCCCCATGTAGTTCTATAAGTAATTGTTTCTCCTACTATATCAACCCTCTTAAAGTATCTTTTAGCAAAAAACTCATCGACAACTATAACATTGGATTTTGACGTGTTGTCAAATTCGTTTATAAACCTGCCCTCTTCCATTTCGATGGGTGAAAAACTTTTGTACTGGGAAGATACCCCGTAAACATAGGCACCTCTAGTTTTGTCGCCAATTCTCAGTGAGCCGCCCCTTTGTATACTGGCTGCAATATTTTTTACTTCGGGAGCCACCTGCTTAATTAGCTCCATATCCTCCAAAGTCAACATATCCGATTCGCTGATATCGGATTTTTGATAAGAAATGGTAATGGTGTTTGCACCCATTTTTTCAAATTCGCTACTTATATAAGCCTCTGCTGCATTTCCTATGGCTACTATGGTAATAACCGAGAATACCCCCATAATAATTCCAAGCATAGTTAAGGCAGATCTCAATTTGTTTGCACCTAAACTGTCAAGGGCTTGCTTGAAACTCTCAAAAAAACTCATGGTTCCCTACTCCTTTAATTTCCACCCAATATTTTTACTTTCATGCCGTCTTTGTGTGTAGGTTGCGGATCAAGTACGACCAAATCGCCTTCTTTCAAGCCCTCTAACACCTCTCCCAACATATCGGATACCAGCCCAAACTTTATCTGCCGTTCAACAGCAATGTTTTCCTCATTTATGACATAAACAAACATATTGCCGTCTTTATCCTCTTTATAAATGTTAAACGGTGCAACCAATATGTTATTCTTCTCATTGGTATATATGTCACAGGTTACGCTCAATCCCGGTTTTAATGCAACTTCCGATTGTTCAATGGATATAATTACTTCAACCGAAATCTCCTCTCCCCCCGACGTAATATTTGACTTGGCAATAGGGGATATACTTTCAACTTTTCCGAGTACTTCGCTTTTATCATCAATACCTTCACCGGTTATTACAACTTTCTGCCCGATTTGCACATCTCTCATATTGTACTCGCTTACTTTTGCCTTAATCCTCAATTTTTCCGTATTGGATATTTTAAATGCCGGTACGGCACTGCTTGTAAAAGAACCCTGCTGAACGTTCGATTCCACAATAATACCGTCTATGGGACTTAAAATCGAATTGTTGAGCTTTTCAATCTTTTTTTCGAGGTCTTTTATACTTAATTCCGTTGCTTTTAAAGTCTCTTCCTTAACTCTTTTATCCATACTTTTGCTTGATACGGCAGATTCATAAGAAAGTCTGGCATTGTCCAAATTCCGCTTTGCATCATCCACTGCTTTTGATGTTGCATCCAATTCACTTTTTGAAATGGCATTGGCCGCATAGAGTGTTTTGTTTTCTTCCAGCTTTTTTTCGGCATCAGCCAAAGCAACTTCTGCTGCATTCACTGCAGATTCCGCTCTTTTTATCTCCGCTTCGGTAGCCGGAGATTCCAAGGACAGCTTCTGGACATTTCTGTCTATTTTAAGCTTCTCCAACTGGGAAACCAATTCATCCATATCAAGTTCCAACAGCTTCTGGCCCTTTGTAACTTTGTCGTTTACGTTAACCAACAACTTGTTCACCTTAAGCGGAGTATCAATATAGACCTCACTCTTTTCTATTTCCTCAATAAAGCCTGAAGCTGAAACTTTGGTAGATATTGAACCCTTTTCAACCTTATAAGCTTTTACCGGATAAATAATCCCTTTATTAAAGGAAAATGCCGATTCGGAATCATTACCGAAAATTATGGTCAACCCTGCCAATCCGGCAATAAGTAAAACCACAATTACTGATATGATAATACCTTTCTTCATACTTAACCCCCTCTATGATAATAGTGAGTGTACATAAATAACTATAATAGCAATCCAATTGACAAAAGCTGCAATAATTCGGTATTAAAGGCTATGTTAAGAGTCCTTTATCAAGCCATACGTTCCATCTTATTAATCCTTATAACCTCTCTTGCATCAAGAGGATTTTCCACTATCATATCCTCTACCATCATTCCATCCCTAAATTTTACAAACCTTTTTGTATGTTGTGCTATGTCCGGTTCATGGGTAACTAGCATGATGGTTACACCATCCCTATTCAGGTCTTGGAAAACAGCCATAACTTCCTCACTGGAATAGCTATCGAGATTACCTGTAGGTTCATCGGCAAGTATAATTGCAGGCTTGTTTACCAGGGCCCTTGCTATGGCAACTCTTTGCTTTTGACCTCCCGACATTTCATTAGGTTTGTGATTCATTCTCTCTCTTAGCTTAACCCTTTCAAGTGCTTCAATGGCCCGCTTTCTTCTCTCCTTGGCACCCACTCCGGCATAAATCATCGGAAGCTCTACATTTCGCAAAGCTGTCATTCTAGGAAGAAGGTTAAAGGATTGAAATACAAAGCCTATTTTTAAGTTTCTTATTTTGGCCAACTCCCTTGAATTCAGCTTGGATATATCCACACCATCCAATATATATCGACCGGAAGTGGCCCTATCAAGACATCCTATGATATTCATCAAAGTTGACTTGCCGGAACCTGACGGCCCCATTACCGAAATAAATTCACCTCTGTCCACAGACAAGTTAACATTTCTTAAAGCTGTCACAGATATTTTTCCGTTTTTATACACCTTGCCCAAATCGTTTATTTGGATGATCATTTCTCCATCACCTGCTTAATAGATATATTCCATCATTTCATTATTTCCCGTACAAAACATCAAACTCGGCCCTTAATATGTTATAATTGTATATAGCAAGATAAGTCTGATACTGTGCGTCCAAGTAATTTTCTTTAGCCTCAAGCACTTCCTCCTTGCTAAGCAATCCCTTTTCAAACTTGAACTGTTCATTATTCAACTTGTTCAAGCAAATTGCCTCCCATTTCTGAGATAACCGGACTTTATCCTTTGCCGTTAATAAATCGTTATATTTATTTCTAATGGACACTTCCAAATTGATTTTTGCATCTTCCAGATTGACTTTTGCACTTTCCAAATTCAGCATATTCTCATCATATACCGGGGTGCCTTGCTCGTAACTCTCTTTCGTAAACTCCATTGTCTTCTCTTTCGCCTTCAATTCCTCACTCTTTATATACACCTCGGCATCGTTGTTCAAGGCATTTTCAACAATCTTTTCAATATCCAAATCCATTGTTGAAGCAAGTACCAACCTATCCTTAATCTCAATCGGCTCTTCATTTACATCAAGCCCTAAGACTCTCCTAAGCTCAAGGTTTGCCGCTTCAAGTTTTTTTGCAACCTTATTTATATCAATGGCTTTCAAGTCAAGGGCATATTTAGCATCAATCAAATCATTCTCTGTCAACTTGCCCTCTTTCAAACGGGTTTCAAGTATTTTGTACTTCTCATTCAAAATATCCTGCTTCCCCTTTTCCATTTCCAGTTCCTTTTCTATAAGCAGCTTATTGGATGTCGCCTTGTAAACTTCAAGCTCCAACTTTTTCAAATTTTCTTCCTTGATCTTTTTTGCATACTCCAAATCGGCTAAAGCTTTTGCAGGATTAACCTCTTTAGCTATTTTATTGTTCAGTATATCGATTTTGGTATTGGCACTAGTGCTTCTTTTTGCGTCTTTTTCAGCGTCCTTTAAAGCACTTTCCTTAACCTTTATATTCATATCGTCCACCATTGTCTGCTTGCTGTTGGCAGTCGCTATTTTTTTCGATTCCTGTATACTGAATTTCAGCCCTTCAGCTGCAAAAACAGTTGTTATGGCAGTTATAACAAATACCATTGCAAATACACCTATCCGCTTTTTCATCTATTTCACTCCTTTCAATCAATATGCAGGCCCTATTCCCGCCGCCTCTTCGAGTTTCATTATTTTTGTATTAAAGCCGTATATCACGAGCTCCTTGGCATTTTCCAACTCCTCTATTCCAATCTCCATCTCATCCAGAATGGTTTTGGTTATAAAGCCTCTTTCATACTGAATCTTCATCTTATCCAAATTTCTTTTCTGTAATTTTATTGTTTCTGTAGTGCTTTCAATGGTATTCAAATCGCTCATAACCTCTATGTAGGCCTTCTTAATTTCATTTTCAACATCGTACCTGGCTTTTTCCAGTTTAACCTTTAAAGCTTCAATTTCAAGCTCCAAATCCTCAAACTGTTCCATTAAACTATAGCTCTTGTTAAACAGTTTGCTTTTTTCGAAAATTTCTTTTTTAAGCTCCTTTATGCGAAGTTCTTCTTCAATACTCTTAATCTCATTTCTTTCAGCTAAAGCTTTCTCTATATAATAATCCAAAGGTTTTAAAACCAAATTCCTTTTAAACTCATCAAACTGAATGGTATCATAATCTATAGATATATCGACTCCCATCATCGAATTGAAAGTTCTCACCATGTTCTCCCTGTTTCGCCTTGCCTCGTCCATACTTGCTTCCGCCTTAAGAAGTTCATATTCCGATTCTTCCAAATCCAGCCCGGTAATCAGACCTTGATTGAATTTAAGCTGATTGATCTCGTGTTTGTTCTTGGCCAACTGATATTTTTTTTGGGCTATATCGCAATCTTTATCCGCTTTCATCAGCCCGAGATATATGTCTCTCAACCCTAAAGACAAGGATTTCTCAGTGACGGTCTTGCTGTCAATCACCTTATTCCAATAGAACCTAAGCTCTGCCGGAGTATATTCTTTCGCAATGGACAGATTCAGCTTGGTATAGTCGTCGAATTCAAAAAACAATTCTTCCCTTCCAATTTTTACAGTTACCCCATCGGTTTTTATATTCTTTGTATTTTGAATCACAGAATTGTAGTTTAAAAACATTTTTCTTTCTTCAACTGCAAGGTTCTTTAAAGTCCTGTTGTTTGAAATCATGAGGTTATTGGCCTTATCATAATTAATCACATTGCTATTCTCACCTTTTGCCTGTACTAAGAAGCCCAACATACTGACAACCAAAGCTATTGAAACTAGCTTTTTCAAGGTATCACCTCCTAGTGTAAAAAGACAGAGCCTATATCCTCACCATCAAGTATTTGAAAAATAATATTGGGATCTTCCCCGTTTGCTATAACCATGTCTATCCCAGCCGATGTTGCTATTTTTGCAGCCGACAGTTTTGTAATCATTCCCCCGGTACCTCTCGATGAACCTACACCACCGGCATACTGCTCTATTTCCGGGGTGATTTCTTTTATAACCGAGATCTTCTTGGCACAACTGTTTTTTCTGGGATCGCAATCATAAAAACCGTCAATGTCGGTTAATATAATCAGTAAATCGGCTTTTACAAGCTCTCCAACCATTGCCGACAAAGTGTCATTGTCGCCGAAAACCCTATTTACTCCCGATTCTATCTCATCCACTGCAACAGAGTCGTTTTCGTTCACAATTGGAATAATTCCCTTTTCTATCAAAGTCTCAAAGGTATTGACAACATGTTCCCTAGCCACATGGTTCTCAACTATGTCACGGGTAAGAAGTATTTGAGCAACTACATGCCCGTATTCCGCAAAAAACTTGTCATATATATGCATCAGTTCAAGCTGCCCTACTGCAGCCACTGCCTGTTTCTCCCGCAAAGTTTTAGGTTTGCTCTGAAGCTTAAGCTTGCTGACTCCCACACCGATTGCTCCTGATGTAACCAGTACCACTTCCTTCTCCTGATTGGCAAGATCCGATAACACCCTTACAAGTTTATCAATTCTTGTAAAATTAATCCTACCGTTTTCATAGGTTAGTGTTGAAGTACCAACCTTAACAACTATTCTTTTGGCTTTTTTTAAATTCTTACGTAACTCAACATCATTCATTTGACTTTCCCCTTCAAGATTTTCTTTATATTAATCACTATTCTAATAATTATACTATAAATATGTAAAAAAAGTTTATGTATTAATAAAATTTAATAAATAAATAACATTAACTTCACTTTTTTGGCGATATATATTTATCGGCAAAATCGGAAAAAATAATATCCTGAAAATACTGTATTTAACGCGTGTTTATACATCATATAGGTCTAAAGTCCTATATAAATTTAGGTACAAATTTGTATAAAATATTGATAGGGATTAGTTGGAATATTTCTTCTTCAAAAAATTCGCTGTTGTAGTTGTTATAATATCTTTTGTAAATCATATAATTTTCTCTTTATTTATTCCAAAATATTTAGTATTATTAATCTATAAAGATAAAATAGAATTCCAATACAGAAAAATAAAAATAGAGATGGCTATTGGAATCGTGTGAATTGTTTGTTTTATTTAGGAGGATCAAAGTATGGATTTTATTATAACAACTATATATTCTAAAATTCAAAACACTTCTTTCTGTACGGCTTTGTAGTCCTTTTATCTATGTCATAGTTTTATAGAAAGGTATTGTCCCGTAAATAAAGCAAATAATTTGCATTATACCTATTATGGAGCCTCATCACTTAAGCGGCACTGTCCGTCTATGTGACTTCAGCTTTTGATACATACTAAATAGCATAATTGTTTAATGCAAGTAGATTTTAGTCCCACTTGTTTTTTGCCTCTTTCATTCCAATTAAAGAGGCACAATAAAAGCGACGGGTAACCGAAAGCCTTGTCAACACTTTACTTTGGTTTTCGTGCCTTTCGTCGTAATATCTTTCATATTATTTTGGAAGTAGTTTAGCGTATGTATGAGCTTATCTTGTTCATACTTATTTTTTGCCTATAAATGCTATTCTTACAAATCTCTCAAAATATTAGCAGTTTTCCCGGCATTTATTAATTATTGAAGAAACAATTAAAAAGGGGGGGTAATCCCCCCTATATTAATAAGATGTTCTTTATATTAAGCCTTTGCAGATTCTTCAACGGCAACCGCTACTGCAACAGTGGCACCAACCATAGGATTGTTACCCATACCTATCAAGCCCATCATTTCAACGTGTGCCGGAACTGAAGATGAACCGGCAAACTGAGCGTCTCCGTGCATTCTTCCCATTGAGTCGGTTAAACCGTAAGATGCAGGACCTGCAGCCATGTTATCCGGATGAAGTGTTCTACCTGTTCCACCGCCGGATGCAACAGAGAAGTACTTCTTACCGTTTTCACCTGCCCATTTCTTGTATGTACCTGCAACCAAGTGCTGGAATCTTGTAGGATTGGTTGAATTTCCTGTGATGGAAACATCAACACTTTCCTTAATCATTATTGCAACACCTTCATTTACGTCATCTGCACCATAAACTTTAACTTTAGCTTTTTCACCGTTTGAGAAAGCCTTTTCTTCAACAACTTTCAACTCTCCGGTACTGTAGTTGTACTCTGTCTTAACATAGGTAAAGCCGTTTATTCTGGAAATTATGTAAGCTGCATCCTTACCCAAACCGTTTAAGATAACTTTTAAAGGCTCTTTTCTAACTTTATTTGCAGTTCTTGCTATACCTATAGCACCTTCAGCAGCTGCAAAAGACTCATGTCCTGCAAGGAAGCAGAAACATTTTGTTTCTTCTCTTAAAAGCATTGCTCCAAGATTACCGTGGCCCAAGCCAACTTTTCTGCTGTCTGCAACAGAACCCGGAATACAAAATGCCTGTAAACCGATTCCAATTGCTTCTGCAGCATCGGCAGCGTTACTTATACCCTTCTTAAGAGCAACCGCACAACCTAAAGTATATGCCCATACAGCATTTTCAAATGCTATCGGTTGAACACCTTTAACTATTTTTTCAACATCTATACCCTTTGACAAGCATAGCTCCCTAGCTTCTTCCAAGCTATTAAATCCATACTCAGCAAGACATTTGTTAATTCCATCTATTCTTCTTTCATAACCTTCAAATCTAATCACGTGTATTCACCTCTCTTCACAATTAATTATTATTCATGTCTCGGATCAATTACTTTAACTGCTTCGGAGAATCTTCCGTAAGTTCCGATGTTTTTCTCATAAGCTTCTTTAGGGTCAACACCCTTTCTGATAGCTTCCATCATTTTTCCGATATGAACAAATTTATAACCTATTACTTCGTTGTTTTCGTCAAGGCCAATATTCAAAACATAGCCTTCAGCCATTTCAAGGTATCTAACACCCTTATCCTTTGTTCCAAACATTGTTCCAACCTGTGAACGAAGTCCCTTACCGAGGTCCTCAAGGCTTGCTCCTATTGGAAGACCGCCTTCTGAAAATGCAGTTTGAGTTCTTCCGTATACAAGCTGCTTGAATATTTCTCTCATTGCAACATTGATAGCATCGCAAACGAGGTCAGTATTCAATGCTTCAAGAATTGTCTTTCCTCCAAGAATTTCAGCTGCCATAGCTGCGGAATGAGTCATTCCGGAACATCCCAGAGTTTCAACAAGTGCTTCCTCAATGATACCGTTTTTAACATTCAAAGTAAGCTTGCAGCAGCCCTGTTGAGGAGCACACCATCCTATACCGTGTGATAACCCTGATATATCGGTTATCTGTGTTGCTTTAACCCATTTCCCTTCTTCAGGAATTGGAGCCGGTCCATGATTTGGTCCTTTTTTTACACAAATCATACCTTCTACTTCATGTGAGTAATTCATGAATTTAATCCCCCTTCACAATATAATTGCTTAAATATACCTTAGCACTTTTGTTACAGAATTGTTCTGTTCCTTCGCCACTAAGGATATAGTCATTGCATTTAACAATGAACATGAATAAAGACAGCTTCGCAAATACACAGCTGTATTTTTCCCTAATACTGGATTAACGCAAAGACTAGAGCCCATACGTTAAATCTAAAAAGTTTCAGTCAACATTATACCATAATTATTAAAATGTAAAGATAGAAAATTGATTTTTTTCGTTAAATTTTTTACAAAGTTTCTTGCCATTATTTCACATAATTGAAGTGTTTTTGACCATCATATTTAAGCGGGAAAAAATCCAATAAAGAACGGAAAAAATCACAAGGGCATCGAGCCCCACGATTTTACTTCTTTCATTGAATCTGTAAGAAATAAAACAGGACTGGAAAATAGACGCAAATCTATTGTTTTTTAATATATACAGGACTTTTATCATTTATAATTGGCTTCAACAAGTTTTTTCAATAGTGCCAAGTTACTTTCATCATTTTCCATGCCTTTTGTAACTGCCTCACTATATTGCATCAGCAAAGTTTCATACTCTTGTGTTAACTTTATATAATTATCCTGATCGGATTTGTCACTAAACACAAGCGTATTATTTTCAAATTTATATCTCCCTGTTCTATCCTCGAAGAATTTAAGCATTTCATCAATCTTTTCATAAAGCTTTATATTCAAATCAAACAATTCGTCCTTTTCCTTTTTTTCAATTTCGCTGTTTTTCTTAGTTGCAACAATATACTGTTGCCTTATACTATTGGGAATATCCAAGTCTTCAATTTTACTTATATAAGCATCATGGACAGGAGCCACTTCCGCTTTTGATTCCGACAACCCGCTGACAATAATTTGGATACGTTGCCTATTCTCTTTTATACGTGCAGCATCCGACAACACTTCAGGTGAAATAATCTGATTTAGGGGTATGCTTCTAAACATATATTCAACTTGCTTGTTTATGCGAAGAAGGGACAAAACGTAATCGCAAGTTTCCGATACAAAAGGTGCATATTTTCCGTAAATCTCATCAGATATATTCTCATCAACAAGTTTTTCGGCTGTTTCAGAATCATACATCTCAATAATCTTTACCAATGCCGCTTTTTCAATATCTATTCCATCCGGTTTCGCAACATTTCTTGCTATAACGGTATTCACCAGCAACGCTGTTGAAACTATAAACAATAAAATACTTGAACCTATTATGAAATAGGAATTGTATTTTTTTAAAAACTTTGTACAAACAAATATAATCAGTGCAATCAGTACCGCCATTCCAAAGAATACACCAATCATATAAAGTAAGAAATTGGTGGTATTAGTCTCAACTTCCTTTAGACTGAATTTTAAAAACGCATTTATCATACCTATCAACAAAAACAAAAGAAAAAATACTGTTGATATTATGTATTTCAATAGTTTTGATGCTTTACTTTCCCCTGTATAATCCTCCATGAATACATCGATAAATTCCGGTATAGCATATGCTTCAACATACATATTCTTTTCAACATCATACAATTTGCTTGTCCTGCTAATCATACCTTTTTTGTATAGCTCGTAGACTTCTTCGACACTATGAATCTCTGTCTCGCCGGTTCCTATGAAGTATCTGTATAGCATAACGCTACCCCTCCTTTGCTAACTAACCAGAGTTCTTATGCTTTTCCGATTTTCATTTCAATAGCTTTATCTTTCTAAGAAAAAATATCGTAGAATATGCAAGCAATCTTATCTGCTCGCTTTAAAAACCAGATTTATCCACCAAAACTCACGTTTATATCGATTTATCTTGGATTTTTATCGTTTTTAAACAACATCCTTAAATATTATTATAGGCGTTTATTTGGCATATTTCAATGATTTTACAAGAATACTTTCGAACATGGAATATTTTCACTTGTTATTTTAATGTAACGAAATTTCCATGTTTAACATAATATAAAACCATAGAACTGATTTAAAGGAGTGGCTATGGACAGATATCAAAGATTAGAACAAATTACCAACGGAATTAATGCTGCTTATAAAATTAAAAGTGCCGAAAACTCATTCAGACGGGATAACTCTGAAAATCGCAGCAAGATAAGCAATGTAGATTTGCTGATTCAAATACTTTCTGTTATTGCAGAGTACTCGCCGGAAAACTATAGAAATACTTTTAGCGACAAGCTACAAAAAAGCACAGTTTACCATAATACATACAGGAATCTTAAGCAACATATTAGAAACATTCAAACCAACAGACACCTTGACAGCGATGGATTAGCCAGAACGCTCGAATTGGTAAAACCCATTTTGGCAACAGACAGGAGAAACCTGGTTGAAAAAATGCTTAAGATTCATGAAATATTAAAATCATGATTTCATGTGATACCTTTTATTCTTCATACTCTTAATTCCTCTAATGTATATTTTGTCATAGTGCAACTCCGATAAACCCAAAACCTTTTTTTCGGCCGGAGTTCGCCTTTTTTTTACCCAAATAATTTGCTCGGTACGAAACTTAGGTTGAGGTTCAAAAATGTTTTGGATTAAAAACAAAGCATTTCCCAAAGTCGTACTGTAATGACTGTAATTTTCCCTAATGTTTTTAGACTCCACATAGTATAAAACTATAAAGCCAATCACTCCAAATATTACTCCAAAAGCTACCAAAACAGCCAAAGATTTAAACAGGTTAAATATGAACATATCCCCCATCGCTTTTCACCCTTTATATACTAACAACTTATATATAATTATACTACAACAAAATCGGTTTGTCTGATATTACTCACAGTAGCTTTTATAACCTCTTGGTTCAGTTATCAACCGCATTGTAAAAAAGCACTAGCATATATATTTTAAATTAATAAATACTATTTATGCGTACTCAATAAATAAAGAAAGGGTTGGTTCAATAATGTATAACTGTTATATTGAAAACGGAGTTATTATTGCACCGAATGTTGTAGCTGATGGAGAAAAAACCACGGTTAAGTATAAGGGATTGCTTTATACCTCCGGTGCTGACGAGGTATATATGAGAATGGGTTATGGTCCTAACTGGGAAGATCAAAAGGACATTAAAATGACCAAGACTTCTGAAGGATTCGAGGCACAGATTCCGATAACTTCACCCGAAAAGCTTAACCTGGCGTTCAAGGACAGTGCAAACAACTGGGATAACAACTCTGGTACGAACTACTCTTTCTATATTGAGTCGAAATAGTGAAAGATTCTATATAAAAGGGTTGGCTTTTGCCAACCCTCATTATCATTACAATTTATTACTTATTGACACTTTCCTTAATCCAAGGAAGCTTACCGCCTATTTTAAGTATCTCGGCATCAAGTTCGGACAAGGTGTGGGTCAATTCAATTTCAAATCCCTTGGTTATATTTTTAAGTTTGACCTCACCCTTTAGGTTACCGATTGAAATCTCAATTTTGTCTCCCATCTCAATTCTGTCATAATCCTCAGGATTCTTGAATGTTAGAGGAACAATTCCGAAGTTAATCAGGTTTGCAAGGTGAATTCTTGCAAAAGATTTTACAATAACCGCCTTAACCCCAAGGTACTTCGGTGCCAATGCCGCATGCTCGCGACTTGAGCCCTGTCCGTAGTTTTCTCCTCCGATGATAAATCCTCCATTGCTTTCTAATGCTCTCTTGGAGAAGTTCTCATCCACAGCTTCAAACACATACTTGGAAATCTCAGGTATATTACTTCTCAATGGAAGTATTTTAGCACCTGCCGGCATTATATGGTCAGTGGTAATATTGTCACCTACTTTAATCAAAGCTGTACCTTCAAGAACATCCGGCAATTTGTCGAAGGAAGGAAGCGGCTTGATATTGGGGCCTCTTACAATTTCAACCTTTTGAACTTCCTCTTGTGGCAGTGGTTTCAATATCATATTGTCATTAATAAAGAATCTATCCGGCATTTGAATCTTCGGATATTCTCCCAAATCCCTGGGGTCTGTTATTTCTCCAGTAAGAGCGGCAGCAACTGCAACTTCAGGGCTTGCCAAATACACTTGGGCATCTTTTGTTCCGCTTCTGCCTTCAAAATTTCTGTTGAAGGTACGTACCGAAACAGCTCCGGAACAAGGTGCCGAACCCATTCCAATACATGGACCGCAGGAATTTTCCAGGATACGGGCCCCTGCCTGCACAAGATAATTAAACTCTCCGCTTTCCACCATATGTTCAACGACCTGACGCGAGCCAGGGCTTATTGTCATGCTTACATTTTCAGATATTGTCTTGCCTTTCAAAGCATTGGCGACAACTTTCAAATCTCTCAAAGATGAGTTTGTACAAGAACCGACAGCCACCTGGTCAACCTTTATTCCTGCCACTTCTCTTACTTTTTTAACATTTCCGGGGCTGTGCGGAAGAGCAATCATAGGCTCTAATGAACTTAAATCAATCTCTATTATTTCATCATATTCAACATCATCGGACGGAGCAAGTTCAATCCATTGGTCTCCACGTCCCTGGGCTTCAAGAAAGGCTTTTGTTATTTCATCACTCGGGAAAATACTTGTGGTACAACCGGTTTCTGTTCCCATGTTTGTAATGGTGGCACGATCCGGTACCGAAAGGTTTTTAACACCGGGGCCGAAATATTCCAAAACCTTGCCCACTCCGCCTTTAACATCAATCCTTCTTAAAACTTCGAGAATAACATCCTTGGCCGATACCCAGTCATTTAGCTTTCCAACAAGTTTAACACCGACAACTTTAGGGAATTTAATTCTGAAAGGTGCTCCTGCCATAGCAGCAGCAACATCCAAACCTCCTGCTCCCATTGCAAAACATCCTATACCTCCGGCAGTGGGTGTGTGGCTGTCTGAACCTATCAATGTTTTTCCCGGACGTGCAAATCTCTCTAAAAACAACTGATGGCAAATACCGTTCCCGGGTTTTGAAAAATACAATCCGTAACGCTTTGCAACCGATTGAAGATAACGGTGATCGTCGGCATTTTTAAAGTCAGTCTGCAAAGTATTGTGATCAACAAAGCTCACACTGAGCTCTGTCTTAACTCTATCAATTCCAATAGCTTCAAACTGCAGATATGCCATAGTACCAGTAGCATCCTGGGTTAATGTGTTATCGATCTTGATGGCAATCTCGTTTCCAATGACGGGCTCACCATCAACCAAATGTTGTTTGAGTATTTTTTCTGTAATGGTTCCTTTCATTTCATGACCTCCAATAGGTTAATCTTTTATAATCCGGCAAAATGAGATTAATCAAAATTTATACCGCATATTTAAAAAAGAATATCATTTTCCAATTAATAATATAAAATTTTAAAATCCATTGCAATAAATATTCCCCAATTAATTAAATGGCAAATGTTTTATCTATCCTTAATGGGTTTGTAAGGAACCTTGCCAATCACACATTTATATGCAGGCCTAATAATTCGACCTCCATTAATCAGTTCCTCCATGAGATGTGCACTCCACCCTGCAATCCTTGAAATTGCAAATAGCGGTGTATAAAGCTCTACAGGTATCCCCAAAGACTTATATACAAAGCCGGAATAGAAATCTACATTAGCACTTACCACTTTATCGGATTTTTTAACCTTGGCAAATACTTCTGGAGACAATCTCTCTATAGTTGTAAACAAATTGTATTCCTCTTCATTTCCGGTTTCTTTTGCCAGTTCTTCTGCTTTTCTCTTAAGCAAGATGGCACGAGGGTCGGATAGAGTGTAAACAGCATGCCCTATACCGTATATAAGACCGGAACCGTCATTTGCTTCTTTATTTAAAATTTTCACAAGGTAATCGCTTATTTCCCCTTCATCAGACCAGTTTTTAACGTTTGCCTTAATATTCTCCATCATCTGCATAACCTTTATATTGGCACCGCCATGCTTCGGTCCCTTTAACGACCCTATAGCCGCTGCTATGGCAGAATAGGTATCGGTGCCACTAGAAGATACAACACGGGTTGCAAAGGTTGAATTGTTTCCTCCGCCATGTTCGGCATGAAGTACAAGAAGAAGGTCCAATATCTCAACTTCCGATCTTGTGTATGAACTATCGGGACGTATCATATGTAATATATTTTCAGCAGTACTCAATTCAGGCTTTGGACTGTGCAAGAAAAGACTCTGTCCATCATGATAGTGTCTCTTTGCCTGATAGCCGTAAGCAACCATTGTAGGAAATCTTGCAATAAGCTCTATGCACTGTCTTAATGTATTCTCAATGCTAGTATCATCAGGATTATCATCATAGGAGTAGGAGGCCAATACAGCCCTAGCCAGCTTATTCATAATATCTTTACTTGGTGCCTTTAGAATCATATCTTCAGTAAAATATTCAGGTAATTCCCTTTTTGAACCTAAGAGTTGAAAGAACTGATCCAATTGCTGTTTGTTCGGAAGCTCTCCGAAAAGGAGAAGATAGCAAGTTTCTTCAAAACCGAGACGGTTTTCACTTATAAATCCATCCACAATATCAAAGATATCAATACCTCTATATCTCAGCCTTCCCTCTACAGGTATTTTTTCTCCCTCATCCAGTATATATGCATGCACATCTCCAACCTCGGTAAGCCCGACTAAAACACCTGTTCCATCGGCGTTTCTAAGGCCACGCTTTACATTATACTTTTCAAACATTTGACTTTCAATATGGTTGTTCTTCTTAATAATTTCCGAATAATGGCTATAAATTCCTTCATATCCCATTATCAATCACTCCCTTTCCTACTATAATTCATACTTGCTTTTTTAACATGTTCTATAGTCAGCTCTTCAGCTTTCTTGGCATCTCTTTGCGATATTGCCTGATAAATTGCCTTATGTTCCGACAATGCTTCCTCAGCCCTGCCGGACATACCCAAAGAATTTATACGTGCCCTTTGAATGTAATGATGGAAATTACTGAGCATGGTCATAAGCGGTTTGCTTTTACTTGCTCTGAATATGGTTTCATGAAATTTAGTATCCAGCTTTAATATTTGCTCCACATCATTCTTCTCGGTATAAAATTCTTCCAGGTCCAAAAAATGCTTCATTTCCTTAAGCTCCGATTCGGTAACGTTTTCCGCTGCCCATCGTGCCGCAAGTCCTTCAATAGCCAATCTTATTGTATATATATCTTCAATATCTTTTGCTGTCAAACCGGTAACTATGGCTCCTTTATTGGGAATAGTCTGTACAAGACCTTCCAGTTCAAGCTGTCTTATAGCTTCACGAATTGGTGTACGGCTGACTCCAAGCTCTTCCGAAAGCTTTGTCTCAATTAGGCTGTCGCCGGTTTTGTACTTTCCGTTCAATATATCATTTTGCAAATAATTAAAAATCCTTCCATGCAGTGACGCATTACTGTCGTTATCCATATGCTTAAATTTAGCCATGTTTACCCTCCTCCTTCGCAAAGCCATAACAAATTAAAAATATTTGTCAAGCTGTAAATTTCCCTATACATTAGAGAAGCAGTCAGAAACATAACATCTACTATGTATTCTTGTATCATTGTATACAATTATACAGGGATAGTCAATATAATTTAAATATTTTTATTTCAAAAGAAAAACCAATTAACATATTTTCAAGCACAACGCCCGTTTGCAGTCATCGTTTTATTATATTTACCCTTGCATCCATCGATAGCAGTTGACAATCAAATTAATTATGGTAAGGTTATTTCTATAAAATTGTAGGTTGTAAACATTAAAATGATATATAACTCTTTTGACTATAATATTTATATAAGACACTGTTCAAAAACAGAAGGGGAAATTCCGCATGAGGATATTAGAGTTTTTATCGGGACCTGTTATAGGTGCCGTTATAGGTTGTTTCACAAACTACATAGCTGTCAAAATGCTTTTTAGGCCGAGAAATGCTGTACGCTTGGGAAAATATACCTTGCCTTTTACTCCCGGTATAATCCCAAAAAGGAAAGCCGCACTGGCAAAAGCGGTAGGAAACACTATTAGCAACGCCCTATTGGGTAAAAATGAAATTAAGGAAATCATTGAGTCTGAAGAGATGAAAGATGCTTTTGTAAATGGTGTGATGCAAATCATTAATGATAAAACAGCGAATGAATCGACAATCAGCACTCTTTTATCCGATATTATCGGCGAAGAGAATTATTCTCAAAAGAAGGACGTTTTGACTTCAAAGCTTGCAGATAGAATCACGCAGGAATTGTTGAATATGGATGTCGGAAAAATAATAACCGATAGGGGTGTGGAAGTTTTAAAGCAAAAGATGAGCAATCCAATGCTATCCTTTTTAATTAATGAAAAAACCTTGAAATATGTTGCCGTACCCATTGGAGAACAGATAAACGAATATATTCGCATGGAAGGAAAAGGCAAAATTGAAAACTATGTTGCCAAGGAATTTGCAGAACTGGAAAAAAGGCAACTTGATAGCTTAATCGGCAATAAAGAAGAAGTTATGTCAAAGATACAATATAAACTCAGCAGTCTTTACGTTAAATTTATCTCCAACAATATCGAAAGTTTTGTAAATAATTTTAAAATTAACGAAATAGTCGAAGAAAAGATTGCAAATATGAGCAATGAATCCTTGGAGGAACTAACACTATCGGTTATAAAAAAAGAATTGGATATGATTGTATACCTCGGTGCAGTAATTGGCTTTATAATGGGCATTTTAAACATTTTTTTATAGGAAAGACAGCAAAAAAGACTTGGCCATCTCTCGATTTGGCTTAATCCCTTACAGATTCGAAGCCTTTTTTGCATCTATTCTTATTATTAATTAGTTAAAATATCTATATTGACTGGTAAGCTTCAACAGCATGAACAAACGGGCAGGGTCCTTGAATTCAGGCTTGACCATGTAATAAACATAGCTTTCAAGTACACTTACATCAGCTAATGTACGACCTTCAATCTTAAAATTGGTGTATCCCATAGGAACATATTTTTCATAGATATCCTCAGGTTTAATGTGAGTTCTATGCTTGGTTGTCTCATAAAACTGAAGCTGCATATACTCACATTCGAACTCTTTGAAATTAAACGGCAAATCGGGTGTTTTCATATGCTCCGTTAATGCTATCTGGTATCTGCCTATGTAGTCATAGTGATCCTTTCTACGAGGGCAATTGGGAATACAGCAGGCATTGATAAGAAGTTCGCAACGTTCTTTATGCGGAATTTTGGCTAATTCCTCAAAACGGTTATTCCAATTATAATCCAATACAACAAGATAATAATCTTTTTCAAGCTCTTCCTTTAAACCTTCTATATCTTCAAGCTGCTTGCAAGTGGAGCTTATAATCTTATATTTGGGATAATTTTTCCTTATATATTCTTCCAAGACAGGGGAAACGACAATAACTTCATTTAACCCATTGTGTCCCATATCCAAGCACATATTGCAAAACTCGTCATCCAAGTGCTCTTCCTTTATATGAGGATTACTAAAAGTATAACGACAGGGGATACCTCGAGAATTAAACTGTTTCATTATCTCTACCATTACATTTCGATCCATCTTTCCGCTGAAGTTACGCCCGCCATTCCACAATGAAGTGGGAAAAGTCCCATAAACGGAACCGATGGTTATATCGGGCCAAAACCATTCGGGTCTCGACTTCATAACTTCATACAATAAAATATTCAGTCTAAAATGTCTCACAAAATCCGGTAAATGAAACTTGATACTCATGAGATAACCCTCCATTAAAACTTGGGATACGGAACAAAGGTTCAAAGTATAAAACAGTAAGAAGTTTATAGAATGAGAAGAATAGCATATTGTCGATTAGCCAAAATTTGTACCCTAACAAGACTATATCAACGGGGTATCATCTTGTCAAGTTGCGTAATTTTATTTATTCTTCGGTTTCCTATAATTTTAGCTTACTTACCACATTAAATTTCAAATCTTTTTTGATTTCACTCCCGGTACAATCAACCGGTTTGATACCATTTTTTGGATTTCATAAAAATTTCAATTGCAATTAAATGTATATATGTGTTAAAATGTTGTGGTGTAAATAGTGTCAATCATTTGACACAGTTTTACTCCCCTAAAGAGAGCTACAAAACATGCTCTCTATTTTTTTATAATGTCAAAGTCCATTTACTGCATTTCCAGTATAAATTATTGAAGTCAAATAAAAAATGAAGCGATTGAGAAAATCTCAACCCTTCATTTTATTTGGTCGGAGTATGGAGACTCGAACTCCAGGCTTCTTGGTCCCGAACCAAGCGCGCTACCAGCTGCGCTATACCCCGAAAACTACATATATATTTTAGCAGCATTGTTTAATCTAATCAATACTAATTTTTTCTAAAATAAAAATTTTTCTTATTTATCTGTACATTTCCGGAATGTATTTATTCGAAAGAAATACGAAATCTATCTTAAAAATGTGCATTCACCATGGTCACAGTTCTTCAAACTGTTTTGGTGCTCCCTACTGCAAGTCATATTCATTATCTCATCTATTTCAACCCTATTGCCGTGGGAAATTTCAACAAACTCCATACCATAAAGAAAATTATCACCCGAGGATTCTATTCTTACCACTCTGCCCGAAAGCCTTAATTGCTTTTCATTTATATAGCCTCCGAATACAATCTTCATTTCCGCAACATCATTTATTTCCAGTTTTCGCTTTGATTTTATCAACATACCGGATGCCGACAAATTTATGACATCAAACTTTTTTGCCGTACCGTACAGATTATCGCAAAAAGTTCCTTCACCGGATATGTTGCTGCATCTTAAGTATTTCCTCTTTCCATCCATATCTGCCTTCCTCCCGTTTATAGACTTCTACAATTTAAGCTCCAGATTATCACACTATCTCACTAAATTGATTACTGTTTATATACCCATGAATCTATAAAATAAAACACTCCAGGATTTACTACCGGGAGTGTATATTGCCTAACAAATATCTATTTTTTGTGTTTATAATTGTTTGCTTCCTTTTTATCCTCTTTATAAAAACCTGCAGCAGTCTGTGCATACTTCTTCAGCTTTTCATACACCAGATAATTAATTGTTCCGGGTGGATAAGTACCGTCTTTTCTCTTTTGCCCGGCTTTCATGCCTGTAAGAATTTCAATACCCTCATCTATTGTTTTCACCGCATAGATATTGAACTTTTTCTCCTTTACGGCTTCCACCACTTCATCATTCAGAACCAGATTCTTTATATTCTGGTAAGGTATTATTACTCCATGCTTTCCATCGAGTCCACGAATTTTGCACAATTCAAAGAAACCTTCTATCTTTTGGGTGGCACCGCCAATAGGCTGAATTTCACCCTTTTGATTTACCGAGCCGGTTACCGCAATATATTGCTTTATTGGAACTTCTGCCAAGCTTGACAGCACAGCATAGAGTTCCGCACTAGATGCACTGTCACCATCCACACCGCCGTATAGCTGTTCGAAACATAAACTGGCAGTCAGGGTCAAGGGTATCTCCTGGGCAAATTTTTGGCCGATATAACCACTTAATATAAGCACACCTTTTGAATGGGACGTACCGCTCATTTCCACTTCTCTTTCAATATTTACAATACCGCTTTCCCCCATGAAGGTATTGGCGGTAATTCTTGAAGGTTTACCAAAGGAATAGTCTCCTGTATCAAGTATTGTCAGTCCGTTTATTTGGCCCACAACTTCTCCTTCGGTATCTAGAATTATAGTTCCGTTCTCAAGACTCTCAAGAATTTTTTTGTCATACTTGTTTGAACGGTATATCTTCTCCGATATGGCCTTTTTGACATGCTGGGCACTTACTAAAGTGCTGCCTTCAATTTCAGCCCATGCACACGATTCACACAATATTTCCACTATGTCATTAAATCTCGTGCTTAACTTTGTCTGATCCTCAACGAGCCTTGAACTGTATTCAACAACTTTTGCAACCCCTGTTCTATCAAAATGTATGGTACCTTCTCTATTGCAGAAGGAATTAATAAACTTTGCAAGTTTATTTATGTTTTCCTTGTTCCTATCCATTTCGGCGTCAAAGTCGACCTTTACTTTAAAGAGCTTTTTAAAATCCTCATCATACTCATACAAAGCCTGGTAGAGATATTCACTTCCAACTAAAATAACTTTTATATCAAGGGGAATGGGTTCCGGTTTCAGCGTGGAAACTGTTACCAACCCCATTTGCTCCTTCATATTCTCTATCATAATTTGTCTTGTACGCAAAACCCTCTTTAATGCTTCCCAGGCTTGCACATTGCTAAGTACATCCTTGGCCTGGAGTATGAGATAACCTCCATTGGCCTGGTGAAAAAGTCCCGCCTTAATCATTGTAAAATCGGTGGTCATTGTTCCGAATTCATTTTCATACTCCAATTTACCGAGCAAATTAAAGTATGTAGGATTGTAGTCAACTATCACCGGTGCACCTTTAAGATTGCTGTTGTCAACCAAAAGGTTCACTCTGTACTTATCTGTAGGAGAACCTTCAGAACCTTTAAGCCATGGAATTAACAACTGCTGTTGTTCATCGGTATAATCATCTTCCCTGAAATCATCCAGATTTTTTAATATGTCTTCCTGCACATTTTCGAGAAATTCAATTACCTTTTTATAATCCTGATATTTCTCCTTAAGGTCATTTATGTGCATACCCACAGCAAATAATGCGATTTTGTTCTCCCACTCGGCTACCCTCTCTTCGGCTTCCTTCTCCACCGCCTTAATTTTCCTGATTATATCCATTGTCTCTATTTGAACAATATTGGATTTTTCAGTTATTTCCTGTTTGAGCTTTTCATCAAGTTCACTATATTCTTCCTCGGATATGGTCTTTCCCTCTACAACGGGAAGAAAATATATGCCCGAATTGGTGGTCCTGACCTTAAATCCTTGTTTTTCAGCATCGGTACTCAATTTTTCGAGGAGCACACTTTTTCTGGCTTGATATTCCTTTGCTATGGATGTCTTCTCCTTCTCATAGTCTTCACTGTCAAAAGCTTTTGATATTTCCATTTGTAAGATTTTTATGAAATTTTCCATATCCTCCTGGAATATCTTTCCTAATCCTGCCGGCAAATTAAGTGCAGAAGGTTGGTTGGGATTGTTGAAATTGTATACATAACACCAATCATCAGGGGTTCTGGCTTTTTGGGCAATTTTTTTCGCATAACTTTGGGCATAGCTGGTCTTGCCTGTTCCCGTCGGTCCGCACATAAATATGTTGTATCCACGGGTTTTTATTTTCAAACCAAACTGCAAAGCTTTTACTGCTCTTTCCTGGCCTATTATATCTTCTAACGCCTCAAGTTCGGATGTATCATTAAATTTGAAAGACTTTGGGTCACATTCTTTTCTAAGCATTTTATAAGACAAACTTTTTACTTGCGACATAATGCTTCCCCCTTTTGCACTGTAATAAGGCATTTCAAAACGCACATGACAGCAAAAGCTGCAATAAAACCAGTGTATTCCGATGCAGTTAGCAGGAAAACGACAAAATTTTATAGGAAAAAATCGATTATTTTGCAATGTCAAAAGCTATTACTCCTGTTTTTGAATCGGTTGTAGTTATCTGTGAGAAATCACAGCAAACGTGAAATCTAAAAATTTTCAACCCCTATATATACTAAAATCTATGACTATAGTAAAAAACAGACATAAACAGAATATAACATTGATAATATATTCTACTAAATATAAAGAAAATCCTTTTTTATTCTGTATATTTATGTAGTATTTTAGACAGTAATATCAAATGCTTGCCACTGTGTCATTACACCTAACAAGTAAAAATTCTTATCGGGAAATTCGCATTCAATGGGTCAATCATTAATGGAGTTTTCTTTCCACATTATAATTGCATCCTCTTTATTGTCTGCATAATACTCTTTCCTAAAGCCTTCAACTTTAAAACCGAATTTCATATATAGGTTTTGTGCCGGAATATTGCTTTTCCTGACTTCCAAAGTCATCCTGGTTATATTTTCCTCAACTGCCAAATCAATCAAGCTTTTCACCAGCATAAAACCTACACCGTTTCTTCTATATTCAGGGTGAACCGCCACATTGGTAATATGTCCTTCATCAAAAACTTTCCAGAAACCTGCATATCCTACAATTCTGCCATCCACCTTCGCGATAATGTACCGGGCAAACTTATTGTTTGTAACTTCCTCAATAAAAGCATCCTTAGACCAGGGTATCGTAAAACTCAGTCTTTCAACCACCATAACCTCATCTACGTCTTCAACAGTTAACCGGGAAATCTCAATGTTATCAAATCCCATCAATTATCCCCTTTTCCGCTTAGTTTCTTTTCAAATTCTCTTTCCGCCTGAGATTTTCTCAAATAGAAGGGTAACAATTCAAAACTGTCGGATAGCTTTCCTTCTTTTGCCATCTGAATTGCAAGCTCTGCCACTGACGCTCCTCTCTGGAGTCTGCTTCCTAAAGGTGCAAACTCACAGTTTTCTCCAAGCTCTGACTTAAAGTATTCCATATGTAAATCCACAGCATCGCCGGTAAAAATCACCTGCATATCGTTTTGTTTTATAAACTCTACCAGTTCAGAGACAGGTATCCCCATGTAATCTGTCATTTTTTCCAGCTTTTTGCCGTCAGATTCATAGAGTGCAGTAAATACCTGATTGTTTCTGGCATCTAAAATGGGACAAATTACAGATCTACTGGTAACAATATTATATGCCAATGCATCTAATGTTGGAACTCCCACCACCGGTTTACTCATTGCATAAGCCATAGCCTTTGCCGTTGCAACTCCGATTCTCAAGCCCGTGAAAGACCCCGGGCCGATTGAAGCGGCAAAAACATCAATATCCGATGGCTTTAAATCCAAATTCTTCATAATTTCATTAACCATAACCATCAGTTTTTGGGAATGGGTCTTTTTATTGTTTATCGAGTATTCCCCCAAAAGCTTTTCATCGTCCATTACAGCAACCGCCGCTATCACCGTCGACGTATCAATAGCAAGTACTTTCATATGATTAACCTCTCATAGTCTGAAATCTTTTGAAAACTAGAATAAACTATATCTTTAACCTATTAATGTAATCCTCATATTTCTTACCGACAAATTCCATTTCTATTTCTCTTGCATCAACACCTAATGCAAGGTTCTTTCTAATCTTAACCCAAATAAACTCCCTGGGCCAAATATCTTTTATCAATTCAGCCCATTCAATTACCACCACACCATCGCCGTATAAATATTCCTCAAACCCTATGTCATACATCTCATCCACATCAGCAATTCTGTAAACATCAAAATGGTAAAGCGGTATATTAGCTTCATATTCATTAACAATGGTGAAGGTAGGGCTTGTTATATACTCCTCTATTCCTAACGCAGAGGCAATACCGTTTGTAAATGCGGTTTTTCCGGTACCCAAATCTCCGCTTAGGAGCACGACATCACCTTTTTCCAAAATACTTCCTAATGCCCTTCCGACTTGAGTTGTCTCTTCTTGAGAATAGGTTATTACTTGTTTCATTACTCTTTCCTTTCATAAACCACTTGACCGTTTATTATGGTTGTAACAACCCTTGTTTTAAATTCCAAGGGATGCCCATCCATTATTATAATATCTGCATCCTTTCCTTTTTCAAGGCTTCCCACCCTGTTGTCAATCCCAGTCAATTCTGCAGCATTGATGGTAATTGCTTTCAGTGCCTCTTCTTCATCCATTCCTTCCCTCACTGCCAATGCCGCACAAAGGGAAAGGTACTGCACAGGCACACAAGGATGATCCGTCATTATTGCAGTTTTTATTCCTGCCTTTGAAAGAATTCCCGGAGTTTTAACGCTCAAGTTACGAAGTTCTATCTTTGAACGATCGGTAAGCATAGGACCTACAATGGCCGATACTCCTTCCTCCAACAAAATATCTTTTATAAGGTGTCCTTCAGTGCAGTGTTCTATTGTAAGCCTTAAGTCAAATTCCTTGGCAATCCTAATAGCTGTTAAAATATCGTCGGCCCTATGGGCATGTGCTTTGACGGGAATCTCCTTATTCAGGACCTTAAGCAATGCCTCCATTTTTATGTCATACTCCGGTTTGTCCACATTTTCCTTATCTTTATTATGCTCGTCCAAAAGACGTTTATATTCCTTAGCCTTCATGAGATTTTCCCTAAGAATGGCTGCTGTAGCCATACGCGTTGAAGGAGTCTGTTTCCTGTCATTATAAACCGTTTTGGGGTTTTCACCAAAAGCTACTTTTATGGCAACCGGCTCTTTTATTATCATCTCTTCTATTCGCCTGCCGAAAGTCTTTAATGCCGCAAACTGTCCTCCAATAACATTTGCACTGCCGGGTCCCGTTACAACAGTAGTAACTCCATTTTCAAGGGCTTCCCTAAAACACTTGTCCATATGGTATACGGCATCAATTGCACGCAAATGCGGTGTTACAGGGTCAGTCATCTCATTACCGTCATCCCCTTCAAAACCCACAGCATCCTCCCACATTCCCACATGGCAGTGTGCATCAATGAAGCCGGGTAGAACATATTTACCTTCTGCATCTATAATATCAAGGGATTTTTTGCCCCTATAACTTTTATTACCTTTTCCCACTTCAATTATCTTGCCCTTATCAACAAGAACATATCCGTTGTCGTAATCCATACCCGTCATAGTGAGTATTTTTCCATTTTTTATAAGCAGCATATTTCCTCCAACATAATCTCATTTTTTAAACTTACTATATTTTATTATATCACGCAGGCAATTACAATAAAAAAACTCAGAAAGCTTCAATATGGCTACATTTACCTGTTAACATTTTGTTTGATTGTTGCGAAAATTATGTTGACTGCTTTTCTCCACTAAATACTTTATACCCATTTTTTGTAAAACCATGTATGTCCCTTTATAAAAAATAATTGCACATGCAAGAACTAAAGTATTTTAGAGAGATATCAAAGCATCCATTAACGTATTACTTAAGGGAGGAAAAAAGGTATATGCGGGGAAAGAAAAAAATTATTTTTATGACAATTGTTTTTGTACTTGCATCACAAATTTTAATAGCCAATGCCATCGGAATCGACATAGTTGATTTGATAAGGCAAAAAACAGAATCAATTGCATTCGGTACAACACAAAATACTTCTGACGAACTTGAACAGGCAAAGCAAGAAGCATTAGCCGAAACGGAACATTATGTCAACGAGTATATTAAAGAAGTCCAAAATTCTTTGGAACAATATGCAAATGCAGAGACTGAAGCTGCAAAAATCAAAATCAAAGCCAAGTCTAAACAAGTCAAAGATGCTCTTGATGCTACAAAAGAAGGAGAAATTCAAAACGGAAAAACCAAAATCAAGATCAAAATCGATAAGGAAACAGAAGACATACTCTCCGAACTGGATGAAAAAATCTCAATTAAAATACAACAAAAATTCAGCAATTAGGGGAAATGTACTCCTTATATAATATCAGCTTCAAGCCGGATATCTAACATCAGCTTGAAGCTTTTCTTATTTTCGTTTTAATGTTTTCTTATTTATGTTTAATTCTCCGCTCACAACCATTTTCTATTTTCAGCCCTACTACCCTTAACAGTCCAATCTTTATATCAAATTTCGTCAAGTTGCACGGGAAACTTTTCTCACCCCTTCTGTCATAACAATCATAAAAATCAGTGACATACAAAGGAAGTAAGGATACAAAGCTATTGATATTTTATCTGCTATAAGGCCGAAAAATGGCGGCATAAAAACAGTACCCACATTTGAACTGGCCATTTGAATCCCAATCACAGCCTGGGATAATTCGGCACCAAACTTTTCGGGAGTTTGATGGATCATGCACGGGAATATGGGTGCACAACCTACACCGGTAAAAAACAAGGCCCAACCCAAAAACATATCTCTTATCGGGAGCATCATCAGAAGGACAGAAGTAAAAATAATTCCCTGCCCTATTCTAATCATCTTGGAAGTACTAATCTTTATCATTAGAAATCCCGAGACAAAACGTCCAAAGGTTATTCCCATGTAAAACATTGAAATCCACCTGGCAGCAATCTCAGGCGAAATTCCCCTTTGAAGAACCAAAAAACTGCTTCCCCACAAACCGCAGGTTGACTCTAAAGCACAGTAAAAAAAGAATGAAAGGAAGGCAAACTTTGCTCCTTTAATTTTAAGCAATTCTCGAAATCCCAAATCACTACTCGCATTATCACTGCTATTTGATTGACTTTTCCCAACCTTCTTCCATATAGGTAGGGAAATAAACAGGATAGCGGCAAGAGTAATTTGAATAAGGCCTATTGTTCTGTATCCCAAGCTCCAATTTCTTTTTTTGAGGCAATAAGACATAATTATAGGTCCTACAGTCGCACCGACTCCCCAAAAACAATGCAGCCAGCTCATATGCCTTGCTTTATAGTGAAGGGCAACAAAATTGTTTAATGCCGCATCTACCGAACCGGCACCTAAACCTAGCGGTATAGAGAATATGCATAAGAAAATGTAATTTTTCGATACACTGAACCCCAATAACGCAACTGCTGTCATAAGAACACTAAATGCTGTGACTTTTCCGGTTCCAAACCTTCGAATTATTTTTACACTGAAGAAACTCGATATTATAGTGCCGCTTGCAACCACCATTGAAATGGCTCCGGCATAAGATACCAGAACCTTCAAATCCATATACATTGTCGGCCAGGCTGATCCCAGTAAGGAATCGGGTAATCCCAAACTGATAAAGGAGGCATAAATAATTACCAACAGAATTGTCATCATATTGTTTTTCTCCATTTCTAAAATTTATCCATTATAGAAACTCTATATATTATTAGTTATGCCCTTTTTGTTTCTCTAGACGATGCCACATAGCATATCCTTTTTATTGCTTCGAGCAGGTCATTTTCCGTTATTTCCTCCCGGCCTTCACCGGTTGCAACCATCGCAGCTTCATTAAGTATTGTCTCTATTTGTGAACAGCTCAACCCGTCAAATTTGGCAGCCATTTGCTCGATTGATATGCCCTGGGCCAATTTTTTGTTTTTGGTATATATTTTTATCAACTCAATTCTGGTTTTATAGTCGGGATAGGGAACGGTATATTTCTTGTCAAACCTGCCTGCACGAACCAATGCCTCGTCAAGGGCCTTATAGTTATTGGTTGCAGCAATAACCATAACACCTTCCTCACGGGTAAAACCATCCATCTCATTCAGCATTGCAGTAATAATCCTATTGTTTTCCTTGTCAATCCCGGTTCCTGAAAAATAACGCTTTTCACCTATTCCGTCAAATTCATCTATAAATATGATACAAGGCTTGTTGGCACGGGCTTTTCTAAATAATGCCTTAATTTTGGCAGGGCCTATAGACATAATTGCACTCTGAAAATCAGTAGCCTTTGTTGCAATGAAATTCACCTTGGCTTCCCCTGCCAATGCCCTTGCAAACAAAGTCTTCCCGTTTCCGGGATTCCCTTCGAGCATAACACCGTTTATCGGACGTATCCCTTTCGCTGCATACTTCTGGGGATTTTTCAAGACTTCCACAGCCTGAAGCATCTCCCTCTTTAAATCCTCCATACCTGCAACATCCGAAAACTTCGTATTGTTGTTGCGAATAACTTTAAATGTATTTTTCCTGAAACCTATAAATTTATATAGCCCGAATATTATAATCCCGAAAAAAATTATGTTGAAAATCATATCGGTAACTGTTACCAAAATCTCATCCATACTCTCTTCTGAACTTACTTTGACTCCATTTAAGAGCAAAAATTCCTTAAAGGAATCCAATTCCGGATTATCGGTACTGTATTCCGTTTGCCCATCCTTTAAATAAAACTTTACCTTGTCTTTTCCAATTTCTGCAGACACCACATTACCGTTCTTTACATGATTGTAAAAATCGGAATAAGACATAGGAATTGAATTATCCCGTTCAAAATAAAAAGCAATACCCACAATAACTGCAAGTATAACCACACAAGCAATCAGTATATTTTTTTTATTTTTCATCAGTTGTTTCACCCTTACTCTTAATATATATCGAACTCAATTATAACAAAAGGTTTTATATTATACAAAAATAATTTTATCCTTTTTTATATTGACTAATATATCGACATGTGATATATTTAATATATCGGAAGACGATAGGTCAGGAGGTGATATGTTTGGAAAACAATATACCCTTAACCGAAGCATTATTCTATATTCTTCTTGCCGTAAGAAAACCCAATCACGGATACGGAATCATTCAAGAAGTCAGTGAGATTACCGACGGCAGGTTGATACTCGGACCTGGAACTCTATACGGAGCCATTAACTCTTTACTGTCGAAAAACTGGATAAAGCTTTACAGCGAAGATAAAACGTCCAGAAAAAAGAAGGAATATCTAATTACCGAAGAGGGTAAAAAAGTCTTTTATAAAGAAGTAGAAAGATTGGAAGAGCTTATTCAAAACTCGAAATTAATGGAGGAATGTGTATGAAAAAATTTAGATTATATTACGATAAAGATGCAGAACAGAATTGGCTTCAAAAAATGTCCTCTAATGGCTGGGCTTTAAAGAATTATTTCTTGGGTATATATACCTTTGTTCCTTGTGAACCGGACGAGTACATCTATCAAATTGACTTACTCGATAGTTGCAGTGACGAAAAAGATTTTCTTGCATTTTTAGAAGACAGCGGTGTTGAGGTTGTTTCACGATGGTATAGATGGGTTTATCTCAGAAAAAAAACTGAAGACGGCCCCTTTGAAATGTATACGGATATTGATTCAAAAATTAATCAATACAGTAAAATAAAGAAATTTTTTCAAACGGTATTGATATTAGAAGTTATATGCTTTTTTATAGAATTCAGTGCGGCATTGACTTCTAAAAGCCTTTTATATTGGTCTTTTACAATACTCATAGGAATTATAGTTCTAGTTTTTCTGCGAATGGTATGGAAATGCCAATGGAAAATAGAACAATTAAGACAGGAAAAATAGGATGTTTTTTAAAATTAACACAAAAATTCCAAATTAACACAAAAATTCCTGCAACCTGGGCAGATTGCAGGAATTTTGAATCGTATAAATTTCTACCGGTCAAATATTTTGGAAGCTTCCTTCAGTACTTCAATAATGGGCAGATGCTGCGGACATACCCCTTCACACTGGCCGCAGCTTATGCATTGGCCGGCCCTGGCACTTCTGTCTAAAAGATTCTCGTAGAAAAAGCGTGGGCGGTTATCTTCTCCATACATTCGCATTGTATTTAGTGCACTGATTATGTCGGGAATACTGATTTTTTCGGGACATCCGTCACAGCAATATCTACATGAGGTACATTGAACGGTTGGCATTTTAATCATGGCCTTTGCCACTTCATCAAGTACTTGTTTTTCCTTATCACTCAATGGCTCAAAATTCATAAAGGTCTCTAAATTATCTCTTACCTGCTCTTCATTCGACATACCGCTTAATATTGTCATAATACCTTCAAGAGAACCTACAAAACGGAATGCCCAGGAAGCAATGCTTTTGTTCGGCTGTTCTTTTTTCAACATAGCCTCAAGTTCCGGTGTGGTATTTGCAAGCATGCCACCCTTAACCGGCTCCATTACAATAATTGGCATATTATATTCCCTAAGTATACTGTACAATTCTCCTGAACGGACAATGGGGCTAATCCAATCGGCATAGTTCAATTGAATCTGAACAAACTCCACTTCCGGATGTTCCGAAAGAAGCTGTTTCAACAATTTAGGTGAACCATGAAAAGAAAATCCGAAGTGCTTTATCTGTCCCTTGTTTTTCTTCTCCATTGCCCACTCAAAACAATTATATTTCACATAGGTATCATAGTTGTTACCTTCCTCAATACTGTGCAAAAGATAGAAATCAAAGTAATCCACACCTGCACGTTCAAGCTGTTCGTTAAATATTCGATCACAATCACTTGCCTTCTTCATTTCCCATGCCGGCAGCTTCGTTGCCAGATAAAAAGCATCCCGAGGATAACGTTTTACAATGGCTTCCCTGGCTATTACTTCAGATTTTCCCCCATGATATACATAAGCAGTATCAAAGTAGTTGAAGCCCTTTTTCATAAAGTCATCCACCATATCACATACTCGTTTGATATCTATTTCACCGTCTTTTTCCGGAAGCCGCATCAGCCCGAATCCCAATTTTGAAATCTTACTAAAATCATTACTCATTTTTTTCCCTCCAGACTGTTTTTACCCTCAATACATATGCTTTTATATCTTTTAGAATTTTATTATTGTTTTCATTTGTTTTAATTTCAAAATATTTCTATTCTTCTCTTCAAACACATACATCTGTTTTATCCGATTGGTCTTCCCTCATACATAATCAATACATCATTATTATACATGATTTCCTAATATCCTGCTTAATGTATCGAAATATAAAAGTAATTTTTATTTTCCTTTAAGATTTGCCTTATAATGTTTCTCTGCTTTGATGACAAAAGCTAGATAAAATAAAATAAGCAAAGGGAAAAACATCAAAGCAAATCCTCTCATTACAGCAAAAGGTGTTTCAAATAAGAAGCCTTTCCAAAAATCTGCTCCTGTTCTCTCCCATAACCCCGGTGTATAGTACAATAATTTAGGATTGAGAAACCAAGAAACATCTATAGCTTTAGTCGTTATTAATGCTATTAACACCGGTAAATAAGATATGGCTGTAATTAGGTACATATTCGATAATCTTCTGTAGCGAGCTGCTTTTGAGGGAGCGTCTGAAAAAATATCGGCATCGCCATTCTCATCAACTGTTTTAAAGTATTGTGTTCCCGAATACTTACTGCCGGCTATATGCTCCCATCCGCTATCTTTAAAAAGTGCAAGATAGTCTTCATAATCTCTGTTATTTTCAAAAGTACGATAATCAATTTTTATAGTTGTATTGTTAGGTTCAACCTTGCGGAACTCATATATAAAAGATTTTCCACACAACTCCCATCCTTGTTTTGCCATTTTGTTCAACCATTTTTCTTCTTTTTCGAAATCTATATAAAACCTGAATTTTCTCATAAAAATCACCTCAATTCTATATCAACATTTTTTCGGTAACTTCGATCATATGCTTCATTCTATCAAAGTCAAGCTTCAATACCCTTTTCCCTTCATCAGAAATAACGTAAACCTTACGCCTGCTGTCATCACTTTGTACAGGCTGAATAAATTTAAGTTTTAAAAGGTTTTCAATTGCCCCATACAAAGTTCCCGCAGCCATCCTTACCTCTCCATTGCTTAATTCTTCAATCTTTTGCATGATTAGATATCCATGGGCAGGTTCAAGTAATGCCAAGAGAATGTAATAGACTGTTTCGGTAAGAGGCAAATTTTTATCCCTCCTCATCAACTTCCAACCTCCTTTATACAGTTAGACTATATATTTATAATATACAGTTTAACTGTATATGTCAATATAAAATTAGAATATTATATAATTTGAAGCAAAATAGAACCATACTGGGATATATAATTAGAGGAAATATTTTTACTTGCTAAAGAACTGTAACATAGATTTTAATGTACAGAATTACATATTTTCTTTATTAAATATCTGTTTCAACCATCACTATTTTCCAGTCTTCATTTGTGACCTCTCCAGTACTTAATTCTCCAATATCTTTGAGTGTTAAATTAATAAATCCTCTAGATTTGTTGTTCTGCTCTTCTATTAGAAAAAACTGTATGTATGCAGCATCATTTTCATAAGAATATCCATTTAGTTTATATGATATTTTTGTGTCTAAACCCTTATAATATATTTTCACATTTGTTCCTTCATAATCATATGATAAATAATCTCTATTAATTGAAATATCACTAGAAACCAATGTTTTCATAACCTCTAAATCTTCACTTAAATAAGCATTTACAAAGGTTTCAGACAAATTATATAATTTTACAAAGTTTTTACTTATATAGCCTTCTTCATACTCAGCCAGCTTATTTTTAATAGACTCTAGATTATTTTTGACGTTATAATCGCAACTAGAAGTAGACTAATAAAAATAAGTTTCAATCTCATGATTATTATCTCTCTTTCTATTATTTTACATATACTATTCTTTAAAACCAATTATAGCTTACACAAAATTAACTGTAAAGCAATAGTATACATATATTCCATTCAGGGAATAACAGTCCACATTTCTCTTTAAACCAATCTGACCTAACTTTCTTCCAAAAAAGTATACCTTTGTTACTCTATCTTTTTACCATATACAATTTCCATTCTCAAACCCTTTGCATCCTTTGCCGGAACTTCCGGAATTGAAACAAAACCATTTTTTATTCCCAACAATCCTGACACCGCAAGGCACAAAGCATCCATACAATCAGTCCTATGCTTTCTCAAAACTGAATGTTCGGATATATATTTAACAAAATCCCTCGTCTTCTCATAGAATTCTTCAAGAACTTCTACTCTATCCCAAAAGCCTTCCTCTGTATGCTTGCTGTTATAAAGCTGCAAATAGTAATGGTCTTTTAACCATCTTTCCCTTTTGTAAGGCAATTAAAAATATGGATAAATTCACTCTCAACATTGGAAAAATCTCTTTGTGAGAAATCATGGCCCATCTGCTTTTCCGGCATAGTGTCAAATATCTGCTCACCCATAAGCTCCATAAATTCAAAATACAATAGTACATCATCAACATCTTTGATCTGATTTTTTTCTTCCTCAGTCAAATCACCCAATCCGTATTTCTCATATATCAAATCTTGCAGCTTTTCTTCAATGCTTAAGTATTCAGAGAACTTCCCTTTTACCGGTCTTGTCAAATCGGAAATATAACTTTCACTGGCATCGTGCAAAAGACATCCTAACTGAACCCTCTCGGAATATCCACGCACTTTGGCTTCTTTATAACAATTTATTGCATGCTGTGCAACAGAATAAAAATGCTTAAAGTGGCCATTTGCACGGGTCAACAATGATAATGAATGTGCTATGTCTTCAATTTTGATGTCATCCACAACCGGTTCTAAAGGATAAAACTTTGTTTTTGTGTAAGTTAATATATAATCTGACATTTTATTCCCCCCCTAATTTTTAGAAAGTTATAAATATCGGATCTTCTTCAAGCATTTTCTATATACTCATAAATTTTAACCTTGCATCTTTCTTCTCTATTCAGGTAATTCTTCAGCAAATGGATTTCTAACTTTATTAACAAACCTTTGCTCACATGCCCCAAAAATCATATAATTTCTTCTTGCTTCGTTTAATGTGACTTTATTTGCTCCTCTAATAGTATCGGGATTATCATGTGCCACCTCATCATATTGCCAAAAGCAAACTTCACAAATTTCAACAATAACTTCATCTTCGCTCACTATTGTGAAATATCCGCAGCATGGACACATCTTTCTTTTCATATCTATTATCCTCCTAATTCGGTACATATTTTTTATTTTACAATGCTTGATGTGGTAACGTCTACTTCCGGCTTTCGTCAAACATATATAAAATGAAAAACCGACTTGCCGTTATATTGGCTTGCCGGGCATTGTCTTAAGTCTGCTGTTTTAATATCCTTCATACCAAATTTCATATAAATAGTCAGTATCCTTAATTTTTGATAAGAATTCAATAGCTCTACTCCAGCAATCTTCGTTGGCATTAAAATGTATGCTATGCTCTTGAGATGGTTGTATCCCTTCTCCTGTTAATTTAAATGTCTCAAGTGCCATTATTCTAATCTGATTTTTTTTACAATTACATATTACTTCTTTTGCCGTCTCAATAAAATACATCCATATATTATCATAGATAACGGCCTTTTTTGATTAATTCTCCCTAATAATATCCGCCATCAATAACACCCTCTCAAAAATTAGGGGCAAAGCATTTCTTTGTCCCTATATAAATAATTCCCTAAATGTTTCATCAAGTTCATTCACTTTAACTTTTTTCTCTTTTTATACATTTCTTCACAAAATTCTCTATACTCTTGTGCATTTAATTCCTGTTCTTTTTTGTAACTTTCAGGCAAGAACAGATCGACCAAGGGATTAATTAATCTCATTAATATTCTTAATTCAAAAAAAGAACATGCAAAAAAACAAGCAATGGATAATATTATTTTTAATATTAAACTATCAACCTTTAGAATAACGAAAATTATACAAAATATATAAATTACTAAGAATACAGTAAAATTAGCTATCGCGTAAAAAATACTATAATCAAATTTCTTTTCACCCATTAAATATCCTCCATAAGTATGATTTGTATTAAAATCGAAAATTCAACTATGAGGATATACAAAGCTGCAATAGTTTAATATCTCTCAATGGTCTGTCCAATTCATTTCTAAAAATATTTTCAATAGATAAAGTTCAACATTCTAATGAATATATCAAGAAACTATCTTTCTCTTCTTTTTTAAATAAAGGTTTTATATTTATCTCCCTACCTTTTGGAAATATCCACATAAGTATATTTTTACTGTTGTCAACTATGTTTTGTAATGCTTTATCATAAGCTATCATGGTTTCTATACCGATTCCAATCAACAATAGTTTTTCACAATCGATATTACTAACTATCTCATCGGTAATCTTTTTATAAAAGGTTCTAGTTGCATTATTAATAATGTCATTATCTAAAAACGGTAATTTACTTAAATCTAACCAAATGCAAACTTCGTAGATCCCATCATCAGCCTTTAAAATGTGATATCCACACAAATATTCGTTCACAGTAAAATTTGCAAGTAATATTTTGCTATCAGATAATATTTCATTTAAATTTAATGTATTCTCATTGTATTCCAACACTTGATGATTGGTATACAACCAATCATCAAAGATTTCAATGTTATTTACAGCTATCCTATAGCCTAAAAAACCTAATTGTTTAACAATTTCAGATAAAGGAATAACATTTTTATAGTACATTGTAACTTCTAAAGCTGCCCCCATTTATTAACCCTTTCCTTTCTGTAGAACATTATTAAATTCTTTCAGCTTCTCCAATAACCTTCTCAATTGTTCTTCATCATTAATCGGGAAAGATATAGTTACCTTGAGCTTATCAAGCAACTCAGTTGATGTTTTATATACCGAGCATACCAATTCCCAAATATCAATTGCAGTTTCGATACATACTTTTTCTTTCCTCCTGTCCCAAAATTTCATTTTCACTTTATCAAGTTCTTTTTTGCACTCAATGCTAAAAGGACCATCGAAAAAGTATAATTGAAATTCACTCTCTCTGGCATTTGTAATACTGGCAATAATGTTTTCACACCACATTCTCAAAACAATAATCGGAAAATCTGTCCATTGAGAATCAGGGAAAAATTCTCCCTCACATTCAACATAGAATGTTCCGTAAACGTTCCTAGACATTTGAGAATATTCAAAATCATCAAGATACCGTATATTAAACATTTTTTCTCTCCTTTTAAAGCTAATCTTGCCTTAGTCATCAAATTTAGGTCCGGTGAGCAATTCAAGTAATAGAACAATACCTAAAATAACTTTAAATGAAGGCAAAATCCACAAACTCATAAGATCATAAACAACCGATTTTGATGGATTTTTCTTACTATAGCGAACAGTTACCTCATTTCCGACATCAAATCCCCTCGCTGATTTTAACTGATAAATATCACCGGTTCTTGTTTTATATTCTATAGTTGACTCATAAGCTTCACCAACAGCCAAAGTTTCCAAATTTGTAACAACCCCTTTAGCATTTTCCCCATTTAGTAGAATATCAAAGTTCATGAAGAAATTTGCAATTCCGTGATATAAGCATAATACTGCTGCAACAAAAAATATAGCAATACCTACTTTATACCAAAATCCCATAACATGTCACATCCTTTTTTTTCGGTTGCTATAATTCTCATTATTTTCACACCAGCTAGCACGAAAGTTTATAATCATTCATCAATTTAAATACCATCGCGAATACTTCTAATTACTTTTATAGGATCTACCTTGCTCCAATCCTCATCACTTATGTATTTGTAATAGATATATGCCATATCAATCTGTTCTTCATATATGTTATACTCAATCAATAACCTCAAATTTCTTTTCAATAACTCCTCAAAATAATGTTTAAAGCTTTCGTTGATTAATTCATACAGGTGAGAATTTTTAGTTACATCACTCAGATAAGTGGCAATATAATACTGGAATAGCTGCTTGTCAAAAATTATCGTTTTCTCTTTCACTTGATCCTTTTTCTTCTTATAGCAGTAGTCCATATAGTATTTAACAGTTTCAAATTCTCCAAGTTTTAAACCAGTTGTAATAACATCCATACATATTTTTTTTGCTTTCGGAGATTTTATCTTTATCCGCTCGTCCGCCAATTCTTTTACATTTATAAAGGCATTTTTTAGAAGTTCTATATCTTCCGCTTTTTCATTAATCCACTTAAATTTATATAGTAAATAATATTGAACAACTCTTGCTGTTTTTGCATCGGCCTTTTTTCCGGGGAGATATTCTCTTCTGTCATTTTCAAGTGCATATGCTGCATATATTTCTCCAAGCTTTGACAACTCATTAGCTTTCTCATAGTTACCTATTAATATATTCATAATAACTCCGTCATAAAACAAAAATGCCAAGGACAAACTTTGAGTCTTATTTTTTCTATTAGACACATCATAGTAACCCAACCTTTTTTCACTATCATTTAAGCTTTTAACTCTTGATTCAAAATTCTTCCATGCTTCTTTTGCATCTTCATATTTACTGTACATTTTTATACACACCTTCTCTTAATAGTTTTTATGCGGAAAAATGTTAATGCATAAGTTAAATTATACAGAATCAAGTAACCCTTAATTTTTGACCAACTTATATCCTATTCATAATTCATTAATACATATTCAACTTGGGATATTACATCAGAATATAATCCATGCTTTTTTATGTTTATTAACAATTTCTATTGCTGAATCCTTCGAAAAGAAGAATATTAAATCATTATAAAAAGAATATAATGTTGGCCTAGATATAATGTTTTCATCTCTATTTAACCGATAAAATTCTTCTCTCACTCAAATCACCACCTTGTACCGGTGTTTTTAAAACTACCCTATAATGACCCCAATCAGGAAGGCTATCCACCATAGTCAGAAGTTTCACTCCTGTTGAAATAATTTCTATTTAACCCCAAAAAACTCCTTTAAATAATCCTCTATCATCTTATGGCAATTTTCGCTTTTATACCACCTATAAAACTTCATATGATATTCAACAATTTCCTCCGGACTTGCATCTTTTTGAATAACGTACTCCGGATGTTTTTCTTTGTAAAAATGTCCCAACATTGATAAGTCATAGTATGTATATAATTTTTCACTATCCAAAACCAATCCGTTTTCATCATCAAATTCCTCAAAAACAATATGATGAAGGTCTTGTAGTGTCTCTTTCATCACATAATCTTTCTCTATAAGTTCATTAATTCTTTTTTTAGTCATTGCTACAAGCCTTCCGTTTATTTTTATATCTCCTTCTTCCTCCTTATCTCTATATTTTTTATCATAAAAATCAATAAACAAATGTTTGTAGTTATTATACATTATCCTTAAATCCCCATTAAATAGCGATATTATATATTTGTTCCCGCCATCAATCTCAACAGTTCGGTATTCAACTTCCCGAATAGGGCTTATATCTGAAAATATTACTTCAGGTCCAAACACTATCGGATATGGCATACATACCTTCTTCTTAAAATCTTCATATGCCTTGAAAGGTGCCTCCATACGTATTCCAAGGCCCATTCCCGATGCAAAACCAATGTATCCTGATGTCTGCTCGTTCACACTCAATGTCAGTATTTTTTGTAACATGTTCACTACTACTTCCTTGAAATCCTCTTCCTGTTTATTCGCACTTAATTCTACAGTAAATTCAAGCCTACTTGGAGAATCATTTATCCCAACCTTTTTCTTCCACTTAGAACCCATTTCACGTCCCGCATATGTAAGCCTAATACTTTCATCTTTATGTGATTTACATTCAAACTCACGCAAAGGAAACCATAGCTCATTTAATGCTGATAATTCAAATAAACCTTGTACACTTTTTATTCCAATTTCCTTTTTTGCTTTTTTCCCTGCAGTACATTTGAATTCCATAAAGTTAAATTTGTGGGATTCAAGTTTATCTATCCATTCGTTATAATCATTAAACTTCTCTTTTTTTAACTCACCACCCCATATATTTGCTCTTATTGTACCGCCTTCACCTATAAACTCATCTATAAGTCTAAATAATCTTAATACATTTTTATCCAGTGCAAAATCAAATATTTGAAATAAAATTTTCTTATCTTTTATAAGCATATATTTACACCTCTAGCACTCTTTAGTTTATAATCATTATACCAAAAACTAGGACTTCAAACATGACTTTTGTGCTAGTCTGTGTACTTCCCACTACCAAGGTGTGTTACGGACTTTCACAGGTTAGAGTACATTCATACCGGGTGTACACAAAAAATCTCAAGGGCATTGAGTCCCTCAATTTCTAAGGCTTTCATGTCTTTGAAATCACAAAAAAATAAAAGAGCCACATTTCTGTAGCTCTTTTGATTGAAAACGTATACCAATTATCTCTTTGAGAACTGTGGTGCTCTTCTCGCTTTCTTGAGACCGTATTTCTTTCTTTCCTTCATTCTTGGGTCTCTTGTTAAGAATCCTGCTTTCTTCAATACCGGTCTTAACTCTTCATCAGCCTTTATAAGAGCCCTTGCAATACCATGTCTTATAGCACCTGCCTGGCCGGTGTAACCTCCACCAACAACTTTGCAGATTACATCAAATTTACCGGTGGTATCTGTAAGTACTAACGGTTGTCTAACGATAACTTTTAAAGTTTCCAAACCAAAGTAATTATCAAGCTCTCTATCATTTATAATAACTTTTCCATCTCCGGGAACAAGTCTAACTCTTGCAACAGATTTCTTTCTTCTTCCAGTTCCGTAATACTGTATCTTCGACATAAAATCCTATTCCTCCTTCCCCTTACTATATTTCAAGTTTTTCAGGTTTTTGAGCTGCATGCTCATGTTCAGCTCCCCTGTAAACCCTCAATTTTCTAAACATAGCTCTTCCAAGGCTATTCTTTGGAAGCATACCTTTAACAGCTATTTCAATTGCTCTTTCAGGTTTATCCTGCAAAAAGGCTCTATACTTGATTTCTTTCAAACCTCCAGGATAAAGTGAGTGATGTCTGTACAATTTCTGATCCAACTTCTTTCCTGTAAGAACAACCTTCTCTGCATTCAACACAATTACATGATCTCCTGTATCAACATGTGGAGTGTATTCAGGTTTATGCTTTCCTTTTAATATTTTTGCAACTTCGCTAGCCAATCTTCCAAGTGTTTTGCCTTCTGCATCGACAACATACCACTTTCTTTGAACTTCATTGGCTTTCGCCATAAAAGTTTTCATTCCAATTCGAACCTCCTTAAACAATCGTAAAAGTATTTATAGAAATAAATCTTTAGTTCAATTATTTGTGAACCAAATTTTCGACACTTAATCATTTTAATACAGTCGCTAGTAAGTGTCAAGTATATTTTATTGTTTTTTTAATTTATCTTTTGTTTTCTTTGCTTTTTTACCCATATTTGCTTTATTCTCTTCTATAATCGTCCGTCATTTCACTTTTTTAGTATATCCCGATACATTTAAATTCATTATTCAGTAATATACTTCAACGAGATACAACCCTTGTGGAGGAGCGGTCCTTCCCGCTCTTTTTCTATCCAAGCTTTCAATAATATGCGGAATTTCCTCAGCTTTTATTCTTCCCATACCAACGTCAACCAATGTACCCACCATGATTCTCACCATGTTGTACAAAAAGCCATCTCCCGATACTTCAAAGCAAATATTGTCATCGAGCTTTGTCAAACTGACATCAAAAATAGTTCTTACAGTTGTTTTTACACTGCTTCCCGTTGCCATGAATGCCGAAAAATCGTGGGTTCCCTTAAAGAAATGAATTGCCTTGTTCATCTCTTCCATATCAAGATGATGGGATACATGATAAGCCCTATTTCGATATATCGCCGACGGAAAACCGGAATTATAAATTAAATACCTGTACTTCTTTCCCTTTGAACAATACCTGGCATGAAAATCCATGCTAACTTCTTCCGATTTTTTAATAACGATATCTTCAGGAAGCATTCTGTTTAGAGCATATGAAAATCTATCGGGAGGAATATTGGAATGGGTAAAGAAGTTTGCAACCTGCCCATAGGCATGAACTCCTTGATCCGTTCTGCTTGAACCGGTTATAGTGATTTTTTCCCCGGTTAGTCCGTGTATCGCCTTCTCAATCGTTCCTTGAACCGTTTTTGCATTTGATTGGACTTGCCAGCCGTGGTAATTGGTCCCGTCGTATTCTATTGTAAGTTTGACATTTCTCATTTCTCTTATCACCCATATACTCCTTTACGATTCTGGCCTCTAAGCAAATTTAAAAAGTTATATTAAAACTCTTATACATTATTAAAGGACACAACCTATGTGCCCTTAATAATTTATCTATACTACTTGTGCAAAATCTCATCCTAGCATTGCTGCACCAATTATTCCTGCATCATTTCCCATTAGGGCTGTCTTTATTTGAGTCTGAGGTATCTCCTCCCTGCTGAACACACCTGCGTAAACCAGTTCTCTCAACGGTTTAAGCAGATATTCGCCCTCTTTGCAGACTCCACCGCCAATTACAACTACCTCCGGCATAAAGATGTTTATCACATTTATAAGGCCTTCAGCAATATATTTTATATACTGTTGAACAACCCTGTTACCTACTTCATCCCCTTGTTTTGCCGCATCAAAGGCAGTTTTTGCATTTATCTTTGAAAAATCGCCTTCAATAAGCTTGTTGATTATTGAATTCGGATTTTCTTTTGCCGCTTTTGTTGTTTGTCTTATCAATGCAGTGGCAGAAGCGTAAGCTTCCCAACAACCTTTTCTACCGCAAGTACACGGTTCTCCATCGCAATATATCACCATATGACCTATTTCCGCACCGGCATAGTTAAATCCGCTGTAAATTTTTCCGTCTATAATTATTCCTCCGCCTATGCCTGTTCCCAATGTAATTGTAACCGAGTGTTTTGTTCCTTTTGCACTTCCTGCAACTCCCTCTGCAAGTGCGGCACAATTTGCATCATTATCAAGGTATATGGGCAAATTTATGTACTTTTGCATCTCTGCTTTGATAGGAACATTTCTGAAATTGAGGTTACCGCTGAAAACCAGGATACCCTCTTCACAGTTTGGAGTACCGGGGCTACCTATTCCTATTTTCTCCACCTCATCTATATTTACTCCCGCACCTTTTATTACTTTGTATGACAACTCCGCCATATCTTTAATTATCTCAGTATACGGCCTTTGTGCATTCGTCGGTACGCTCTCCTTATATAAGATTTTACCGTCCTTGTCAACCAACCCTGCAGCTATATTTGTTCCGCCCAGGTCAATACCTACATAATACATAATAATCCTCCCGAATCTTTATTGTTGTTTGACTAATCTTTAAATATCCATAAAAACACTTTTCCGTTTTGCTTTACTATATGTATAAATAATTATACAAGCAATTTAAAATATTGTACATATATTATGTGATTCTAAAACAAGAAGATTAATAATATTTCAAAAATCAACACTATTATGCTCACAATAATATCAATTCCCGATATCCTGAGCTCATTCATTCTAGTCCTTCCAACCCCTCCCCTGTAACATCTGGCGTTCATTGCATCGGCCAACTCGTCAGCCCTCCTGAATGCACTTACAAACAACGGTACAAGTATGGGGACAAAACTTTTAGCCCTTTGCACAATATTTCCCGAGTCAAAATCAGCCCCTCTCGATGACTGGGCCTTCATTATTTTGTCGGTTTCCTCAAGTAGTGTAGGGATAAATCTAAGTGCAATGGTCATCATCATGGCAAATTCATGTACAGGTACTTTAACATACTTCAAAGGTTCTAATAATTTCTCAATTCCATCAGTCAAGGCTATGGGCGTTGTTGTCAACGTAAGCAGTGAAGTGCTGACAACAAGCAGTGAAAGCCTAAGTGCCATTTTTATCGCCAAATGAATTCCTTCAACGGTTATACTTACAAATTTAAAGCTAAAAATAGGTGTGCCCGGTGTGAAAAATATGTTCATTATACCTGCAAAAACGACTATAAACATAATGGGTTTAAGCCCCTTTAAAGTATACTTCACCGGTACCTTTGATACAATAACCGCCGTAAAACTCAATATTGCGTACAGCAAAAACGCAGTATATGAGTTTATTATCAATAATGTTATTAAAAGTGCCATGGTCAATACAATTTTAACCCTTGGGTCCATTCTATGTATTAATGATTCCCCGGGAAAATATTGACCTAATGTTATATCTTTTATCATTCATTTCACCCAAATATAACTTTCAATATCTTTATTGTTGAATTAAAAATAGTATGCTGACCTCTTGTTTATCTTGCCGCAAATTGCTACTTTGCTTTAGCCTTCCGGTTATATAAAAAGTTTAAAATTTCTTTTTTAGCCTCTTCTACAGTAAAAACATTATCATCAATTTCCGGCACATAGTTTTTAAGCTTCCTCATCAAATAAGTGATTTGAGGTACCGACAGTCCTATTTGCTCAAGTCTTTCAGTCTGTTTGAATACATGTTCCAAAGTACCGTCCATCTCTATGGTTCCTCTATTCATTACTATTACCCTTTTAACAAATCTTGCGATATCCTCCATGCTGTGGGACACTAGAATTACAGTAATTTTTAGCTGTTTGTGAAAATTTGAAATCAACTCGAAAACAGCTTCCCTACCCATGGGGTCAAGACCTGCCGTCGGTTCATCGAGCACGAGTATCCTCGGTTCTAAAACTAAAACTCCGGCAATGGCTACTCTTCTTTTTTGTCCTCCCGAAAGCTCAAAGGGAGACTTCAATAAAATTTCCTCCGAGAGCCCAACCATTTTTAAGGCATTTTTGACACGTACCTCTATTTCTTCTTCCTTAAAACCTCTTCTTTCAAGCCCGAAAGCTATATCTTTAAAAACGGTTTCTTCAAAAAGCTGATGCTCAGGATATTGGAATACAATTCCCACCTGGTTTCTAAGTTCCTTTGCATTCTTACCCGATATGTCCACACCATCAATATATATCTTACCTGAAGTTGGCTTAAGAATACCGTTCAAATGTTGAACCAGTGTTGATTTGCCTGAGCCGGTATGTCCAATTATTCCAAGAAACTCGCCGTCGTCGATATCTATATTTATATTGTCCAATGCTTTCTTTTCAAAGGGAGTTCCCTTCATGTATGTGTATGAAAGGTTCTCTACTTTAATTGACATTTTGCCTCCAATTAAAATACTTATTGCATTTTTTATCCGTAATTCTTATATAAGCCACCAACTTGTATTTTTTGCGTATCATAATATTTATACACTTTTTGACCTGTTACTTCAAGCCTGTAATTTATATATCCAAAAAGATTGTTATATTTCCAATTAGATATTCATGCAAACTCAACGAGGTCCGCTCAAAGCTTAAGGCGATATTAAATCCGACAAATTTTTAGAGCCGTTAATCTATACAGTGCTTTGGCATTATATGATATAATTAATAGCATACTTTAAGGCAATAAAATAAACAATATTATCGATGATAATTTATTGACTCAAGGAGGAAATTTAAGTGGAACATTACTATTCGCAAAATCCAAGTGTTGCACACAATGAGAATAAAATTCGTTTTAAAATAAGGGATATTGAACTTGAACTGATTACAGATGCAGGTGTATTCTCAAAAAACAGGGTGGATTTCGGAAGCAATCTTCTCATAAATTCAATACCTCAAGTTACAGGAAAGATACTTGATTTAGGATGCGGTTACGGTGTAATAGGCATTTCCCTGTCACATCTTAATCCTTCTGCCGAAGTCACAATGATTGATATTAATGAAAGAGCCGTGGAATTGACCAATAGAAATATAAAGCTTAACAATATAAAAAATGCCATTGCTTTACAGAGCGACGGGTTCGAGAAGGTTGTCGGAAATTTTGATGTTATTGTCAGCAACCCTCCCATAAGGACCGGTAAAAAAGTCATTTATCCTCTCTTTGAGCAAAGTATCAACTATCTCAATCCCAACGGTTCAATATATCTTGTTATCCAAAAGAAACAGGGTGCAAAATCGGCTTTTGACAAACTTGAATCCATATACGGCAATTGTGAGGTAATAAATAAAGATGCAGGTTATTGGATATTGAAAAGTACTAAAAATTCATTTTGAGCAAGAGAAAGTTCATTATGGTTCAGAACTCGAAAGCAATAGTTCCTTCAGTATATCCACGGCTTCATCAACCTCTATCATTTCCAAAGGCAATTCAAGACCTTCCTTTTTTAATTCAAACAATAACTCTGTCACTTGCGGAACATCAAGTCCTAATTTTTTAAGTCCTTCCACATCGGCAAAAACCTCTCGCGGAGTGCTGTCTTTTATAACCTTGCCTTCATCAATAATAACAACCCTATCGGCATATACCGCCTCGTTCATATGGTGTGTTATATGTATAACGGTGATATTTTCTTCTGCGTTCAGTTTTTTCAATACTTCCAAAACTTCTTTGCGACCTGCCGGATCAAGCATGGATGTAGCCTCATCCAATATTATACACTTCGGTTTCATGGCTAGAATTCCAGCTATTGCTATTCTCTGTTTTTGGCCTCCGGAAAGGTTATGAGGTGCCGCTTTCTTGTGCTCGGACATTCCTACTGCCTTCAGTGCTTCTTCCACTCTAACTTTGATTTCGCCAGAGGGAATTCCCAAATTCTCCGGTCCGAATGCCACATCCTCTTCAACTGAAGTTGCAACTATTTGATTGTCGGGATTTTGAAATACCATTCCCACACACTGCCTTATATCCCACAAGTACTCATCTTCAGAAGTTTTTAAATTGTTTATATAGACGGTACCGCCTGTCGGCAGGATTAAAGCATTCATTAAGCGGGCAAAGGTTGATTTTCCCGAGCCGTTTTTACCTATGACAGCTACAAACTGTCCCTGTTCTATCTCCAAATTCAGGTCGGACACAGCCGGTTTTAATTCCGTATCGGTACGACTTTTATAATTGTATTCAGTATTGTCGAACTTAATTATATTAACTGCCATATTTACCTCTACTCTTTTGTTCCTATAATTCAATAAAAGCAGAATATCGTTTATTTATACCATTAAATTATACCATCATTTTTCTTTATAACTTCTTACAGTTTATACCCTTTGGATAAAGTGCAAAAAGGGATTAGATTGGTAACAAGTCCATCTAATCCCACAAGTTCAATTATACAAATTCCAATATTACTACTTCTGCTCCGTCGCCCCTTCTAGGACCCAATTTGTAGATTCTTGTATATCCACCGTTCTTATCCTTGTACTTAGGAGCGATTTCATCAAATAACTTATTGGCTAAGTTAACTGGATTTCCATCCTTATCTTTAACTCTGTTAAGCCAATTCATAGCTTTTCTTCTTGCACTGAGTCTTGAAGGATTATCTACCCTAACCATATCGGTCTTAATTTCCCTCTCGACAACGTAGTAAGTTCTATCACCTTTTTTGTTTTCCTTTGCTTTGGTAATTTTTTGACCCTTCGGGTCTAACTTCGCTGCACTAACTTTAACCTGTTTGGATGTAAAGTTGTCGCATTCTTTAACTGCTAATGCAATAAGCTTTTCTGCAATATTTTTAACTTCCTTGGCTCTAGCCTCGGTAGTTTCAATTCTACCATTTTCAAAAAGGGCCGATACTAAACTTTTAAGCATTGCTTTTCTCTGATCGGTAGCACGCCCTAATTTCCTTTGTGCTGGCATTCTTTTACCTCCTTTACAACAAATCTCTTGTTGACATTTTTTTAACTAGTCTTCACTTGGGGCCAATGACAAACCTAATGCTTTAAGCTTGTTAAATACTTCTTCCAAGGACTTCCTTCCAAGGTTTCTAACCTTCATCATATCTTCTTCTGTCCTGTTTGTAAGATCTTCAACGGTATTTATTCCTGCTCTCTTCAAGCAGTTATAAGATCTCACAGACAAATCCAACTCTTCTATTGTCATTTCAAGTACTTTTTCTTTCTTGGTCTCTTCTTTCTCAACCATGATTTCAGCGTTCTTTGCATTGTCGGACAAGTCAATGAACAGATTCAAATGCTCGCTCATTATCTTTGCCCCAAGGCTAATTGCCTCATCCGGCTTAATACTTCCGTTTGTCCATACCTCAAGGGTCAATTTGTCATAGTCTGTAACTTGTCCAACACGTGTATTCTCAACGGTGTAATTTACCTTAGTAACCGGAGTGTAAATAGAGTCAACGGGTATAACACCTATCGGCTGTCCCGGATGTTTATTCTTTTCTGCGGAAACATAGCCGCGTCCCCTGTTAATTGTCAATTCCATGTATAGCTTGTGTTCTCCGCTTAATGTAGCTATTTTGTGCTCCGGATTGAGAATCTCAACATCTGCATCGGTTTTAATATCACCTGCAGTTACTTCTCCTTCTCCGTCAGCATCAATATAGATTACTTTCGGTCCTTCTCCATGAAGGTTCAAAGAAAGACCTTTTATATTAAGAATAATTTCCGTTACATCTTCAACTACGCCAGGTATTGTAGAAAACTCATGCAGTACACCGTCAATTTTAATCGATGTCACAGCCACACCCGGTAAAGATGAAAGCAATATCCTTCTTAATGCATTACCTAAAGTGATACCGTATCCACGCTCTAAAGGTTCAACTACAAATTTACCGTAAGTGTTATCTTCGCTCGAAATCACACATTCTATTCTAGGCTTTTCAATTTCTATCATCTAAAAACCCTCCTTTTATAGCAAATTTATTTTTTTGAGGGCAACCGATTCAATATTCTTTATCTCTAATCGATCTATATATTGAGCTTCCATCTGTAATTTTCAAGAATCCTCAGTTGCTAAACCAAGCAATTACGCTTTGCATATATAAACAGAAAATATGGAAACGATAATTAAAATGCTCCACTCATTCCTATCTATATCTCTATTACTTGGAGTATAACTCAACTATAAGGTTTTCTTTCAACGGTAAGTCAACATCTTCTCTTGATGGAAGAGCAACAATCTTGCTGGTAAGGTTTTCAGCATCTAGCTCAAGCCACTTCGGAATGACTTTTCCTGCTGTAGTTTCTACAACTGCTTTAATCTTCGGAGAAGATTTGCTTTTTTCAGCCACAGCTATAGTGTCACCCAACTTAGTTAGATATGAAGGTATATTAACCTTTTTACCGTTAACGGTAAAGTGACCGTGTCTTACTAATTGTCTAGCTTCTGGTCTTGATGTAGCAAGACCTAATCTATAAACTACATTATCAAGTCTCAATTCCAATATTTGAAGCAAGTTTTCCCCGGTAACTCCCTTTTTCCTAACAGCCATTTCAAAATATTTTCTGAATTGACTTTCGAGTACCCCGTAATATCTTCTTGCTTTTTGCTTCTCACGAAGCTGGATACCATATTCCGATAATTTCTTTCTGCTTTGTCCGTGTTGTCCAGGAGCATAACCTCTTCTAGAAACCGAACATTTATTTGTATAGCATCTTTCCCCTTTTAGGAAAAGTTTTTCGCCTTCCCTACGGCAAAGTCTGCAAGATGCGTCGGTATATCTTGCCATTTATTTTTACACCTCCAACGAGTTTTAATTGTAGAACTTCTCTACCCAATAATTTTCACGATACCATTTATTATTAAACTCTTCTTCTCTTAGGCGGTCTACAGCCATTGTGAGGAATTGGAGTAACATCTTTTATAAGACTTACTTCAAGACCTGCAGCTTGCAGAGCTCTTATAGCAGCTTCCCTACCTGACCCGGGACCTTTAACATAAACTTCAACTGTCTTTAAGCCATGCTCCATAGCTGCTTTTGCTGCTGTTTCAGCAGCCATCTGTGCTGCAAAGGGTGTGCTCTTTTTTGAACCCCTGAACCCAAGACTTCCTGCACTTGACCAAGAAATAGCATTTCCGGCTACATCAGTCAAAGTAACTATTGTATTATTAAATGTGGAGCGAATATGTGCTGCACCACGCTCAATATTTTTACGTTCTCTTCTTTTTCTAGTGGGTCTTTTACCACCAGCAGTTTTAGTTGCCATTAAATCGCTAACCTCCTTTAACTATTTCTTTCTTTGTACTCCAACGGTTCTCTTTGGACCTTTTCTTGTTCTAGCATTTGTCTTAGTTCTCTGTCCTCTTACAGGTAGACCCACTTTATGTCTCCTACCTCTATAGCAACCGATTTCCATCAACCTCTTAATGTTAAGGGAAACTTCTCTCCTTAGGTCACCTTCAACTTTATATTCCTTATCAATAATCTCTCTGAGCTTATTTATTTCTTCGTCTGTCAAATCTCTGACCCTTGTGTCAGGATTAATTCCTGTTTTTGACAATATCTGGTTTGACAGCGATCTGCCAATTCCATAGATATAAGTCAATCCTATTTCTACCCTTTTCTCTCTGGGTAAGTCGACTCCGGCAATACGTGCCATCTTTGTTTACACCTCCATAAGAATCCTTAATAATTAACAAAAACTTTTGTAAATTTTTTAATTTATAAAATAAACAATCCAGGACACAATAAAGCTCTTTTGCAAGAAAAGAAAACTTATATTGTGCAGCCGCTCCTGTATGTTATTTTTTTCTTTATTGATGACAGTTGACAAAAGACAGTCTGTGGAATGTTAATATATAATTTGGGAATAAATATGTGGCATTCCTATATATATTTAACGACAAGTACTGTCCATTGTCAACTGTCATCTGATTTAATTAACCTTGTCTTTGTTTATGTTTAGGATTTTGACAAATTACCATTACTCTGCCTTTTCTTCTTATTATTTTACACTTCTCACATATTACCTTAACAGATGGTTTTACTTTCATCTTATATCCTCCTTCTACTTTTTCTCGAAAACCATCTTATATAATAATTCAATTTTCGAGAAATAATATACCTCTAACTGTATGAGTCTTATTTTCACATTGTAGGCTTTTGTACTACTTTGCCCTCCAAGTTATTCTACCACGGGTCAAATCATAAGGAGATAACTCAAGTGTCACCCTATCTCCCGGTAGAATCCTGATAAAATTCATTCTCAACTTCCCTGAGATATGGGCCAATATTTTGTGTCCATTATCAAGCTCCACTTCAAACATAGCATTTGGCAATGCTTCTACAACTTTTCCTTCAACTTCAATTACATCTTCCTTTGACAAGACTTAAATCCCTCCTTACCTGTTTAAACCCATTTAATATCTTGATTATACATCTTACTAAATAAAAGATTTTCTTTTATTTAATGCATCCAAATTTTATGTTTATTTTAAAAATCAATTATTTAGTATTATTTTCAACTACACCAATAGCTTTTCGTATATCTGAGTTAGAAACTCTAGCTTTACTCTCCAGCTTTTCTTTTAACGGAAGAACAACTTCCCCGGTAACATCTAAATGCTTCAACTTTTTTCGTTTTGCATTCTCAATCTTTCTAAGGTCTCCATCGGATATCATTACATATGATTCATCAATTATTTCAACTATAATAAATTTTCTACCTTTATCCCTGCCAGCTTTCGAATATACTACCTGACCAAGGGTTAAGTCCATACTTTTCACCTCTGTTTGCTGCCTCGAACCTTAGTCCAACATTGTTAATATAACCGGTTCATTCTCCGTAATAGCTATCGTATTTTCATAGTGGGCCGAAAGTTTTCCGTCTGCAGTTACAACCGTCCATTTATTTTCCAGAAGCTTTACTTTGTATGTTCCTTCATTAACCATTGGTTCAACGGCTAATGTCATACCTCGTTGCAACCTAGGACCTCTTTCTCTGCTGCGATAATTCGGTATTTGAGGCTCTTCATGCATATTTCTGCCGATTCCATGCCCTACATAATCTCTAACAACCGAATATCCAAAGGATGTAACATAACTCTCTATTGCGGAAGAAATATCTATTATTCTATTTCCCTCCACTGCATGTTTAATCCCCTCAAAGAAGCTTTGCTTGGTAGCTTCTATAAGCCTTTGGGCTTCCGGAGATATATTACCTACAGCAAAAGTTCTGGCAGCGTCACCATGAAATCCGTTCAAATAAGCACCTATATCAATACTTATAATATCGCCATCTTTTAATTCCCTTAAACCGGGAATTCCGTGTACAACTTCATTATTTATTGAAGCACATATACTTGAAGGATAATCTATTCCGTCCGGGTATGGACACTTGTAACCTTTAAATGACGGTATTGCACCATTTTTTCTGATTACCTCTTCCACAATTCTGTCAAGTTCTGCTGTTGTAATCCCGGGCTTTATAGACTCTTCAACTTTCTTATGAGCAAGTGCCACAACTTCTCCGGCTCTTCTCATAAGATCCAATTCACTTTTCGACTTAATCGATATCATTTATATTCCACCTAAAGCTTTTTTTACAGAGCTTGTAGTATCTTCGATATTTTTTTGCCCTTGAACAGTGACAAGTTTATTATCTTTCTTATAATATTCAATAAGAGGTTCTGTCTGCATGTGGTAAGTCTTAAGTCTTTGAAGTACCGTTTCTTCCTTGTCGTCTTCTCTTTGAACTACTTTTTCTCCACAAGACTTACAGATGTCCCCTTCTGCCGGTGGATTGAACTCTACATGATAGCTCATTCCACACTTTGTACATACTCTTCGGCCACCCATTCTAGCTATTATTTCATCGTCGGAAACTTCAATATTCAATACTACATCGAGATTTGTTCCCATTTGTTTAAGAATCTCATCAAGCTTTTCCGCTTGATTGACAGTTCTTGGGAAGCCATCAAGTATAAATCCGTTTTCACAATCGGACTTTTTAAGTCTATCGCTTACAATATCAATTGTCAACTCATCGGGTACAAGTAAACCCTTGTCAATATATTCTTTTGCTTTCTTTCCTAACTCTGTACCTTCTTTTATATTGCTTCTGAATATATCTCCAGTAGATACATGAGGGATTTTGTACCATTCTGAAATCTTTGTCGCTTGTGTCCCTTTTCCAGAGCCTGGGGCACCTAATAATACAATTTTCATAAAAACCTCCAAAATACCATCCTGCAATTTAGTCAAGGAACATGCATCAGTTAAGTTCCTTATTATTTGAATAGCGATAGTCTCGCTATTCAAATCTTTCATTAACATTATAAGTTTGACTCCTTTATAATGTTAACTTATTGTTGCGTACCCCTGTACAACCAATATGCTTATACATTTTAAGTAGCAGTACTTTGTAACACATTGATTAATTGTCTTCAAGAACTTGAAAAAACAAGTTTCTTGCTTCCTCCTTTTAATTTATCAAGGAGGTACATTAAGAATGTGTTACAAATGTACCTACTTATTCTAAAAATCCTTTGTAATGCCTCATCAACATCTGAGATTCAATCTGTTTAACAGTTTCTAATGCAACACCTACAAGGATTAATACGCTGGTTCCTGCAAACCAAACTCCTCTTATTTTGGTTACAACTTGCAGTATTGCAGGCAATATTTGAATTAATGCAAGGAATATTGCCGAGAACCATGTAATTCTGTTCAATACTTTTGTAATATAATCGGAAGTTGGTTTACCTGGCCTTATACCGGGAATGAATCCTCCGTTTTTCTTCATATTATTAGCTAGTTCAATGGGGTTGAACTGGATAAAAGTATAGAAGAATGTAAAGAACATTACCAAAAATCCCGATAATATGGATATTTCAATCCTTGACTGCATATTTTTTATATATTCCCACACTGGACCTGTTGCATTAGGTGCGAAGAATGTTACCAAAGTTGAAGGTAATGCCACGAAGGACATTGCAAAGATTATCGGAATAACACCAGCTAAATTAACCTTTATTGGAATATGTGTACTCTGTCCGCCATACATCTTTCTTCCGACAACTCTCTTCGCATATTGAACCGGTATTCTTCTTTCGGCTTCTTGTACCCATACAACCAGTGCTATGATCAGTAAGAACAATACTATTACCGCAGCAACACCAAGAATTCCGAGAAAACCCTTTGGTCCGAAGTTGCCCATAGTATAATTATAGTAAATTGCACCGGCACCTTGAGGTGCTCTTGAAACTATACCGCCGAAAATCAGAAGTGAAATACCGTTTCCAATACCGTACTCGGTTATCTGTTCACCCAACCACATCAAGAATGCCGTACCGGCAGTAAATGTTAATGTGATTGTAATAAATGAAAATATTCCGGGATTCGATACCGCAGTTCTTAATCCGAAATACAAACCTGTAGCTTGTAAAAACGCTAAAATAACCGTTCCGTATCTTGTATAACGGGCAAGAATTTTTCTACCCTCTTCGCCTTCCTTAGCAAGCTGCTCAAGCTTCGGAATAGCCACCGTTAAAAGCTGCATAATAATTGAAGAGTTAATATACGGTGTTATGCTCATCGCAAATATTGTTGCTTGTGAAAATGCTCCACCTGACACTATGTCAAAAAATCCGAATATTGTTCCTCCACTTCCAACCAGGTTTTTAAGAGCATCTGCATTCAAACCGGGTACAGGAACATGTGAACCCAGTCTAAATATTAAAAGCATTATAAGTGAAATGAACATTTTTCTTCTTAAATCGGGAATTTTCCAGGCATTTCTTATAGTTTCAAACATTCCACCCATATTATATCACCTCGGCCTTTCCTCCCGCAGCCTCAATTTTTGCTGAAGCCGTTTTTGTAAATTTCGCCGCTTTAACAGTAAGTTTCTTACTGAGTTCACCATTACCTAATATTGCAACTCCATCAACGACTTTTTTAACAAGTCCTTTTTCTTTCAGAACTTCCGGTGTCACAACAGCACCGTTTTCAAAAATATTTAGGTCTGAAACATTTACTTCAGCATAAACTTTTGCAAACAACTTATTATTGAAACCTCTCTTTGGAATTCTTCTATAGAGAGGCATTTGTCCACCTTCAAAACCAGGTCTTACTCCTCCTCCTGCACGGGCATTCTGGCCTTTGTGACCTCTACCGGCAGTCTTTCCGTTACCTGTACCATGTCCTCTACCTTTTCTTTTAGGTGCCTTCTTTGATCCTGGTGCTGGTTGTAATTCAAACAACTTCATGGATTACACCTCCTTTATACTTCTTCTACTGAAACAACATGTTGAACTTTTTTAATCATACCTCTGATTTGAGGATTATCCTGCTGCTCAACTACAGATCTTATCTTCTTTAATCCTAAAGCTTTCACAGTAGCCAATTGTTTTTCTTTTAGTTTACTGGTACTCTTTACCAAAGTAATTCTGAGCTTAGCCACTAGAGTCCCCTCCTAACCTAATACTTCTTCTACAGTCTTATTTCTGAGTTTAGCCACTTCTTCAACAGTTTTTAAACGGGAAAGTCCTTCAATAGTAGCATGAACCATGTTTATAGGATTATTTGATCCTAAAGACTTTGTTCTTATATCACGAATTCCCGATAATTCAAGAACCGCTCTTACAGGTCCCCCAGCTATAACTCCGGTACCTTCACCTGCCGGTTTAATCAATACTTTGCCGGCACCAAATTCTCCAATAACTTCATGGGGAATTGTTGTATTAACCAATGGTACTTTAATAAGATTTTTCTTCGCATCTTCTATACCTTTTCTGATAGCATCGGGTATTTCAGCGGCTTTGCCCATTCCAGCCCCTACATGGCCGTTTTCATCACCAACAACAACCAAAGCACTAAAGCGGAAGTTTCTACCACCCTTAACAACCTTAGTTACACGACCGATGCTTACTACTCTTTCTTTCAGATCCAATACACTGGCATCAATACGCTGTTGCAATTGTTTTCCCTCCTTCTACTAAAACTCCAAGCCTGCTTCTCTTGCAGCTTCTGCTAATTCTTTTACACGTCCGTGGTATATATAGCCGCCTCTGTCGAATACAACTTTTTTGATTCCACTATTTATTGCTTTAGTTGCAATTAACTTACCAACTTCTTTAGCCGCTTCTTTATTTCCACCAAAACTGAGTTTGCCTTTAATTTCTTTATCAAGCGTTGAAGCTGAAACAAGAGTTTTTCCGGTAGAATCATCTATAACTTGAGCGTACATATGCTTTAAACTTCTATATACGTTCAAACGAGGACGCTCAGCTGTTCCAACTACCTTTTTACGCACTCTTGTGTGCTTTCTAAGCCTAGCTATATTAGAACCAGGTTTTTTTATCATTTAGTCTCACTCCTTTTTACTTCTTACCTTTACCGCCTGTTTTACCTTCTTTACGTCTTATAACTTCATCTACATACTTGATACCCTTGCCCTTGTATGGTTCAGGTAATCTCTTTCCTCTTATTTTAGCAGCAAATTCTCCAACAGCCTGTTTGTCTATACCCTTAACAATTATACTGTTCGGGTTGGGAACCTCTATAGTCAATCCCGCAGGCTCTTCCATTTCAACAGGATGTGAGTACCCTAAATTAAGAACTAACTTTTTACCCTGCTTTTGTGCTCTATATCCAACACCGTTTATTTCCAAAGCCTTTTCAAAGCCTTGTGTAACTCCTATAACCATGTTGTTTATCAGAGTTCTTGTCAATCCGTGAAGAGCTTTATGCTCTTTTAAATCGGATGGTCTTTCGACTATTATCTTTCCGTCTTCAACCTTTATCTTCATATCTTTATGAAATTGCTTTTCTAATGTTCCTTTTGCCCCTTTTACTGTGAGAGTATTGTCTTTAAGTGTTACATTTACTCCCGCAGGTATTGCTATGGGCATTCTGCCAATTCTGGACATTTTATTGCCTCCTGTTCTTAATATTGTGAGCCCCGTTTTTTCGGAACCCTTTTCAGAAACTTTTTAAGAATATACTTTTTTATTATATATTTAATTTCATTCAATTACCATACAAATGCTAAAACTTCTCCGCCAACGCCTTCCTTACGAGCTTTCTTATCGGTCATAATACCCTTGGAAGTAGAAATTATAGCTATACCCAGGCCCCCCAAAACTTTCGGTATCTCGTCCTTACCTGCATAAACTCTAAGGCCCGGTTTACTAATTCTTTTTATTCCTGATATAACATTTTGTTTGTTAGCGGTATATTTAAGGGAAACTCTCAATACTCCCTGCTTTCCGTCCTCAATCTCTTCAACACCCTTTATAAAACCTTCTTCTAATAAAATGTTCGCTATTGATCTCTTTAAATTAGAAGCCGGTATATCAACTGTAGCATGTTTTGCAGAACTAGCATTTCTTATCCTGGTCAACATATCTGCTATTGTATCGGTTACTTGCATATGTTTAACCTCCTTTCGTAAGTTTACTACCAACTAGCTTTCCTAACACCGGGAATCTGACCCTTGTAAGCCAAATCCCTGAAGCAAAGTCTGCATATTCCGAATTTTCTCATATAGGCATGCGGTCTACCGCATAATTTACATCTATTATAAGCTCTAGTCTTATATTTAGCCGGTCTCTGCTGCTTTACGATCATCGATTTTTTTGCCACGCTCTATTCCCTCCTTTAGCTCTGGCTAAACGGCATTCCAAGTAATTTCAAAAGCTCTTTGGCTTCCTCATCGGTTTTTGCCGTTGTAACGAAAGTGATATCCATTCCTCTTATTTTCTCAACTTTATCATAATCAATTTCAGGGAATATCAATTGTTCCTTAATTCCCATCGAATAATTACCTCTTCCGTCAAAAGAATTTGCTGGAACGCCTCTGAAGTCTCTTACTCTCGGTAAAGCAATGTTCAAAAGTCTATCGGCAAATTCATACATTCTGTCTCCTCTAAGGGTTACCTTACATCCGATGTTCATGCCTTCCCTTATTTTAAAAGCAGCAACTGATTTTTTAGCCTTTGTAATAATTGGCTTTTGACCAGCAATAAGAGCCATTTCACTAGCAGCTGCATCTAGTGCTTTTGCATTCTCCTTAACATCACCTACGCCCATGTTAAGAACGATCTTTTCCAACTTTGGTATTTGCATCACGCTTTTATATTTAAATTTTTCTTTTAACGCCGGCACTACTTCATTTATATATTTTTCTTTCAAGCTTGGCATTTATAAACCTCCTTTCAACGAGAGCTTTTTATCCTTTTTTTACTCTCTTTATTGTATCTATTATTTCGTCACACTTCTTGCATACTCTGCTTTTCTCGCCATTTTCCAATACTTTCTTTCCAATTCTTGTCGGCTTTCCGCATTTAGGACATACAAGCATAACCTTTGAGCTGTGTATAGGTGACTCCTGATGGATAATTCCACCCTGTTGAGTTTGTGATCTTGCTTTTCTGTGCTTTGTGCACATGTTAACGCCTTCTACCAACACTCTGCTGTCTTCTGGAAATACAGCGAGAACTTTGCCCTTTTTATTTGCATCTTTACCGTTCAATACGATAACAGTATCTCCCTTTTTTACATGAACCTTGCTCACTGTTAGCCGCCTCCTCCCTTATAATACTTCCGGTGCGAGGGACAAAATCTTCGTATATTCCTTATCCCTTAGTTCTCTTGCAACAGGGCCAAATATACGTGTTCCTCTTGGATTTTTATCTTCTCTTATTATAACTGCAGCATTTTCGTCAAATCTTATATATGAACCGTCCGCTCTCTTAACGCCTCTCTTGGAGCGAACTATAACACATTTTACAACGTCTCCTTTTTTAACAACACCACCGGGTGTTGCATCTTTAACCGAAGCTACTATAACATCACCGATATTTGCATATTTTCTCTTTGAACCACCAAGAACTTTTATGCACATTAGCTTTTTTGCTCCGGTGTTGTCTGCAACCTTAAGAGTTGTTTGAACTTGAATCATGGCCTAAACCTCCTTTCGATTATTGACTATCTTGCTCTTTCAATAATTTCTACCAGTCTCCATCTCTTATCCTTGCTAAGAGGTCTGGTTTCCATAACCTTAACAGTATCACCAACTCTACACTCATTCTTTTCATCATGAGCCTTAAGTTTATAAGTTCTCTTGATAAACTTTTTGTAAAGTGGATGTTTAACAGCACTTTCTATACTAACAACGATTGTCTTATCCATTTTATCGCTGGTAACTTTACCAACCCTTGTTTTCCTTAATCCTCTTTCTTTCAATTGAGTTTTCCTCCTTTCAAGGTATTAATCAAGTATTTATACCTTTTAACTCTCTTTCCCTCATTATTGTTTTAATGCGGGCAATCGATCTCTTAACGTCTCTAAGCCTCATAGGGTTTTCAAGTTGGTTGGTAGCATGTTGAAATCTCAATTTAAACAATTCCGACTTTAATTCCCCTAGTTCTTTTGTCAATTCGTCCTGTGTCTTCTCTCTTATATCTTTAGCTTTCATTTGCTTCACCACCCACTCCATCTTCACGTGCTACAAACTTACACTTAACGGGAAGTTTGTGCATGGCAAGTCTTAATGCCTCTCTTGCAGTTTCTTCAGGAACTCCTGCAATCTCAAACATTACTCTACCAGGCTTAACTACTGCAACCCAGTATTCCGGTGAACCTTTACCGCTACCCATACGCGTTTCAGCAGGTTTTGCAGTAACCGGTTTATCCGGGAAAATCTTTATCCAAACTTTACCGCCTCTTTTTATAAAACGTGTCATAGCTACCCTGGCAGCCTCAATCTGATTACTTGTAATCCAAGCAGGTTCTAAAGCTTGTAAACCGAAATCACCATGTACAACTTTATTTCCTCTTGTAGCTATACCTTTCATTCTGCCTCTTTGAACTTTTCTACGTTTAACTCTCTTCGGCATTAACATTACATATCTCCTCCTTCCGCCTTTTTATCTTTTTTGACAGCTGGAAGAACTTCACCTTTATATATCCAAACTTTAACACCTAATTTCCCGTAAGTGGTATCAGCTTCTGCGAATCCATAATCTACATCGGCTCTAAGTGTTTGAAGTGGAATAGTACCTTCATGATAATGTTCAGTTCTTGCTATTTCTGCACCGCCAACACGACCTGCCACTTGAGTTTTAATACCCTTTGCTCCCAATTTCATTGTTCTTGACATGGCTTGCTTCATTGCTCTTCTAAAGGATATTCTCTTCTCAAGCTGAGCAGCTATACTTTCTGCAACAATCTGAGAATCCAATTCAGGTACTTTAATTTCGGTGATATTTATCAATACATTCTTCTTAGTCATCTTTTCTAGCTGCTTTCTCAATTCTTCAATACCAGCACCGCCTTTACCGATTACAAGTCCCGGTTTTGCAGTATTTACATTAACTTTTATCTTGTTTGCAGCTCTTTCTATTTCAATTCTTGATATTCCTGCCGAATATAATTTGTTCTTTATGAATTTTCTTATTTTATGATCTTCAACGAGATACTCGCTAAAATTCTTTTTAGCAGCGTACCACTTGGTATCCCAATCTTTTATAATTCCTATTCTAAGTCCATGAGGATTAACCTTTTGTCCCATTATTCACCCTCCTTTTCTACTTATTTCTTTCTTTCACAACTATAGTAATGTGACTGGTTCTTTTTCTGATTCTGTTGGCTCTACCTTGAGCTCTTGCTTGAATTCTCTTCAATGTAGGACCTGGATTTGCGAATCCTTCTGCAATGTACAAATTGTCACGATCAAGTCCGTTATTATTTGTAGCATTTGCTTCAGCTGATTTCAAAAGTTTAAACAATATATCTGAAGCAGCTTTTGGAGTATATCTCAAAATACCGTACGCCTCATCAATATCTTTATTCTTTATCAAATCCATCACAATTTTAACTTTTCTAGGAGATATTCTCGCATATCTTAAAATTGCTTTTCCCTGATCCTTTCCAATACCTTCTTTTTTTCTTTCAGCCTTAGTAAGCAATTTAGGCTTTCTTGATTTTGTATGTCTTTTATTACTAACTTCTATTGAATTTTCTTTATTTTCAAGAAGTTCCGCTTGTTCTTTTTTAGCTTTTGCTGCCAATTGGAATTCCTCCTTTCATCGTAAAATCACTATTACTTTAATGCAGTTGACCTTTCAGTGTGGTTTCCATGTCCTTTAAAGGTTCTTGTTGGAGCAAATTCTCCAAGTTTATGTCCAACCATTTCTTCGGTAATATATACAGGTACATGTTTTCTTCCGTCATGCACAGCTATAGTATGTCCAACCATCTGTGGGAAAATTGTTGATGCTCTTGACCAAGTCTTTAATACTTTCTTTTCATTTTTAGCATTCATTTCTTCTATTCTTTTCAGAAGTTTCGGATCCACAAAAGGTCCCTTTTTAACCGATCTGCTCATTAAGCCATGTCCTCCTTTCATTTACTCTTGAGTCCAGCTCGTATCACAATAAAAGCTTTTTACTTCACATTTCTTCTCTTAATAATAAACTTGTCGGAAGCTTTGTTCTTTTTCCTTGTCTTTAAGCCGAGTGTAGGTTTACCCCAAGGAGTAACAGGACTAGGTCTTCCTATAGGAGATTTACCTTCTCCTCCTCCATGTGGGTGATCTACAGGGTTCATAACAACACCACGAACTGTAGGCCTTATACCCATCCATCTCTTTCTTCCTGCTTTACCTATTGACACATTCTCATGGTCATGATTACCAACTACACCAATAGTAGCTTTGCAATTTAATCTGATCATTCTAACTTCACCGGATGGAAGCCTTACCTGTGCATAATCTCCCTCTTTTGCCATAAGCTGTGCAGAGATTCCTGCAGCTCTTACAAGCTGTCCACCTTTTCCCGGCTTCAGTTCTATATTGTGTATAACCGTACCTACAGGAATATTCTTAAGTGGAAGAGCATTACCAGGCTTAATATCAGCATTTTCACCAGACTCTACAAAATCTCCAACATTAAGTCCTTCCGGTGCAATGATATATCTTTTTTCTCCGTCAAGGTAAGTCAATAATGCTATATTTGCACTTCTGTTCGGGTCATATTCTATAGCGGACACTTTCGCTCTTATTCCGTCTTTATCTCTCTTAAAATCAATAATTCTATATTTTTGTTTTGCTCCTCCGCCGTGGTGGCGAACTGTAATCCTACCGTATGAGTTTCTGCCCGCATTTTTCTTTAAAGGTGCCAACAAAGATTTTTCCGGTTTTTTCTTTGTAATTTCCTCAAAGGTTAAAACCGACATATTCCTTCTTGCAGGAGAAGTAGGATTATATTTTTTAATAGGCATGTGTTTTCACTCCTTTATAAATCTTACCCCATAAGATTTTGCTTATTGAGTTGCTCCAAATTCTTCAATGCTTGTCTTGTACTTTCTGTTTACGATGCTTTCTTTTCCACCTTTAGTCAAGTACTTAACCGGTTTCGGATCAGTGTCAATTTTAACAATTGCTTTTTTCCAATCCGGTCTTTTACCTAAATGAACACCCATTCTTTTTGCCTTGCCTTCATAGTTTATAGTGTTTACTTTAAGAACCTTAACGTTAAATAATTTCTCTACTGCCTTTTTGATTTCAACCTTAGTAGCATTAACGTCAACAATAAAGGTGTACTTTCCTTCCATTACTTCCATATTACTCTTTTCTGTAATATGAGGTCTTATTATAATATCTTCCGCAGCTCTCATATTTTCCACTGCTTTTCTATTTTCCGCTGCTCCCATTATGCGTACACCTCCTCAACCTTTGATACAGCATCTTTCGTTATTATAAGCTTGTTATATTTAATTAAGTCATAAACGTTAATAGTGTTTGCAAGTAATGTCTTAACTCCAGGTATATTGCGTGCCGATTTTTCAACATTCTCATTTTTATCGGCTATCAATATAACCGCACTTCCGTCAACTTTAAGATTTTTCAAAACCTCAACCATCTGCTTTGTCTTAATTACATCAAAACTCAATTTATCGAGAACAATTATTTCATTTTCATTAACTTTTGATGAAAGTGCAGATTTTAAAGCAAGTCTCTTAACCTTCTTCGGAAGTGTGTATCTATAACTTCTCGGCTTCGGTCCAAGAACGATACCACCCTTAGTCCATTGTGCGGAACGAATACTTCCGTGTCTTGCCCTACCGGTACCCTTTTGTTTCCATGGCTTTATACCACCGCCGCTAACTTCGCTCTTTGTCTTAGTAGATTGAGTACCTTGTCTTTTATTTGCCAATTGGTTCACAACTACTTGGTGAACCACTTCCTTGTTCACCTCGACACCAAAAACTGCATCGCTTAAATTTATATCTCCAACTACTTTACCGCTCATATCATATAAATCAACTTTTGGCATTTTACTTCCTCCTTTCGCCTTTACTATTTACCCGATTTTACCGAGTCCTTTATCATAAGAAGACCGCCTTTTGCTCCCGGTACAGCACCTTTAACCAATAAAAGGTTTCTCTCGGCATCTACACGTACTATATCGAGATTTTGAATAGTTACTCTTTGAACACCCATGTGTCCAGGAAGTTTCTTTCCTTTAAAAACTCTTGCAGGATTGGTGTTGGCACCCATGGAACCAACTCTTCTATGGTACATGGAACCGTGAGTTTCTTTACCTCTTGCCTGTCCATGTCTCTTGATAACACCTGCAAAACCTTTACCTTTAGAAATTCCGGTAACATCTACTTTATCGCCATCAACAAACATATCTGCAACTTTTATTTCCTGGCCCACTTCATACTTTTCAAAGTCTTCTGTGCGGAATTCCCTAATATACTTTTTAGGTGCAACCTTAATTTTTGTAAACTGGCCTTTATCCGGCTTATTAAGTCTTTTTTCATTTGCGTCGGCAAATCCGACCTTGACAGCATTATATCCATCAGTCTCAACTGTCTTTTTTTGAAGCACAGTGCATGGTCCAGCTTCAATAACTGTAACCGGAATAGCTACACCATTTTCGCCAAATACTTGAGTCATTCCGATTTTTTTTCCTAAGATAAACTTCTTCATCTAAACTTCCCTCCTATGGTTATTGGTTCACTTGTACATACCAGCATAATATGTCACAAAAGTGAACATGACCTTATTTTAAAAAACTAATTAAAGTTTTATTTCTATATCAACACCAGCAGGTAAATCCAATCTCATAAGAGCATCTACAGTCTTAGGTGTTGGTAGAAGAATATCGATTAATCTTTTGTGTGTTCTCATTTCAAACTGTTCACGAGAATCCTTATACTTATGTGGAGCTCTCAATATTGTTATAATTTCCTTTTCTGTAGGTAGTGGCACTGGCCCCGACACTTGTGCCCCAGTTCTTTTTGCAGTATCAACTATTTTTTCAGCCGACTGGTCAAGAACCTGATGATCAAATGCTTTCAATCTGATTCTTATTTTTTGCTTGTTTGCCATACATAATCCTCCTTAAATTTGTTACGTACAACAAGATTTTCTCTGTACACTATGCCGGGTGTTTCTTATTATGTCGTATAAAAACCCAGGATAATAAACATGCCTTTAAGGCAGATTAACCTGGGCTAAAAATAAACAAATTCATGCACAGCTAATATACATCGCAAAATGTACAGTGACTTGTCGCCCGGTTTCTTAGAATCGGACATTCTCCACAGAAGTTACCTACTTTAAAGTAGCAATCTCCCGTTTCATCGTATGCCACGTCACAACATTCAACATTTTACTATATAATTATTAACTTTTCAAGTACTTTTTATATTTTATTTTTAGTTATTTCATTCTTTTTCCTCATATTTGATATGATAGTTTTATATCTAAAAAAAAGATAGGTCTAAAGAAAAGTCATAAGGTTTCCAATGTAAACGGGATAAGAAAAAACTTTTCAATAATTGAAAGCCTTAAGCTTTATTATTTTTTCGTGCCTTCGATACAGCTTTTTCGATACTTCCAAATACTGCTCTTGGCATTTTTCCTCAAAATAATAATGCTTAAGGCCTACTGATTTTTATATCAGATTGTGAAATTGTTTTTATTTTATAATAAGAACTTTATATAAATAATTTTATTTTCATTGATTTGTTTTGTCGTTATTACCGTACTGCTTATCATTTGTAAATCTACTTTCAAAAAATATTAATAGTACCTAGCTCCATATTTTCTTGCAAAACTATCATCACTTGAAGCTAAGTATACAATACCTTCAACAAATGCTATAAAACCAGGAATGAAAGTCCAGCAAAATAATAAATATAATAGACCTTGAATAGGCTTTCCTAAATAAAACTTGTGGGCACCTAAGCCTCCAAGAAAAATAGCAAGCAGTCCCGCAACAAGTTTACTTTTCATTGGTTCTAAGGGTCCATTATAACGTCCTGATGAAGCTGATGACGAACTGCTTGACGAAGAACCTCCACCCGCATTCATAAAAACCATCGGTTGTTGTTTGCTCGATTCTTCGAGTTTTTCTAATTTTTTCTTATTTTCGTTTATTATTTCACTTACACAACGTTTACAATAGTTTTTATTTCCTACTTCCGTCCTACATTCCTCACAAATAAATTTACCGCATCCAACACATGTACCAATCGCATTCCTTTCCGAATGGATATAACATTCCATAGCAAAGCCCCCCTGACCTTATAGTTTCCAATCATCATTTGAATTTACTCTAATTATTAAAGCCCCCGCGAGGTTTTATGAATTAATTATACCTCTTGAAGTGAATGCCTCACCTAAATTTTTCTCATAACTTAAGCTGTCATTTATAGCTGGACAACTAATTTCTCTAAGAATAACATATTTTACATATATTAAACATCAAATATATCGAATTAATTAAATTATACTTAATTCATGTTTTTTTAACAAGTACTATATCTTATATTATTTGGAAAAAGGCTCAACTTAAAGACAAAGCCTTATGGTGTAGACCATAAGGCTTTGATATAAATCTGGCAGCGACCTACTTTCCCGGGACGTCTCCATCCAAGTATCATCGGCACTGAGAAGCTTAACTACCGTGTTCGGGATGGG
>Ga0134093_1000164_pt1 | contig 79687 bp, 63 predicted proteins | sample 4_1taG_FD_94452 | JGI IMG/M metagenome (GOLD analysis project Ga0134093, IMG submission 94452) | Switchgrass degrading microbial communities from high solid loading bioreactors in New Hampshire, USA - 4_13_20_68_A1 metaG | ecosystem: Engineered > Bioreactor > Semi-continuous > Anaerobic >...
ACATCAATTAATCTCTGGTTTTCCGAACCCCTGAATTTCAGGAGAAGATTTCTTTTATCCATTTCAAACCTGCCGTCCACGAGTATATCGGTTTCATTGAGCAAAGTTTCCCAGCCCCTGTGCCTTGATGAATTCTCCACGATATACTCGTAAGTATAACCGGTGTATGTCATTATATCCAGGTTAAGTTTTTTTGCTTCACGGGCAAGAACTGTAAAAGCTTCGGCCTGCTCAAAAGGATCACCCCCGCTGAACGTTATGCCGTCCAGCAGAGGATTTCTTTTTGCCAGTTCCAGTATTGAATCAACCGATACCAGTTTTCCCCCCTCGAAAGAATGGGTTTCGGGATTATGGCAGCCGGGGCACCTGTGCTTGCATCCCTGCGCAAAGACAACCATTCGTATTCCCGGCCCGTCCACAATCGATTCATTTATAATTCCTGCAATTCTTATGTAAGTCTCCATTTAAACCACCTGAAGATTTTATCTTTTGAATGACATATGCTTTATCCTGTCATGTTCTTCGGCCCTTTTCGCATCATTGAACCGTTCCAGCGTTCCTACAAGATATCCTGTGATGCGCCGTATCCTTTCAAACTTTACATCGCCTTCTTCTCTTCCGCAGAAAGGGCATGTATTGGCGATAATCCCTGTAAAACCGCATACGGGATCCCTGTCTACAGGGTGGTTTATGGAACCGTAACCGATACCGGCTTCTTTCATGGCTCTGATTATTTTCTCAAAAGCCTTCAGGTTTTGAGTAGGATCTCCATCCACCTCAACATATGTGATATGCCCGGCATTGGTCAATTCGTGATACGGGGCTTCAATCCTGATTTTGTCAAAAGCGCTGATTTCATAGTAAACAGGAACATGAAAGCTGTTCGTGTAATAATCCCTGTCGGTGACACCTTCAATGGAACCGAACAATTCCCTGTCCATTTTGACAAATCTGCCTGCCAGGCCTTCTGCCGGTGTTGCAATAAGGGTAAAGTTCATTTTGTATTTTTTGCTTGCCTCGTCCATGCGTTTTCTCATATGCGCTACTATTTTCAGGCCAAGCTCCTGTGCTTCTTCAGATTCGCCATGATGCCCGCCTGTAAGAGCTTTTAAACATTCCGCCAGTCCTATAAATCCTGCTGTAAGGGTTCCGTGCTTCAGAACCTCCCTTACTTCGTCATCCCATCCAAGCTTGTCGGAATCTATCCATACTCCCTGTCCCATCAGGAACGGAAAGTTTTTAACCTTCTTTCGGGCTTGTATCTCAAACCTTTCCAGGAGCTGATCAATTACCAGGTCTATCTTTTTATCCAGCTCACAGAAAAACAAACCGATGTCCTTATTGCTCCTTAACGCCAATCTCGGCAAATTTATCGTTGTAAAGCTCAGATTTCCCCTTCCGAAAATAATTTCCCTGGACGGATCGTGCACATTGCCTATTACTCTTGTTCTGCAGCCCATGTAAGCTATTTCTGTTTCAGGACGCCCGGGCTTGTAGTACTTAAGGTTAAACGGGGCATCCAGGAAAGAGAAATTCGGGAAAAGTCTTTTAGCGCTTACCCTGCATGCCAGCTTGAACATGTCATAGTTCGGATCTCCGGGGTTATAATTCACTCCTTCCTTGACCTTGAAAATATGAACCGGAAATATGGGCGTTTCTCCATTGCCCAGACCCGCCTCGGTCGCGAGAAGGATGTTTTTGATAACCATCCTGCCCTCGGGCGAGGTATCGGTACCATAGTTTATTGAACTGAACGGTACCTGTGCTCCTGCCCTGCTGTGCATAGTATTAAGGTTATGTACGAAAGCCTCCATGGCCTGGTATGTATTCCTGTCGGTTTCCGCATACGCCTTTTCTGCTGCGAAGGACTGTGCCTTACCGATAACGGCTGCATCCGGTACATACTCCATAAGCAGTTTTTTCTCAAGTTCCGTATATTCTTCATTTACAGCCAGCGTAGGATAAACATCATGCTCATCTTTAATTTTTTTTGATATGTCATTAACCAGTGTTGCCGCATCCTCAATACCAGCCAGCAATTCCAACGCTTTGGCAAGATTCTGCCTGTAAAGCCTGGAATATGTTTTGGCAACTCCATGGGCCATTCCATAGTCGAAGTTTGGTATGCTTTGCCCTCCGTGCTGATCATTCTGGTTTGACTGGATAGCTATGCATGCAAGGGCGGAGTAGCTGTGTATATCGTTCGGCTCCCTCAGATGCCCGTGCCCCGTGCTGAATCCCCCATTAAACAGCTTGACTATATCAATCTGGCAGCATGTGGTGGTCAGCGTAAGGAAATCCAAATCATGTATGTGTATATCCCCTTCCTTATGGGCTTTAGCATGTTCGGGCTTCAGGATGAACATTTCACAAAACTGCTTGGCACCTTCGGAACCATACTTAAGCATGGTTCCCATGGCCGTATCACCGTCAATGTTGGCATTTTCACGCTTCAAATCATTGTCCTTGGATTCTTTGAAAGTAAGCTCTTCATATATCTTCATCAGCCGGGTATTCATTTCCCTGATGCGTGTTCTCTCGGCCCGGTACAGTATGTACTCCTTGGCAGTTTTGGCATGTCCCTCTTCAATTAAAACTCTTTCAACAATATCCTGGATTTCCTCAACCCCCGGAACTTTTCTGCGCGGGTCTTTATGCAACTCCTCAACTACTTTTTCCGCAAGGGTCAAAGCCATTGTATAGTTTTCCTCTCCTGCAGCTCTGGTTGCCTTGAATATGGCATTGGTTATTTTCTCAATGTTAAAAGGTACTTCTCTTCCGTCCCTTTTCCTTATCTTTGTGATCATTTGTTTTCACCCTCTTTAAACTGAGTATTTGAAGAAATTGCCCATCAATTTCCACACGCCGCTTTAGCTGGATGGGGATATTTAACCCTTCATTGGAACAGATGCACGGCACCGTCAAACAAAAGTTCTTCAGGCCACGTGTTTAAGCTTTTTTTATTCATATGTGGCAAGATAAAACCTCCCGGCTGGCGCCAAGAGGTAATCGTATATAGAGAATAAGTGGATTATTCATACAGCATCCGACACCCCTCTATCACCCGTAGAGTTTATGGTGCAACATTACAGGCAGGTCTTCTGACTCAGGATCAACGGCATTCAATCCCTTCCCGGATTTTTCCAGTGGATATCCCATTAAATGCCTCACCATCACAGTGGCGGGACCGTGCAGGACTTCCACCTGCTTCCCTTTTAAACCTTAGCAAACAGTACCTGTAATAACAATATGTAGTTATTTCATATAATAACATATACAATATATTGTGTCAATAAGACTATCGACCTATTTACCGGTAAACTTGATATAAAATTTGCAGCCTGAGAATTCCAGTTACCTGGAAATGACCGAACCTTGGACATGCCATGAAGCAGCGGAAAAACAGTTTAACATTTTCAGCACAACTTTTCAAGCAGAACCAGGAATTCAGCATCTGACAATAACAGGAAACATGCAGCGATCATATAAATAGGGTGATTGACTTTAATGCAGCAATAATCTCTTGAAAATTGGGAGATTTATGTTAACTTATAATAGGGGCATTATGTAAACTATGACATGCCCGTTAATAATGTAACTGACAAAACAATCAAACAGCATGGTGATGATACTTTGATTACAAATAACCGGCTTCCCGGGCTTCGCTGCTATATTACCCTGGCTGTTATCCTGACATTGCTTGCGGGATGTGGTCCTTCCGGGAAAGCTGTAAATAAACCGGAAAATATTACAAATGTCAGTTATGACTCAATACCAAGCGACACCGTACCCGTTGCACCAGTTAAACAGGAATTTTCCCCTGGAAAGGGTGTAACCGGTTTAAACAGGAGATAGTTAATTTTCGCAATCCAGATATACACGTTTTAAACGGAGCTCGCCAAGTCTGCTCAGAAATTCGTTTGTAATTGTGCCTGCATTGAATGCCGCCTGTTCTGCTGTAATTTCTTCCGTACCGTCCTTTCCAATTAAAGTTACAACATCGCCCCTTTTTACGCCTGGTATATCAGAAATATCCACCATAAGCTGATCCATGCATATTTTGCCGATGATTGGGGCACGGCGGCCGTTAATCAAAACATAACCTTTCGCGGAAAGACTGCGAGAAAAGCCATCTGCATATCCAATGGAAACAACGGCGATTTTTCTTTCACAGGGCATCGTGTAATCCCTGCCGTATCCAATGTTCTCCCCGGCTTCAACGGTTCTGGTCAGCGCAACTTTGGATTTCAAAGCCAGAACGGGTTTTAAGTCCGGCTTAAGTTTCGTACTTTGCCCGTATTTGCTTAAGACACCATATAGCGCAATCCCTATCCTTGCATAGTCGCATTGCAGTTCAGGATGGTTTAAAACCCCAAAACTGCTTTGAATGTGTACCGGCGGAATTCTTATATCCATTTCGGCAAGCTTGTCCAGGAGTTCATAAAAGTTGTCTGTCTGGCGTTTTGTAAACTCTGTATCCTGCTCTTTCAGGCTGTCCGATGCGCAAAGGTGCGTATAAATGCCTTCAACCTTCAGATTCTTTAAATTAAAGACAGAAGCAATTTCAAACACATGCCCGCAGTCTTCTCCAAGCCTGTTCATTCCCGTATTCACTTTTATATGTACCCGTATGGGCTTTCCAAAGCTGTTCAACTCTTTCGCATGCTCAGCATCTGCAACGGTTTGTGATAAACTATAGCCGAACAGCTCACCTGCCCTTTCGGCGGGAGTGTAACCCAAAACAAGAATTTCACCCTTAACCCTGTTTTTGCGCAAAATAATACCTTCATCAACCGTTGCAACTGCAAAAGAACTTATTCCGCAGCGGTTAAGGCAAACCGCCACCGGGGCCAAACCATGCCCGTATGCATTGCCTTTAACCACCGCCATGATTTTGCATTTACCGGGAAGAGCTTCCCCCAGTATTTTTACATTATGCCGCAGATTCGCCAGGTTAATCTCCGCCCATGCCCTGTCGGTACCACTGTCAAAGGTATCTTTTGGCTTATGCGCCGTATTCAAAAGCATGGCCAATATAACCGAGGAAGCAGAAGAAACAACTGTTACAGAAACAAAATGAATGAAACAGTTATCTACAAGCAGTTCCTTAAGTCCTGCCGCTCTCGCAAAGCCACGGACTGCGATAATCACCGCCGGATGCAAAAGGTAAATGTAAAGGGAGATGTCTCTCAAATACTTAAGCCTTCTCCCTTTCCATTCAAGCAGGATCCGGAAAAGGAAATACATGCAGGGTAAGAGCATAAAGTACATGCTGTCATGCTTCTGCAGATTAAACCTATGCAATAACAAGCCTTCGGAAATCATCAGTATAATGGATATTGCAAGTCCTGCAGCCCAAGCTTTCGCATTAACTCTTTTTTTATCCTGTACCAGCAAAGCCCCGAGCAAAAAGAAAACAGGCGCAAAAAACAGGCCGTTCCGTGTATGGTCAAACATCCGGAAGAAGCCTTTATAAACGGCTTCCAAAAACCAAATGCTGCTTGTTATACCATAATAGCTGTCGCCCAGCAAACCCGCCAAATATAACAGCAAACCTGCAGCAAATGCCTGTTTAACATTCAGTTTTCTTAACAGCAGCCACGCTATGAGAGCACCTGATATGGATGCAGGCAGGTACCACAGATGATAGAACGTACCGTCAAATATAATGTCCTTCAGAAGATTCGGTAAATACGCCCATTCTTTTACCGTACCTGCATATACATTCACCGGCAGATAAATCAGGGTTGTCAATCCGTATATGATTGCAGTTTTCTTTATAAAATTCAATATCTTGCTGAATTGCAGGCGGCCGTTTTCCTCCCCGGAAAACAGGAAAAAACCTGATGCTGTAAAAAAAAACGGAACTGCGACACGGGCTGTTATTCTTGTCAGTATGAAGTCGTAAGTTTCGGAGCACCCTTTCAAAGGGGAAGTATGGATTGCAACCACAAGGATGGCTGCGACAATTCTGAAAAAGTCAACTCCGGTATAACTGTTATTATTCGCGGTTGTCATAATCGTTCCCTCCATAATGTCAGCACAACCCCGTCTTCATTGTTGCCCGACACCTGGCAGGGAACATTTTCGGGGATTTCTACAAAAACATCCTGCGCCTTGACGGGAACGTGGAAAATTTCAAAATCATATCCATGGCTGGCATAATGCAGGTGATTTCTTTTATACAGGAACCGTTTCAGGTACAGGGTGTATTCTTCAAGTGTTAAATCCTTTACTTTCATGATTTCGGAATGCGGATACCCAACATACCTGAAATGCCATGGTTCATGGGCAATTCCTGTTATCTTTTCCCGGTTGGCCGGATAACGCTCAATGAAGCCGCATTTTACGGCTAACTCGCGAAAGCGTCCGCCTATACCGGTATATGGAAACTCCGGACGAATAAAATCAATTTTCCCCTTGTTTATTGCAAGGTCTATTGCAAGACCGGTCTGATGTTCGCTGCTTCCGGGGATGGCTACGAATTTTTGCGTAAAAACCTCCCCGTTTTCCAACATCGAGTCTGCATAAATCTTCTGCTGTTCCTGCATCGTTCTGTAGCCGCTTACCGGAACAATCCCGTCCCGGCATCCCAAAAAGGCCATAACCTGCAGAAGCATCTTCGCAGCCCGGTGCTCCATCAAAACGTGTCCGGCATATGGTTTAAGCGGCATAAGTTCATTTGTCCGTATATCATGTTTTATTGGATGGGACGGGTTGACAAGAATCAAATGACCTTTGGAAATATCCTGTAAACTGAATCCAAGCCTTTTCATTGTTCCACCGCCAGTCTTATAAGTTCATCTATAACCTGCGGAAAGGTCATTCCAATACCCTTCATCATGGTTGGGTAACGGCTGTGGGATGTGAATCCCGGGATGGTATTGACTTCATTAAAGACAATTTCCTTACCTGGCGTCAGGAAAAGATCCACCCGCGCAAAACCTTTACAGCCAAGAGTCCTGTATATTAAAACTGCGGTTTCCCTGATTCGCTCCTTGGTAGTTTTATCAATACGTGCAGGTATGTGAATGGTTGAAGTTGTAAGCGTATATTTTTCGGTATAATCAAAAAATCCCTGTGTCAGCTCAATTTCGTCCACTTCTCCAACAATCGGAGCATCGTTGCCCAGAATGGCACATCCTACTTCGAACCCTTCAACTGCTTCCTCGACAAGCACTTTCCGGTCATGCAGGAAAGCGATTTCCAATGCATTTATCAGCTCACTCTGCTTGTAAACCTTTGTAATGCCAATGGATGATCCTGAATTGGCAGGCTTTACAAACAACGGATACTTCAAATGGGCTGTCTGTTCAAACAATTCCTTGTCGGGTATTGAAGGAAACACAACCATGGACCTTGGCACGCTTACTCCCGCCAGGCTCACCAGCCTATGTGCCACATCCTTGTCCATGCATAAAGCCGAGCTCAGCATTCCGCATCCGACAAAAGGAATACCTGCCATCTCCAGCAAGCCTTGCACCGTACCGTCCTCTCCGTTTTTTCCATGCAATACCGGGAAAACCACGTCAACATGAATTTCTGTCACATTGTTACCACTAAACGCTAGAATGCCTTGAGTGGCGCGATCGGGCGAAATAACAGCCCGGACGCAGGATGTATGCTTATGCCATGTATCGTCGCGGATACAATCGACACCGCCGCCGTATTTCAGCCATTCTCCATGACGGGTAATGCCGATTAAAACAACATTGTATTTTTCCAGGTCAAGGTTTTCTATAACAGAGGCGGCGGATTGCAAAGAAACATCGTATTCAGTGGAATGGCCTCCGAATAAAACAGCAACTGTCCTTTTCATAAAATCACCCTCGTCCTAACTGATTTATCTTAAGATTTCGAAAAGCGAAAATCCTTGTTGCAGCCATCATGCTTTTCTTCCCGTCACTCTGCGTGAAAGAAAAGCATGATACCGAACCCTTGAGAAGAAGCAGAAAGAATTATATCAGGGGGGGAAATAAAAAACCTGCTTCTGTACTTCATCCTAACAAAAGCAGGCATGTCATTTTTGATTATTGACTTATCAAATTCTTAAGAAAACCTTATGATGAGCTTATTTTTTTATAGAATTATCATTGGTTGGATTTTGAAGCGGAAGTGTAACGGTAAACGTGGTTTTTCCACCATTGCTTTCGGCTTTGATCGTACCACCGTGTGCATTTACTATTTCTTTTGCAATTGCAAGGCCTAGTCCTGCTCCTCCTGTTTGCGTGGAACGTGCGGTATCAATGCGGAAAAACCGTTCAAAAATTGCTTCCAGCTTTTCGGGGGGAATGGGATCGCCATAATTTGCAAACTCGATTACCGTATTTTTACCTTGTTCATAAGCAGTTATGTCAATCACGCTTCCTTCATAACTGTAAGCTATGGCATTTTTCAGGATATTGTTGAAAACACGGGAGAGCTTGTCTGCATCCCCCCAGGCAGCCAGGTTTTCAGGAGCATGGACAACAGCCTTTTTATTTTGAGGTGCCAGCATCGGATAAAACTCATCGGCCATTTGCTGCAGCATAAAGGTCAGGTTTATTTTTCCCCTGTCAAGTACAATGGAACTTAAACTGAAACGGGTGATTTCGAACAGTTCATCAATGAGATGCTCCAGGCGAAATGCCTTTTCAAGTGTAATTCCGGTGTATTTTTTGCGTTGTTCCAAAGGCATGTCGGGTGCTTCATTCAAAAGGCTCAGGTATCCAATCACCGACGAAAGCGGCGTCCTTATATCATGTGCAAGGTTTACCACCAAATCATTCTTGCGTTGTTCTGCTTCTCTTGCATCCCGCGCATTTTGCAATGCCATCCTTTTTATTTGATTCATCCTGTCTTCAATATCCCTGAGTTCTTCGGGCAGCCTGATGTCTTCATCGTCGGGTTTTACCAGGCTCATGCTTGCATCAGCAATATCCTCGATAAAACCGACCGTCTTTCTCCAATAAATGTATATAATCAGCAAAACAATGAAAAACCAGGCACCTGGTATAATAATGCTTTCATAACGCATCAGTGCTTTTAAAACATAGTATATAACAGACGGCTGCAATTTAATCCTGTATCCAATATTGTATGCGAGAATAACCATGATAACGTACATAACAGATACTATAAATACCGTTATTGCACAGCGGAAGAATATTCTCCCGGCCAGTTTCGATCCAAACTTTTTATCATTCAATTTTATAACCAACCCCCCATACGGTTTTAATATATTTAGGGTTCTCTGCGCAGTCGTTCATCTTTTCCCTCAAGTGCCTGATATGAACCATCACAGTGTTGTTGCTGCCGGTATAATACTTTTCTCCCCATACCTGCCGGAACAACTCTTCCGAACTTACAACCCTTCCCCGGTTTGAAGCCAGGACCCACAGAATGGAAAACTCGGTTGGTGTAAGCGGCAGAGAATTCTCATTCAGAATGCATTCGTGCCTGTCCTTGTCCAGAACCAATCCTGAGAACGCGATAACATTCTCTTCATGGACAGGGTTTGCTCCGTTATATTTCTTATATCTCCTCAGCTGGGCCTTGACACGGGCAACCAACTCAAGAGGCCGGAACGGTTTTGTTATATAATCATCGGCGCCTAATGTCAGCCCGGTTATCTTGTCAATCTCTTCATCTTTTGCGGTCAGCATGATTATCGGGAAATTGTTCTTTTCCCTGATCTGCCGGCAGATTGAAAAACCGTTTATGTCGGGAAGCATTACATCAAGTATCGCCAAATCTACAGCTTCATTCTCAACGCATTTCAAAGCCTCATGCCCGTTATAGAATTTAAAAACATTATAGTTTTCATTCTTTAAATACACTTCGATCAAATCGGCTATGGGCTGTTCATCATCCACTACCAGTATGTTTTCTGCCATTGCCAGTTCAACCCCTTTTCCAAAAATCAGACCGGTCATCTTACAAATAAACAGGCTGCCGCCGGGTAGAGGCGGGCAATTTTTGTATCGTTTTTAATTATACCAGATATTTAAAATTTTCCCCCTAAAACTTGCATATTTTAATTAGAATTTTGGTGACAGGCTCTTATCCGGAAACAGCACTGCAGGAAATTTTTAACACCGTATAAATGTAATATTAGAATTTTCTTCCATTTTATCTTGACTATAAGATTAATTTGTGTAATATATATTATTGGCGTTTAAAATTGTTAGCTTTTGATAAGCGTTTTAATATTCCTTTTGTTTTTGGTATTAATATTTGTAGCGTGTTTGCGTTATGGGTATTGTATCCGGGTATAAAAAGGAATCTTAAAGCGCTTTTCTGCTGATGGAGCATTACATTTTTGATTACATCCGGCATGAATTACCGGTGAAAGAAAATCTCAGAATATAAAAATTTGATTATGAAAGGGGAAGGTTATATGAGTAATCTGATTGTTGCTGCAAACAGGCAGGAAAGTGGAAGAAAGACAAGAAAACAGGGGTACATTCCAGGTGTTATTTACGGGCCGGGGGTTGAACATAACCTGGACGTACAATTTGACAGGAAGATAATCCACAGGTTTCTGAAAAACCATTCAACGGGCTCAAAAGCTAAAGTTAAAGCCAACGACAGGGAACTGCTTTGTGTAATAAAGGACATTCAGTACGGATTGGTTAACAAGGATCCAATACATATTGATTTTTATGCCTCTTCAGGGGACAGTTCGGTCAAGGTAACAGTGCCGCTGAAATTTACCGGTAAGGAAAAACTTGCTGCAGGCAACCTTGTATTAAACATTCTCCAGGACGGGATGGAAATACAGGGAGCATTAAAGGATTTGCCCGAGGTTGTTGAAATTGATGTCTCAGGTATGACCGACGGGAGTGAAATAACAATGGGCGATATAATACTGCCCGAAGGAGTTAAACTTCTGTCAAGGGAAGATGTGGTCGTAGCCAATGTAATTGAAGCAAAGGCCGGCGTTTCATCAGAATCCGAAGCCGATTCAGAAAGTACGGCCGAGGTTTAGGAATATGTATATTTACCTCTATAGTTAAACACCTGGTCAAGGATGAACAGGAAAAACACATTGACGAATTTCTATACCAATGAATAAATCATTTTGCTTATAAATCAACAGAGCTGACTGTACAGGTATCTGCCATTACAGTCAGCTCCAACTTTTTAAGTAATTCCTGCCTTTCGGTCACTTATGGTTAATTGTTTATCAGGAACCCGCAAACTTCCTTTGCATGTTCGATATTCCTGACAATGTGAAGTCAGATTTCTTAAACTGCATAACAATGCCGGATCACTTCATCTGAAGTTAAATCCGGCATTGGTTATACTTAATTGCCAGGATACATAATCAGGCCGAACCCTGAAGATATGAAGCCTAAAAAATAGGTATAACCGCACCTTCATATGTATCATTAATGAACATTCTTACCTCTTCGCTTCTAAGGGCTTCCACCAATGCTTTTACAGCTTCATTGTTTTCATTTCCTTCTTTTACGACCAGTATATTTGCATAGGTCTGGGCTGCCTCGGATTCCTTGTCTTCAACAGCCAACGCGTCTTTGCTTACATTTAATCCCGCTTCAATAGCATAGTTACCGTTAATTACCGCAATGTCGACATCTTCCAAAGCACGGGCAAGCTGGGCTGCTTCCAGCTCTTTTATGACAAGGTTTTTCGGATTGGACTCGATATCAAGAACGGTGGCTGTAAAACTGACACCTTCCTTCAACTTTATAAGGCCCTGGGCTTCCAGAAGCATCAGTGCTCTTGCTTCGTTGGTGCCATCATTTGGAACAGCTATGACTGCTCCGTCCGGAAGCTGATCAAGGGCTTTTGTTTTTCCGGGATAAATACCAAAGGGCTCATAGTGGATTGCTGCGACCGACACAAGTTTTGTACCGTTTTCTTCATTAAAGTTCTTCAGGTACGGCAGGTGCTGGAAATAGTTCGCATCGAGCTCACCGGTATCCGTAGCAATGTTCGGTAGAACATAGTCATTGTACTCCACTATTTCAAGCGTATATCCCTTTTTGGCCAGTATTTCCCTGGCAACTTCAAGTATTTCGGCATGAGGTGTAACACTTGCCCCTACTTTAATGGTGTTTTTCTCTGTTTTGCCGCAACCTGTCAGTAAAGCGGCAAATATCACTATGGTGGCTATAACGGCTAATGTTTTCTTCATAAAAAATCCTCCTTTTATTTTAATAAAATTATTTAATTATTACCTGATTCTTTTATCCGAATGCCTTGCAATCCTCATCCCTATTTCCTGGAATATCTGTACGATTATTACAAGCAGTATAACCGTAACTGCCATTACATCTCTTTGATACCTGTAATAACCGTAATTAACAGCAATCGTACCCAAACCGCCGCCTCCGACAAATCCGGCCATGGCAGAGTGGCCGAGTATTGTTGTAATAGCTATTGCAGCACCTATTATAAGCGAAGGTTTTGCCTCAGGAATAAGAACCTTGTATATTATTTGAAAGGTTGAGCTTCCCATTGACTGTGCTGCTTCTATAACACCGCTGTCAACTTCCTTCAGTGAGGATTCAACCATCCTTGCAACAAAGGGCGAGGCTGCAACAACAAGGGGGACAATTGTCGCGGTGGAGCCTATCGTGGTTCCCACGATTGCCCTGGTAAGGGGTAATATGAAAACCAATAATATCAGGAACGGAACCGATCTTAAAAAGTTTATGATAAAACCCAATAGCTTATTAACAGCGGGTATCGGGTACACGCCGTTATTATCGGTTACACATAACAGTACACCGAGGGGCAGGCCGAACACATACGCCAATGCCGTGGAAGCAATTGTCATGTATAGTGTTTCAAAAATGCCCTTCCCAAGCAATTCCAACATACCCCGATCAAACATTCCTCTCTTCCTCCTTATAGTAAATTCCTTTATCATCAAGATAAGCAAGTATCCTGTTTACTGATATTTCATCCTCGGGAAGCTGCAGAAGCATTTCACCATAGGCCTTACCCTCAATGCTTTTTGTGTTCGCATATAAAATATTTACCACTGCCCTGCATTCAAGGGTCATATTTGAAATGATGGGTTCAAAGGCTGAATTCCCGTCAAAAATTATACGCAGGCATCGTTTACCGGTCATATGATTTATTTCATGCCCCTTGGGTAAAATCAACTGTTTTGCGGTTTCTGAACGTGGTCTTAGGAATACCTCCCTGACTTCACCGGTTTCAACAATTCTGCCGCCGTTGATTACCGCCACACGATGGCATATCTGTTCAATAACCTCCATTTCATGAGTTATAATCAGGATTGTAACACCCAGGGTGCGGTTAATACTCTGCAGCAGCTCTAAAATGGAGCGGGTTGTGTTTGGATCAAGCGCACTGGTGATTTCATCGCAAAGCAGGACCTTTGGTTTTGTTGCCAGTGCCCTCGCTATCGCCACCCTTTGTTTTTGACCTCCCGACAACTGGGATGGATAAGCATTCAGTTTATCTCCCAGGCCAACAAGCTCCAAAAGTTCCACTGCCCTCTTTCTTGCCTCTTCCTTGGGGACACTGGCTATTTCCATGGGATAGCATACATTTTTCAACGCCGTTCGTTGCTGCAGCAGGTTAAAGCTTTGAAACACCATTCCCATGGATTGCCTTATCTTGAGAAGTTCCCTTGAACTTAATTCACTCATGTACATTCCGTCGAAAATGACTTCACCGCTTGTCGGCTTTTCCAGGAAGTTTATACATCGGACCAGCGTGCTTTTACCGGCACCGCTGAGCCCGATTATTCCAAAGATTTCTCCCTTCCTGATGTCCAGGTTGATATCTTTCAGAACCTCGAGGGTCCCTTCGCCGGTTTCAAATGTTTTGCTTAAATCTCTTAAACTTATCAATCAAGCTCCCCCTTAAACAAAATTAGGAATAAGTATCAGCCGGTAAATAAAAAAGTAGGAAACTTTCTGCTTCCTACTTTTTTGAATGATCATCTATAAAAATCTTATGGGCACTACAACTTTACAGACAGGAGCAGAAAGCAATATGAGAACAGCACAAACCGGACATGCACATACACATGTACATGTTGGATACGCACATAGCAACAGCATTATTGTTCGAAAGTGCCGATATCCCGGTTCTCATAGTGCAACTCCTTCTTTTAAAATATAAACTGATTAGTGAGATAATATAACAGTTTTTCATATATGTCAATAGGGTTTTACTGTTTTTTTCTGTCGGACCACGCAATAAGTTACTATTCAAATGTACCGGTTTGCAATGTCCATCTGCCGTTCCTGCTTCGGGAAAATGCTGCACACAAAACGCATAAGAGAGGTGCCGGCGCTTTCGTTTTCTAACCCCTGGACAGTAACCTTTTTAAGGTTTCGGCATCGTCAAAAAATTGCTCCACACTGTTATCCTTAACAAATTCCAGCATGGCATAGCGGTCTCCCGGCGCCTGCCTGATTACTTTCATATACTCTTCCCACTCATGGAGGCCCGCCTCAAGCGGAAGCCTTTTACCTTCGATCCAATGGAATACATGAATATTTGCAAGGTACGGCAGGACGGATTTTAAACCGTCAATTCGTTCGGCTGCATTCATCTCCTGAGATGGCTGCCAATAAGTTCTTATATTGTCATGGTTAATGCCCTTTAACAGTTTCATGCATGAAGCATTTGTGTCGGTAAGGGTGTTCTTGTGGAACTCAAACGCCACCCTGATATTCTCCCTGCCGGCCGCATCAGTTATTCTGAGCGAATCTGCAACCACTTTTTGCCAGTAATCCTCATCCGCACAGGATGAACCGGCCGTACCCGCCCATACACGTATAACCGGCGCCTTCAATGCTTTGGCAGTATCCAGTACCTGTCCGAAACTGAAACCGTTTTGTTCCCCAACCCTGTAATATGAACCGTATGCAGCCACCTTAAGTCCTGCATCCTCTGTCATTTTCAGCACCCTTTTCGCACATTCGGTATCGCCGTGGGGAACGTGCTTGTCCCCTCCCCATTCAATACCTTCGAGTCCTGCCTTTTTGACAAGTTCTATTATTTCTTCAGGGTTTAAATGCCTGAATGTTACCGAAACAAGGCCTGAACAGATCATAATTGCTCCTTTCTGCAGCCTTCAGCCTGCGGGTAATAAGAATAACCGGCCAGGTTTATTACCTTTCCGGGCTTTGCCCATGTAATACCCATTTCACTAGGCAATTTCCAAAGATTATAGCATTCGGTTAAAGCGCCGGCCAATCCTTCAACGAAGATTACCTCATCACCTGTTGGAAATGTCCCTTTCCTGAGCAGATTTTCAGGAAAGGTTTCTATGTCGGGCATTGATTCCTGCATCCCGTTAATGCACAGGATTTGCGGAAACGCAGCTTCCGGACCGCAGGAAACAGGCTCGCCTGCACCGACCTGGCTGATGAACCTGCAAAGCTTGGTGTAGCTGTCGGCAAACGGAGCATTGTACCGAATAATGGTTCCATCTTTTAAGTGAGCTTCGAGTGAAGTCTCTTCTTTATTTGAGTAATAAACCGTGCCTTCGGTAAACTCATAGCAAAATTCAAGGGAGTTTCGTGTCTCAGCGGCATGTGCATGGGAAGCGAAAAACATCATCTCAACGCCGTCTTCGGTAAAAACCCTTGTTGCTACCGTATCGTAATTTTCAATGTTATTTGCACGGTACAATTCGGCCTGGACAGTAACAGGAGCCGAGCTGCTGTACATGTCTTTGCCGGTTACAAAAAACATGTTGTGCAGGTAATGTGCGGTAGCGTTGTTGGCAATACTGTCAAGCACCCACCTGCCCGAAGGATCCTTCTTTCTCCCGGCCCAGCTTCTGCCGTAATACTTTAAGCTTCTTGGCCAGAGTGCAATTGTTTTTAATCTCCTTGGCTTACCAAAAACGCCTGACAGTATGTCTTTCTTCAACTGCTGAATTTCATCGCTGAATGACCATTGATAGCCAATTGCAAGGGCCTTTCCCCATTTGTTTTTTGCCTCAATCATCTTTTTCGCGTCCTGCACTGTTGCACTGATGGGTTTTTCGCATAAAACATGGCTGCCCATCTCCAGCGCATAACAAACCTGTTCGCAATGAAACTGTATTGGAGAAGCAATAACCGCATATTCCGCGAAGCAATTTGCATAGAAATCCTCAAGGCTTTTATAAACAGGAATATTTCTTTTTCCTACTTCGTCAATGCATGCGCATTTTTCCGGGTAGGGCTCCACGACCCCTGCTATGTTAATCTTGTCCTTATCCTGGTTATCAATAATTCCTTTTACATAAGTATGTCCGAATCCTCCGATTCCGACGATGACTACTGAAACTGAATGTCCCACTGTTTGATTCCCCCAATATTTTCAACTTATTATGCATCAATATGAACCAGATGTCCATTTGATCTTTTCAAAGCATCTACTATTAAAACAGATCTTATTGCCGAATATCCATCAACAAAAAATGGTTTGTTTTCCAGGATACAATCGTAAAATAAGTGAATGATCCTGTTATGAGAAGCGCCCCATTCGGATTTTGCTCCGGTCGGCTGATCACCGTTATAAACTTCTGTTCCATTATCAGTGATAATCTCAAGCTTTTTCTGATCCACAACAAATTTTGCTTTCTCGCAGTTTATTTCAACCTGGGCCAGCTTTCCGCCGGTATAACAGTTGGTAAAATGGCCTACCGCACTGCCGCCGTTAAGAAGGCCGAAATTTGCCATACAACTGTCATCCACTTCATAATCGTCGGTTTCTCTAAGTTTTGCTGCTATTGCCGTAACAGTGCTGATTCCGCCGCATAAATAGTCAAGCAAATCAATTGTATGTATGGCCTGGTTAATGATAACCCCTCCGCCTTCAGTTGCGTACCTGCCACGCCAGCTGGATTCGGTGTAATAGGCGCCGTGCCTGTCCCAGGCAACCTTTGCCATGGCGGATACGATCCTTCCGTATTTACCGCTTTCAAGCTCTTTTTTCGCCATGACAGTCGTTGGGTTCATACGGTTTTGAAAGCATATACCAAGGTATCGATGATTCTTTTCGGCTGCTTCAATCATATTTTTTGCCTCATCAGGATATATTGCCATTGGCTTTTCACAGAATACATGCTTTCCATGCTCCATAGCTTCAATGGCAAGTTCGGGATGTGTATGATGAGGAGTGCAGATATGAACAATATCTACAGCGGGGTCGTCAAGCATTTTTTTATAGTCATTTAAAGGTACACCCCCAAACGTTTTTGAGAATTCAACAGCCCTATCCTCAATTATATCCATGCAGTATAATAATTCAGCATTGGGGCTTTTCAAGACCGCATCGCCATGATTTTTAGATATTGCCCCACAGCCTGTAATGGCTATACCCAGCTTTTTCATATGCGCATCTCCATCCTTAAATTGTATTTTTGTTAATGTGAATCTCTTTCTCCATTGTCTCTTTAAATTGTCCTGGTGTTATCCCTTCGTACTTTTTAAATACACGCATAAAGGTTCGAAGACTGCCGAACCCCACTTTTTCGGAAACGGTATCCAGCTTATGCCCTGACAATATAAGTTTTTTTGCTTCTTTCAACCGCACACTGTTAATATAGTTTGAAAGGCTTTGCCCTTCATGTTCCATGAACGTACGTGAAAGATTAACCACGTGTACCCCCAGTTCTTCAGCAATCATGCTCACATTAAGATTCTGATCGTGGAACTTGTTTTTAACAATTGCAATGCACTGTTTGTGAAGGAAGGCCCCCTCGGGTTTGACTTTCCCGGAATTCTGCTCCCTTATCAGTTCACATACAATATGTACATTCTTTTCAATTTCATTGCACATCACCCTGATGTTGTTTTCCTGAAGCAATGTCTGGAATGATAATTTCGGGAAATTGTACTTCCTTTCAAGCTGGTTAATCACCTTTATTATTGTTCCGGCAATGTTCAGGACCAGGTAGCGTATGGTTACCGGGGTTGAATTGTTCTCTATATTTGAATTTACAATTTTTTCTATGGTTTCAATGACTGCTTGTTCATTGCCTATTTTCAAATTATTAATAATGTGGTTCTCAATTTCTTCAGGGTAATGGAAATTCTGTTCCATCGGTAAGTTTACAAGCTCATGGTAAAATACCGCTTTGTCAAAATTGCGCATGCTGTTGTATTCAATTACCTGGAGCGCTTCCGAATATGCCGCCGGAATGTTTCTCCATGTCCTGTGAATATTACTGCAGCCTGATATAAAGCGTATTACAAAATGCTTGTTTATTGAATTTTTAATTTGACTAATCTTCCCGGAAACATGTTCAAATATAACGTCTTCGCTTTCTTTCGGCGGATTGACGATGAAACCCAGCAGCCTTCCAATATGAAAAAAGTATGTTTTCATCCCTTTCTCCTGCAAAAGCTCTTCGGTGATGTTTTGGAAGATTAGCTGTATCATCTTGTTTTTTTCCTTGTCATCAATAATTTCATTGTCGCCGGGGAAGGGACCTTCGCCGTCGAAAACAAGGAACGTCAGAACCAGAAAGAGATCTGACTGGAACCTGATATCATATTTCTCCAGCATGTGCAAATCAATTTCATTGACAACATCCCGGTTTTCCACCAGGCTAAGCACCATCTGGGATTTAAGGGTGCTTTTCTGCTGTTTAATCATTTCACTTGAAGCCTTCTTTTCATGCTGAAGCTGTTTTATGGTTTGAGTGATATACTGGAATTCGTTCATCGTGCTTCCTGCCGTCCGCAGAGCCGAACCTTCAATGGATTTCACCACCGATTTAAGCGGCGAATAGTTCTGCCGCAAAAGGTAGAAAATCTCAATGCAACCTACAATACAGCATAGGATAATACTGATAATCATTGTATTCTTTATCACGTTAAACTTGGCAAGATAGGTTTTTTCCTCCATAACTATTATATATTTCAACATGGAAGCTGTGGAGCTGGCATGAGACACTATAACCTTCTTTCCGGACAGGGTCATGTTTACACTGTTTATATCCTTGTCAAACATGGCATGATCGAGATCATGATCACTTATCTGCATATCACCAGATTTATATAATACATTGTCTTCACTGTCAATTATAAGAAATGTACCACGGCCGAAAAATTCATTCTTGTAGTTAAGAAAAAGGCTTTCATCAAGAAAAATCAAAACATTGGCATACATCGCACTATGTTTTGCAAGCATGACAGGACTTACCATTACTATCCTGGTTGTGGTTCTTCCTGAAGATTCATAATATTCATAAGGGAAAAAAACAGTTGATGAGTATTTGCTGCTGATAATATCATTCCATAAGTCTCTGGGCAATCCGTATTGAGAAATATATATATCATAAAAGGTATCCGAGTTATTGTAAGAATAATTGGTTATGGCAATATCAGGCCTTGGAAAGTAAATCAGAAACTCAAATTGCTCTTTTGTTGTAAGCATGAGCCTGTGCAATGTGTTTGTAGCCTGGTATAAATCATATGCAGAAACTTCGCTCTTGTCCTTTATAGCAAGAAGCCTCTGGATCATCGGCTCGAATGAAACTTCGGAAATAAATGAGTTTGCTTCATGAAGAGCCTGGTCCATTTTCATTCTTTCCTGTTCGAGGATTAATGTGTTCGAATATTTTATCTCATCCTCGTAAACGGTCAAAAACCTCATCATACTTGCTGTGAAAATGATTAAAGGCAGTATTAATATAGCGATATACGACAAAAGCCATTTGTGTATAACACTATTACTTTTTTTAGACATAACGTTCCCCACTTAATATTATCGGTATCAATTTCCCTTCGAAATCAAATCAGCCTGCCGATGCATTTAATCAATTTCTTAAAAAGATGAGGCCGGGTTTTATAAAGGAGGACGGAATATGATCCCATAAAGTAATCGGAAAAAACCGCCCCCCGTATTATATTTTTGTTTTCGTTTTAAATGCTGGTCCAATCCCGCTCAAAAAGGTTATTTTATATTTTACCTCCGGCTCTCTCCTTAAGCAGATTATAAAACAATTCACCATCCACCGGAATTTCAACCCAGTCGCCGCCTGTCCAGGATGAAAGGTGTATCGCGTTTGATATCTGCAAACCCTTAATCCCGTCATAACCGGGTGAAATCAGCTCGGTTCCGTATAATATTGCATCGCAGAAGTTCTGTGTTATGCCAATATGGCTTGTCATTTTACCTTCCACCGGTATTTCGATCTTTGTGCATTCGGGTTTGCCAAGCCCTTTTTTGTAGCGCCTGTTGAATTCGGGTTCGGGTTCGGATAATTTCCAGAATACTATTTTACCGTCCTCTACAACAATCTTTCCGCACTGTCCGGTTATTTCCAGCCTGTTTGTTCCCGGTGCATCTGCTATGGTTGTAATGTAGCAGCCCGTAGCACCATTTTCATACTCAACGATTGCATAAACGTCATCCTCAACTTCTATATTGCGGTGTTTACCGTAATAAACAACGGATTTCACCCTTTTGGGCATTCCGCATATCCATTGCCACAGATCGAGATTATGCGGATTCTGGTTTAACAGTACGCCACCGCCTTCACCTGCCCAGGTTGCACGCCATCCACCCTGATCATAGTAGCTCTGGGATCTGTACCAGTTTGTTATTATCCAGTTTGTGCGTGTTATCTCACCCAGTTCCCCCGACCTGATAACATCCCTTACCTTTTGGTAAACAGGATCTGTTCTTTGATTGTACATAATCCCGAACACCCTGCCGCTTTTTTCAGCAACGGCATTCATTTCTTCAACCTGTTTCGTATATACTCCTGCGGGTTTTTCCACCAGAACATGCAATCCGGCTTCAAATCCTTTTATCGCATATACAGGGTGGAAATAGTGCGGAGCCGAAACAATAATTGCGTCACACTTTCCCGATTCAATCAAATCCTCGGCTTTATCAAAGGTATATATATCTCCGCATATTTTTTTTGCTTCTTCAAGCCTTGCAGGATCAATATCGGCAACAGCTGTTACTTCGGCATTTTTTACAACTCCCTCAGCCAGGTATTTGCCGTGTTTTGATCCCATCGCACCAAAACCGATAATTCCTATTTTCACTTTATCCATAGTACACCTCGAACAATTCTATTTCAAGTCTAATTCCTTTAATATTTTCAAGGCTTTGGCAGCATCTGTCTCAAAGTTTTCCGCCTTGCCTTCTATACTCATCCTGCCGTTATAATTTATCTCTTTCAAAGCTCCAAAGAAATTTTCAAGAAGCTGATCCTTCGAAACCGGGAATCTTCTTCCGTCAAGAGTTGCAACATGGGTATGGATTAATGCGCCGGCCCTGGTTATATTGCTCATTGGTTCGTTTTCACTGAACATATGGAAGCTGTCCGCCAGAAGCCCGACATTTTCCAGGTTTACTTCGGCCTGCATCATCGCTCCTTCTGCGACCGAATTTATTGTATTGGATTCATTCCTGTTAAGGGGTTCTATTACAATGGTTATTCCATATTCCCGGGCTATCTCACCGGTCTTCCGGATAACATCGGCAAGCCTTCTGTGACCCTCGAGGAAGCTCATCCCTTTCGGTATCGTCCGGCATTTGCCGCTTCCAAAAACAACAATTCCGCCCGATAATCTTTCGGCACGTTCAAAAGCACGGTGCAGGTAATCATGAATGGCCATCCAGTCTGAAGACCCATCCAGGAGATTCATTGTTTTCGGAAACAGGATGTTAAAACACTCCACTTTAATCCCCGAATTATTCGCCCTTTTTGCAAGCTCTTCGAACTCCGTCCCGTCCATCTGGACCAGACCGGATATATTGGCCTCAAGATAGTCAAAACCAATCTCTTCAAGCTTTTCAATGTTATCAATTGTTGTGCACACGCCAAACCTCATTTATCCAACCTCCATTCCAGGTTATATGCTTCATTACAATCAGGCTTTCTGAAAATGTATATCTTCATTTAACAGTTCCAATGTTCCTGTTTTTTCTATTTCTATCACAACCCTGCCAAGATCCCCGCTTCCGCTGATGTTTACTTCTTTCGGCGCAATGACCGTAACAAAGCGAAGAGGAACCGGGCCTTTCGATGCAAGGTAGATCTGGGGAATCGGGCTGCGAACCGAATAACCGTATGAAACCCAGCCGCCTATCGGGTCTTCGCTTCCTTCCAGGTAAACCGATGTTATGCCTTCATTCATAAGGCTTACAAAGTTGTATACTGTTCCATTGGGTGTTGTATATTGATAATTGTTCCCGCCCGTACTCTTAAGCTCTCCCGGTGAGAAATTGAAATACAGCCTGAAGTCGTGTTCCTTTTTCCCCAGCCCCGTCAATTGATCATCCACTATATAAATGTCGCCGTTCAGTCTTATGACACGGCGCCTGTGAAATACCGGGTCCTCCATAAATGCATAACCATTATGAGATAAATCAATAATGCTGTAATTTTCAGTTTCTTCAAACCGGTGGCAGTATGTCCTTGCACCGCGAATCCGTTCCACACCGGGCTGGCTTCCCATTTCATGGTCATCTATATACAGCGTATTATGGGCGCATGCAGAAAGGAAATAATGCCTCCAGTTTTTCCAGCACGAGCTGTTGTAAATATATCTTCCGCTGTCAATAAGAATATCCTCACCCTTTATATGCAGTTCGAAATGCAGCTGGTCATTGTGGGAATGAGTGCTTCTTTCACCTCTTTCAAGCTGGATGCCATGTACATGAAAGTAACTGTCGTTTTTATTCCATCCTGTCCGCATAACGTAAATTCCCTGGTCTGTCATCGCAAAATTCCGCTGTTTCGGTGCTTCACCCCGGTTTCCACCCGTTGCAAAGTACAGGAAGTCTTTCCTTCCCGTCAGGTCATGGAATTTTTTAAAATACGCCCTTATTTCATTCAGGTCGCCGGGGTTGAATGACAGGTTCATTCCTTCGTATGGCGAGGTATCGCACCTTCGGTCAAGAAGATCGTTCCTGTCGGCATCGCCTATCATCGGCGTTGAGAAATCGGGTTTAACAAGCTTCATAATGAATTCGGCCGATTTTTCCAAAGTGGGGAATCCATAAGGAGGTACAGGAATATTATTTTTTACGCACATTTCCCATGCCTGCAAAAAAGCAATGCTTGCAACCACATGATAAATAGGAGTGCGCTCCATATGTACGCCGTCATTGTCAAAGGAGTATTTAAGTTCATGCATGACACGGCGGTAACCGGTATTAAACCAGGTCTCGGCATTTTTCATCTCAGGGAACATTATACCCAGCTGGAGCAGCGCACTGGACTCCATCGTAAGCCAGTTGCTTGAGCTTCTGTGATTGCTGTAATGGGATACCAGGAAATCCCCATGATCGCATATCATATCAAGGAAAGCAACCCAGCCTTCCCTGTCCCATTCTTCTGAAGACCGGAAGGCAATATAGCAGGGAAGCCAGGTTGTATAAATACGGATTCCTGCTTCAATCTCACGCCATGGATGTGACGGGTATTTCAAGTCCGAAGTTTTATTCTGTACATATTCATCATATCTTTCAAGAGGCCAGGCTTTTGAAAAGCTCTTCAACTGTTCAACAAATCCACGGGTGTACTTTTCATCCCCTGTTAAAACATAAGCCCTGGCCAATGGCTGCCATTGCAGAGTTCTGAAAAGAGTCCAGCTCCATTCGTTGTCCTTTGACGTTTCGACGGTGGGATTATACGTCCAGTCTATCTCACCATCAAATTGGTGCCCGTATAGATTAAGGTTCAATACTTCTTCAGCCTCTTCGAGTATTTTATCATCCTTCAGTTTCAGCATGTCTTCCTTTTTAAACAGGTATTCGGGCCTGCTCCTTGTTGAAAAATGCCTGATAATTTCATCCAGGCATCGGTCAAAATCCTGGTTTTCAAATTTCCGCTTTGCCGATTCAAGCCCGGGATGGTTTAAATCAATTCGCTCAAGAAGCTTAAAAACAGTTGCCATATAACATTCCTTTCTTTGCTTTTCTTGAAAACATATATTTATCTTTTTTAAACATGAATACCTGACCTTATCACTTCAGGCAATAAGGTCAGGCGTTCAATTATTTTTTTACAGACGATTATCTCTTCATGTACCTGTCGAAGCAATTCTGTGTTATTTCAATTGCTCTTTCAATACCGAAAGCTTTTAACTGATTTACATATTCATCAAATTTGCTCAATGGTTCCACACCGGTGATAAACTTGCTTTCCATTTCTTTGCTGTATATCTTGACGTTGTTCATGATTTGCGCAAGCTCTTCACTTTCGGCAGATGTTGCCGATACAGGCGGCAGCAGGTGCTTGCCCATTTCAGTTTGGGTCCACATCCTGAGAGCTTCCTGCTGCTGTGGAAGCCTGTAATATTGCTCGATATAGCGCGGATCCTGTACAAATGCACCGTTCGTATGACAACGCATATAAAGTGACATTGCATTTGTCATTGACAAACCATTGGGATTATCGGTAATCACCGCGGTATATGTGGGAGTGCCGTTAACCATTTCATAGCTTACCCCTTCAATACCGAAGTTCACCAGCATATGTCCTTCCTCGCCGTACATGAAATCCAGAACCCTTGCAGCTGCTTCAACATTCTTGCATGCGGTGGAAATGGCAGCACTCGGTCCGCTGTTGCCGTAAATGGTATTCATCTTTGAGAATTTTGCAAGCCTGCCCTTTACAGGAGTCATAGGCGGTGCTGAAGTAAAATCAATATTGGGATCTGTTTCCTGGAGCGCAGGTATCCATGTACCCATTCCCGATCCACCGGGTGCATAGGTAGCTCCCACCTGGCCGTTCAGTACCTTGTTAGCCTGGGTGTTCTTGTCAACAACCAGGAACTCGCTGTCCAGCAAGCCTTCTTCATACCATTTTCTTGCCTCGGTCAGGTAATCAAGACGGGTTGCATCAATCAGACCGTGCTTAACAACACCGTCTTCAACATAGAAATCATCAAAGCTGTCGAAGCCGGGTCCGAGAAGCCTGGTAAGATGATCGGTTCCGCGTATGGTTAACGGAATTTCGATATTTAGCTGTTCCTTGAATCCTTTAAGCATTGCATACCATTCAGACGCTGTTTCAGGTATGGACATTCCCAGTTTGTCCAGCAGGTCCTTTCTGATTGCGGCGCCTTCCGAGAATAACAGGGCGTTGTTCTCCTCCGTATAGCCTCTCAGGAAAGGATATACATAAAAATGACCTTCATCGGTACGAATCATTTTCTTTATTTCCGGGTATTTTTCAAATAATGCTGTAAGATTCGGGCTGTATTTTTCAAATACTTCACTTAATTCAATTATTACGCCGTTCTCGATTGCAGATACGGGACTGCCCGGATAATCAATCCATTTATACTCGATAATATCCGGATAATCCCCTGAGGCAACAAGGATGCTGAAGGCATCATCAACCTGTCCGGCAGGAGGATGCTGGAATTCTATTTTTACACCGGCTTTTTCCTGCCATACTTTGGCAAACTCTGTTTCCCCCAGGTTTTTAACCACCTGTGCTGTATTGGCATTCAGTTCGGTCCAATATGTAATTACCGGAACTTCCTTTGGCTTGGTACTTGTGTCCTTGTCCTGTTCGGTCTGTTTCTGTGTCCCTCCGGTATTGACTGAACCGCCCGGTGCCTTCTGACATGCCGCAACGGTAAGAATCATGATAAATACCAGGATACATGTTAATAATTTCTTCATCAAACTTTCACTCCTTTTTTATTATTTAAATGCACGTAAAGTGCATAATTGAACTGTGGATTAATGCCAATTCATATACCGTGCTTCCTGAATACCGAGGATAAAATGCCGCCGGCATCTACGTACAATGCTTTTGTGGGACAAACCTGGAAACAATAGCCGCAGCCTATGCATGCATCTGTTTTCCTTGCTTTCCGGTCTGCTATCTCTATTCCTTCATGCCAGCATACATCCACACATTTGCCGCAGCCTATGCATTTTTCAGATAAAACTTCTGTTTCTTTATAAGCTTTGCCAATTGCCTTTACACGCTCGCTTGCAATTTCCGGGGGCATGTTGAACAGTTTCAGTGCATCCCCGCACAGGCTGTCAATATCTTTATATCCGTTATTATCCATCCATTTTTCCAGGTCTTTTATAAGCTTTTCACATGCCGAAACACCACCTGCACATGCAAGCGCTCCAACCTGGACACATTCGCTGCCTGCCATTAGTATCCGGGCTGCCTGTTCAAATGAGAATACGCCGCCTCCTGCATACATTGGCGTTTTTATTCCGGCACTGCGTGCTTCGGCAACGGTGTAGCATACAATCGGCGTTGCCTGGGTGCCGCCGTATCCACCACCCGGCCGCGGCTGTGTTGCCCTCCAGTCAAGGTCAAAACAGAAGGCCTTCCATCTTGCCGTAGGACCAACCGCATCAGCGCCTGCATGCGTTGCCACGTTTATTGAAGTAAAAGGATCACAGCCTTCCACGGCAAGCTTTACCATGACCGGAATTCCCGGAACTTCTTCTTTCATCATTTTTGTACTGTTATAAATCAATTGGTAATAATTAAAGGAACGATTTTTTGCAGTGGCTACCCCGGGTGTGTTGAAATGTAACTCCAGGGCGTCGGCACCTGCATTCTTTATCTCCCTGGCCTGTTTTACCCACTCTTTCTCCCAATTGCCGCCTTTAACAATATCATTGTAATGACCTACCGAAACCCAAAGCTTTATGTCACTGTCCATGTTCTTCTTGATTTTTCTGATCTCTTCACAGTACTGATCCAGGCTGTTAATCGGGTCGGGTATCTGTGTACCTGCTGCATGGCTGTGAAATGCCTGTTTGCCTGTATACATGGCATTGGCATCAGGGCCGATAAAACTGCCTCCTCCGGAGCCATGCCCGAAATTACGCAGTACAATCGCTCCCGGACGGCACATTGCGGTCTTTAAAACATTCCTCGCTCCCTGTGTTGCAGGACTTGATGCTATAACAAACGGATTAATCATATCAAATTTTTTTACGTATAAATCAGCCATTGTTATCTCCCTTCTTCAATCATTTAATTTAAAGCTCCAGCACCCTGTTCCACACACTCTCTTCAACAGGAATCCCAAGTTTCAAGTTTTCCTCCCTGGTACGAAGCATTCCTTCTCCGGGATACCTGACCTTCTGATCGGGGTCTATTGGTTCGGAACTGTGGAGATCTTCCAGAGTTTCGGAAATTGTATTCTTTATTGCAGCCTCATCAGGAAAGCCTGACAAATCAACCGCTATAAAAACCTGGGACAATTCTGTTTCATACGGCAGTTTTCCAACCTGGTATGAAGTTCTGCCTCCTGCCAGTGCCGCAGCTGTCAAATCCAGTACCAGCGACAGTCCCGAACCTTTCCAGAAACCGATGGGCAGAGGCTGATGAGTTTCAAGAATTTCAGATGCATCCCTGGTGATTTCTCCATTTTTGTTAAAGCCTCCGTCAACGGGAAGCGGTTTGCCCCGGCGAGCATATGACTCAAGTTTGCCGTACGAAAACATCGACATGGCAATGTCTACAAGAACATGGCCGTTTTCATTTGGAATACAAAAAACTACCGGATTGTTTCCAAGCTTAGCATCCTTCCCCCCCCAAGCCGGCATATTAGGTACTGTGTTTGTCCATAGTATTCCAATACAGTTGTTATCCGCCGCCATTAAGCCATATGCTCCGGGCCGCATCCAATGGTTTGTATTTGATATTGCCGTTATTCCGATGACATTTTCTTTTGCCAGTTCTATGGCTCTTTTCATGCAAAAATAAGCGTTTAAATTTCCGGGACCCCTTTGCCCGTCATAACGTTCCAGGAAACCCAGCCGTTCTTTTAAAACGGGTTCCTTGTCAACCAATACGCAGCCATTCTTAATACTGTCAATGAACTTGGGGAAACGGTTCAGCCCATGAGTGTAAACACCGTCAAGGCTTGCGTCTGCAAAAAGCTTTGCCGCCAAGTCAGCCCGTTCCCTGTTAAAACCGTATTTCACAAGAACTCGTATAAACTCGTCATACATGGTTTGATAAGGTACTCTCACTTTTAAACCTCCTCAATAATCCACCCTCTTTTCCTGTATCAGGTACTTTGCATTATCCCTTGATTGCACCTACCATAACGCCTTTTACAAAATAGCGCTGCAGGAAAGGATATACGCACAGAACCGGAACCGTGGCAACAACAATTGTTGCGTATTTTATTGTTTCACCGATTAATGCAACATCCTCTCCCGAACCTGCAGTCATCATAGTTGTATCTCCCTGTATAAGGATTTCGCGCAGGATCAGCTGGAGCGGGTACAATTCTCTTTTTCTGAGGAATATCATCGCGTGGAACCATGAATTCCAGTGGTGAACGGCATAATATAGCGTCAGTACCGCAATTGTTGCTTTTGTCAAGGGTACCATTATGGTGAAAAGGATACGCATATGGCTTGCACCGTCTATTTTCGCAGATTCACTCATGCTCTCCGGGACATTAGCCATGGCCGTTCTCATAATAATCAGGTTAAAAGTATTGATTGCGCTGGGAATGATTAATGCCCATATGGTGCCGTCCAGCTTAACCGATTTAACCGTCAGGTAAAAAGGAATCATTCCTCCGTCAAAATACATTGTAATTACAATCAGGATTGTAAGTGCGTTCTTCCACATGAATTCCTTCCTTGAGATTATATATGCTGCCAGGACGGTAAGAAACAGATTCAATGTGGTCCCTGCAACCACTATAAATATGGTGTTCCGATACCCGGTAAGGATATTCGGATTTTTTGCAACCGCCCTGTATGAATCAAGGGTAAATCCCAACGGTTTCAGGATCATTCCCTTATGTCTCATCACCTGTATAGGTTCGCTGAAAGATGCAAATAAAATATGCAGCAACGGTATGAGTATAACCAGGATTACCAGGATAAAGAATATGACATTAAAAACATCAAAAATCCTTTCACCAAGGCTTTCTTTTATTTTCATGCTGTTCTTGGCTTTCATTTGTCACGTCCCCTTACCATAAGCTTGTTTCACTGACCTTCTTGCTTATTTTGTTGGTACTGTATACCAGGATAAAGCTGACCACCGAGTTAAACAACCCGACAGCGGCACTGTAGCTCCAGTTGAACTGCAATAATCCTTTACGGTATACATATGTGCTTATAACTTCAGCCCTTTCATAAGTCAGTTCATTGTACAGGAGTATTATTTTCTCATGCCCTATATTAAACATCTTGCCTATTTGCAGGATAAGCATAATTATTATGGTACTGGCCAGGCCGGGTAACGTAATATGAATCAACTGCCGGAACCTGCCCGCACCGTCAATTTTGGCAGCTGTGTACAGCTCGGGATCTATACTGGTTAGAGCGGATAAAAATACTATAGAATTCCATCCCATATTCTGCCATATGCCCGAGATTACATATATAGGTACAAAGTAATCCGGATTGTTCAGCATTGTGACAGGCTTAAATCCAAAGAAGGAAAGAACCTGGTTAATTCCGCCGTCTTTAACTGTCAACTGGATAATCATGCTGCATACAACAACAACGGAAATAAAATGCGGCATATATGTAATAGTCTGGACAATGCGGGTGAATTTTTTGCTTTTTAATTCATTAATCAATAATGCCAGTATTATTGGTACCGGAAAACTGAAAAGCAGGTTTACAACACTTATATATATTGTATTCCTGAGTACTCTGGGAAAATAGTAATCATTGAAAAATGCCTTAAAGTGCTTTAATCCAACCCAGTTGCTTCCATAAAAACCCTTTCCGGGTGTATAGTCCTTAAACGCTATTGCTATCCCAAACATGGGACCGTACCTGAAAATAAGGTAGAAAGCAAGGATTGGTATAGCCATCAGGTATAATTCCCTGTTTTTGGCAAAATCCTTTTTTACACGCTGGAAAAAGCCTGGTTTCTTCTTTTGCAAAGGTACAGCAGCGACAGGTGCACCCTCTGTATTTATATTACCTTTAACCATGATAACACCTCGTTTGGATTTATGTCCATAATTTCCAATGTCGACTGAAGTGAATGTCATTTATTAATTTTCAGTTCGTTTTTACGGCATGATTAATCCTACCACACCCGGATTTAAAGGTAAATTGACACTATTTATTCAAATGACATTTCTTTCGGGCACCGGTAAACTACATAGACAATTCTTTCAGCATGGGACATTTCTTTCGAAAAGGCATGGAGAGCGGTTTCTCAGCTTTCCTGTCTATCCCCCGTGCGGCTCTTTTTTCTGTACTGCAAAGGCGTTATATTCTCCATTTTTTTGAAGATCCTTATAAAGTGATTTACATTGTTAAATCCCGAATTAATGCAGACCTGTGTGACATCTTCATCGGTATACAACAGGAGATCCTTCGCCCTTGAAATTCTCTGCATTATTAAATATTCCCTGAAAGTAAAACCAGTTATTGTTTTGAACTTGTGAGATATATGGAACTTGTTTGCAAAAAACAGCCTTGAAACTTCGTCCAGGCTGATTGGATTCATATAGTTTTCTTCAATATACTTTTGAATCCTGACTATTATATTACCCGAACCACCCAGGTTATGTACAGGAAAATACCCCGGGCTGCTTCTGTACAACAATACAAAAACCATGTTCAAAATTGATTTAGCAGCATCCTCCCAGAATTCTTTTTTGCTCTTTACCTCGGTATATAAATATTCCAGGTTTTTAACAATTACATCCTTCATTTCACCGTCATTCCTGAGAACATGCTGAAAGTTTTCAGGACGGTTGTTAAAAACCGAAGAAAAAACGGGATTTTGAACCGAAGCTTTGAAAAAATCGGGTTTTACCAGGATGTAATAGCGTCTGTACGGGTACTCCAGGACCTTCAGGTTATGAGTTTCCATGTTATTAATGAAAATGAAGTTGTCCCGGGAAACTGTATAATGCTTGTTGTTTATCCGGCATTCAACTTTTCCGTCCAAAACATATATGATCTCAAAAGAATTATGAAAATGATCCTTCAGTTCAAGCTCATCACTGCTTTCATCATATACGGCATCAATATTACGGTGAAAAAACATAAGGCACTCCTTAAAGGCTAAATAATTACTTTTCAGAATTACCTGCAATATCCATCTCCGGATCCTGCTTCAGGATATATCAAATGCTCCTGGAACTCGGTGGCATGATACAGGATAAATCCATTTTCACTTTAATGTCCGGTCAATATTGTCTGTCCTTCGGTGTATTTATTAATATGCAGCGCAAGATACGCTAATTTTTTAACAAGTACATTATAGAATTTCCGGTCATTTTAATATATATTATCAATTAAAGATAATTTTATATTTTATCTTATCATAACTTGAACTACTTATAAAGTGCAGGACTAAAAACAACCGCAGAACAGGGTGGTGGAATAATGGATTTTAAAGAATTCAACTATCAAAATATTGAGGACTTTAAAAGTGATATCAGGAAAATGGGATTGGACATTCCTTTATCGGACAACCTGGAATACCTTTCAGGGCAAGTGAAAGTTGGCAGCTTCACATTAGCCAACTCGTTGGCAATAAATCCAATGGAGGGTACAGACGGAAAGCTTGACGGAAGCCCCGACGACCTGACAATCAGAAGGTATAAACGCTTTTCCGGGAGCGGAGCCGCATTGATATGGTTTGAGGCAGTAGCCGTCGTGCCTGAAGGAAGAACATGTCCACGGCAGTTATGGATTCACAGGGACAATCTTCCGGCATTTCAAAGGCTATGCAATGATATAATTGAAAATTCCCGCAATGCATCGGGCTTTACACCTTTGTTGATCATGCAGCTCACCCATTCAGGGAGATTCAGCAAACCCCAGGGAAAACCCGCTCCGGTAATAGCCGTGCATAACCCATACCTCGATCCAAGGTTGAATATTGATGAAAACTACCCGGTAATCAGCGACAGCGAACTGGAGCAGCTTGAGGATAAATTCGTTGAGGCGGCGGTTCTTGCGAAAGAGGCGGGTTTTCATGGAGTTGACGTCAAATGCTGCCACCGGTATCTTAACTCCGAACTTCTTTCGGCATTTACCCGTGAAGGCAAATACGGAGGATCGTTTGACGGCAGAAGCAGATTCCTTTTAAATACGGTGAAAAAGATAAAAGAAAGACTTGGTAATGATTTTATTGTAACAACCCGTTTGAATATTTACGATGGAATTCCTTATCCCTATGGATTCGGCGTTGACAGGGAAGATTATTTGAAACCCGACTTTACAGAACCTGTTCAACTGGTTAAAAAACTTAAAGAACTGGGGATGCCGCTTATCAATCTTACCATGGGAACCCCGTATTACAATCCTCATGTGAACAGGCCATATGACAAGGGTGGCTATATACCACCGGAACATCCGCTGGAAGGCATTCACAGGCTAATAACAGGTATAGGTGAAATTCAGAAACAGGTTCCCGGCATTGCCGTTGTCGCCACGGGCTACAGCTGGCTAAGGGAATTTGCCCCCTTCATAGCGGCAGGGGTGCTGGAAAAAGGCCTGGCAACTGTAATAGGCTTCGGCCGCCAGTCCTTCGCATATCCTGAGTTTGCAAAGGACATACTATCGGGCAAGGGCCTGGATCGGAACAAGTGCTGTATTGCCTGCGGTAAATGCGTAGAGATAATGCGTGCAGGCGGAACTACAGGATGTGTTGTCCGCGACGCGAAGGTATATGCTCCGATATACAGGGAATACTGCAGGGGATAGAATATTTTTGTAAATTGCAATTTAACGGACTTACCTAAAAAAAGCCGGATTCCAGGATGGAATCCGGCCTTTTATCGTCATTCCCCATATATGGTTTACAGCAAATGATACCCTTCTGCTAAATATTAAATCCTGCTGCCGGAATTCCATTAATGTCAGAGGAAATTTATTTCGTGTAAACTGTTAGGAAGGAAAAAACATATTCTATATACATTTTTCAACAATTCCATTTTTCATTACAAGTTTTATATGCTCCCTGCCGGTAATACAGCTGATGTCCTCCAGCGGATTCCCGTCTGCAATTACAATATCGGCAAGTTTGTTTGCCTCAAGGCTTCCCAGTTTGTCTGCGCATTTCATAAGGTATGCACCGTTAATTGTCCCGGCTTTAATGGCTTCCATCGGGGTCATGCCGGCCTGTACCATGGCTGCAAATTCCATTCCGTTTTTTGCATAAGGTGTATTTCCGGAGTTGCTGAAATCTGTCCCGAGTGTTATCCGTATACCGGCTTTTCTTGCCATTTCAATGGTTTTTATATTCGCCTCTGCGCATAGTTTTGCTTTTTCCGCAACAACAGGATGCAAGCCCGGAAAACTGGCTACATTTAGTGAAATGTACAGTGTTGTCACGAGGGAAACATCATTTTCGGCCATTAGATCTATAGTTTCCTGTTTAAGCATAACACCATGCTCAATGCTTTTAACCCCGGCCTTAACAGCCTGCAGCGCACCGGTGTTTCCGGTGCAGTGGGCTGCAACGTAAGTGCCGTGCCTTTTTGCTTCATCAACAATAGCCTTTAATTCCTCAAATGAAAACTGGACATCGTCAACATCATCGGTAATTGACGAAACACCGCCTGTTGCACATACCTTAATAAATTTTGCACCCTGTCTGAAGTTCTCCCGGACAGCAAGAATGCACTCGTCAACACCGTCGCATAATCTTCCGGTCAGATTTGTAGCATTTACATCTTCCTTTGTAGCATCACCGGCCGTATCGCAATGCCCGCCTGTCACACTCAAAAGCCTTCCGCCGGGCATTATGCGAGGTCCGCGAAGATAGCCTGCTTTAACAGCCCGTTCCAGTGCAAACCCAAAAACACTCATATCCCTTAAACCGGTAAATCCTGCATCGAGCAGAATTCCAATTTCATATGCCGCACCCAGCAGTTTATCATACCGGGTGCTTTTTTCTCCTGCCGTTGCTTCACCGCACAGGTGCACATGGCAATCAATAAAGCCCGGCATTATTGTACCGTCCCCGGCTTCTATGATCTCAGCGTCTTTTGGTATTTCTCTTTCATCATATACGCCTGCATATTTAATCCTGTCACCGGTTACAACAACAAGGCCGTTTTCTGTTGCCGCATCCGAAACACCGTCTATTACTCTGCCTTTTAAAGCATAAACACCCATTTTCAGTCCTCCGGCATCAAGTTCGTATAATAACAAGCTCTTTTGCTTTACCCGTCAACCTCAACAATACCTTCTATTTCAACGGTAACATTCATAGGAAGCTGGTTAACACCAATTGCAGACCTTGCTGCACGTCCTTCCTCTCCGAAAATGTCTATTAATAACTGGGATGCACCGTTTGCAACAATATGCTGCTTATCAAAACCCGTTTCACTGTTAACCATAACTGTAAGCTTCACTATCTGCCTAATCTTATCCAGGTCACCGATTTCACTTCTGACTGCAGCCAGCATGTTTAATATGCAAAGCCGTGCAGCCTCCTGGGCATAAGCGATATCGCGCTCCTTGCCCACCTTGCCCGAGTATTTTACTTCTCCGTTCAGCCAGGGTATTTGCCCTGAAACATAAAGCACATTCCCCACTCTTCTCACAGGCTTATACAATCCGCCTGCGGGTGATGATTCAGGTAGCGTGTATCCAAGTTCTGATATCCTGTTTTCAAACTTCATATCCATCCCTCCTGGGCCTGGAAGCAGGCCACATAATGATTATTTCCTATATTTTTGAGTTCGGGTTCGGCCTCCATACACCTTGGCCTTGCATATGGGCAGCGGGATGCAAACCTGCATACCGGTGCGGGGTTAATCGGGCTTGGAACTTCCCCTGACATAAGCATGTGCGGTCGGCTTTTCTCATAGTCAGGATCAGCTTCCGGGGCTGCCGCAAGAAGGCCTGTGGTATAAGGATGCACCGGGTTGTCAAAAAGTTCACCGGTTTCGGCCTTTTCTATTATTTTACCAAGATACATAACCGCTGTATCATCTGAAATATGTCTTACCACATTTAAATCATGCGCAATAAACAAATATGTAAGTTTAAATTTCTCCTGAAGTTCCACCAGAAGATTAATTATCTGTGCCTGTATTGAAACATCAAGGGCTGAGATCGCCTCGTCACAGACAATAAACTTAGGGTTCACGGCCAATGCGCGTGCAATTCCCACCCGTTGGCGCTGACCCCCTGAAAATTCATGAGGAAAGCGGCTTGCATGTTCCCTCGACAGTCCAACAATCTCTAACAGCTCATAGATCCGTTCGGTATACTCCTGTTTCGTTTTGCACAGTTTGTGTATTTTCAGTCCTTCTCCGATTATTGCACCCACTGTCTTTCTGGGATCCAGGCTTGCATACGGATCCTGGAAAATCATCTGCATTTTACTTGTCAGTTGCTTGTATTCCTTGCCTTTAAGCTTATGAACGTCCATGCTGTCAAACAATACCTGGCCGTCATCGGCATCATAAAGCCTTATGATTGTCCGTCCCACGGTAGTTTTACCACAGCCCGATTCCCCCACCAGGCCGAAAGTTTTTCCCTCATCTATATAAAAGCTTACATCATCAACAGCATGCAACACCTGGTTTTTTCCCAACCTGAAGTATTTTTTCAGACCCTTGACCTCGAGTAAATGATCTGCCATTTATACGCCCTCCCTTATATTCTGTGCATTAACCCTGCTTTTTCTTCCGGGCAGTTCATGCTTTGGTGCCTGTGGATGCATAAGCCAGCAGGATACACTATGTTGGTTTTCCACTTCAATCAGGTCAGGCATTATTTCCTGGCAGATCTTCATGCAATATTTGCAACGTGGTGCAAAACTACAGCCCTTAGGCGGTGCAAACAGATCAGGGGGAATTCCCGGAATGGACGTTAATGTTTTGCTGCTGCCGCCTGAAGGCATGCTTTCCAAAAGCCCCGACGTATATGGATGCTTCGGGTTGTAAAAAATATCCCTGGCAATACCGGTTTCAACAACCTTACCTGCATACATCACCGCAATACGCTCGGCAGTGCGTGCAACCACGCCAAGGTCATGGGTTATTATTACCACCGAAGTACCGAGTTCTTCCTTCAACTGGTTTATCAGTTCAAGAATTTGGGCCTGGGTAGTAACATCAAGGGCTGTCGTCGGTTCATCTGCAAACAGGATCTTCGGGTTGCATACCAGAGCCATCGCAATCATAACACGCTGGCGCATACCGCCTGAAAACTGGTGCGGGTATCGCTTGTAGCTTTTTTCAGGATTCGAAATGCCAACTTTGCCCAGCATTTGTATGGTCCTGTCCTTCGCCTCGGCCCGGGATATTTTCTCATGCTTGAGAATTCCCTCTGCTATCTGCCTGCCAATACGCATCGTCGGGTTCAAGCTTGTCATCGGATCCTGAAATATCATCGACATTTCTTTTCCCCTGAGCTTTTGCATCTGCTTTTGAGTGTAATTGGTAATATCTTCACCGCAATAATAAATTTTGCCGCCTTTAAGCCTGCCCGGGGGTGTAGGGATAAGTTTCATAACATTCTGAATGGTGACACTTTTGCCGCATCCCGACTCTCCGACAATAGCAAGGGTTTCGCCTTTGTTTACATACAACGACACTCCCCTGACTGCATGAACCTCACCTGCATATGTATCAAAGGAAAAAAACAAATCCTTTATTTCCAAAATTCTTTCCCGCATTAGGCACTGTTCTCCTTTCTACATACGCAGCTTTGGATCCAGAGCATCCCTGAGTCCATCACCAAAGAGGTTAAACGACAGCATGGTAATGGATATTAATGCTGCAGGAATTAAAAGCTGTGACGGATAGATACGAAATACCGAAATACCCAGGTTTGCAAGCTGGCCCCAACTTGGAACGGGCGGTTGAATGCCAAGCCCGATAAAACTTAAAAATGCTTCCTGGAATATTGCCGAAGGCACACCCATTGTCATGCTTACAACAACAATTCCCAGGGTATTCGGGATTAAATGCTGAAATATCAGATTAGCAGGAGACGCTCCCAGAGTACGGGACGCAAGAACAAATTCCTGTTCCTTCAGCTGCAGTATCATGCCGCGAACGCTTCTTGCAGTACCCATCCATCCGGTCAATGCAAACGCCACTACAAGAGCCGCAGGTCCCGTACCTATGTATATTGTTATTAAAATAATATAAATCATATTGGGTACGCACATAACTATATCAATAAACCGCATTATAATCATGTCGACTTTTCCGCCGAAGTATCCCGATATTCCGCCGATCACAATGCCAATGAGGCCTGGTATTATAGATCCAAAGATACCAACGGCTAAAGAAACCCTTGCCCCTACCCACACGCGTACCCATAGATCACGTCCGTGGGAATCTGTCCCGAACGGATGCTCTCTTGACGGGGGTGCATTGGTATTTGCAAGATCCTGCTTTGTATATGTATATTCCGAGAAAACCGGAGCAAAGATGGCCAGCATTGTAATAATAATTATAATTGCCAGTCCGAGCATTGCCACCTTGTTTTTCATCAGCCTGCGCCGTGCATCGGCCCAAAACGTAATGCCGGGGCGGGTAATAAGCTCGCTTTCCTTACTGCTTGTATTGACACGGGAAAAGGCATCCTTTGGCAGTTCAATCTGCATGTTACTCATATCGGCCTCCTTCATTTGGTGATTCTAATCCGGGGATCCACAATTCCATATGCTATGTCAACAAGAAAATTTGCAAATACCATGAATGTTCCATAAAAGATTGTCAGACCCATTGTCATGGTATAATCCAACCCTGTGATGGAATTGACGAAATGTTGGCCAAGCCCCGGAATTGCAAATATTCTCTCTATTACAAAAGTCCCCATCAGGACGCTGGTTACCATAGGCCCAAGCATTGTTAAAACAGGGATCAACGCGTTTCTGATTTGATGGCTCCAGACTATCCGGCCTTCGCTAAGCCCTTTTGCCCTTGCGGTCTTAATGTAGTCCTGCATTACCACCTCCAGCATGCTGGCACGCATAACGCGGGTTAATGTAGCCATCAGAGACAGGGCCAGTGCCACCGTGGGCAAAACGGTATGAGCAGTTGTCTCCCATTGCGATACAGGAAGTATCTTAAGCTTTATTGCAAAAGCATACTGCAGGAATGAACCCATAATGAAACTGGGTATTGATACGCCAATAACGGCTACAACAACGCAAATGTAATCTATGGCCTTCCCTCGTTTTCGTGCCGATGCAACCCCCAAAGCGAGACCTATTGGCAGCGCGACGGCAAGAGATCTAAGACCAAGGTCTGCAGAAATAGGGAATGTAGACGCAATTATGCTGTTAACCGTGCGGTTTGTATATTTAAGTGAATATCCCATGTTGCCGTTAAGCAAATTTTTCATATAGGTAAAATACTGTTCAAGTAAAGGCCGGTCAAGGCCATAATAAGCCATCATTCTTTCCTGCATTTCAACGGTCAGAAGCTTTTCTGTCTGAAACGGATTGCCGGGCAATGCGCGCAAAAGGAAAAATGATACTGTCGCTAACAGCCATATTGTAATAATAGAAATGATTAAGCGCTTAAAGATGTATTTTGCCATTTTCAGTCCCTTTCCTGTATAACTTTATATTCATTATTTTCAATACACCGTTTCAACCAGGTGGTATTTTGATTAGCGCATTTTTGTGATTTTCACCATGTATAATATTAAATTATAACAGGTGAAAAAACCGATTTCCCGGTTCAGTTCTCTCATCTGTTATAATATAATCCGGCTGTGCTTAATTCAATTATTTTTATCCGTCGTCAGTCTTAAAAAGCAAGTTTTGGAGCCTGTGAAACACAGGCTCCTGACAGAGGGACATATGCCCGGATAATCAGTATTATTTATGTGCATCAGTGTTCAAGAATCCTTGCATATATGAATTCTATTGAACCTGTCTGACGTCCGTAGAAAAGTCCGTCAACATAATCCTTGTATAAATATGCGGTGCCTGGCAGCCACAAAGGTGCTACCGGGCATTCATCCAATATCAACTGGTGAGCCTGTTGAAGTTTTGTAAAGCGTTCTTCAAGGCTGCCGGCATTCATTGATGCCTTATACAGTTCGGTGTATTGCTGGTTGGACCACTTGGCGTAGTTATTCCTGTTGTCCATGGTATAATTGTCCAGAAGTGTCTCAGGAGCCACACCGGTGCTCATACCATTCAAGTATATGTCGAATTCACCTTCTAACAGGCTTCCAATTGCCTGTGGCACCGGCATAATGTTTATGCTTACCTTAACACCGAGCACGTCTTCCCATTGTGCCTGCAATGCCTCGGCATACGCTCTGTGAGTCGGTGAATCCATGCATACATAATTAATATTTGGCAATTCAGATGGTGATGAAAGACCCATTTCTGATAAAGCCGCATTAAGGTATTCCTTTGCCTTTGCAGAATCCCCGGCAGCCGGAACATTGGTGGAAGCAGGATATTTTTCAATTATGGACTGGCCGTCCAGGGCTATACCCGGATCTATCATACTGTCTGCAACAACTGTTCCGGGTGAAGATATTGCTTTCACTATAGCCTCACGGTTGATTGCATAACTGAGTGCCAGGCGGAGATTTTTGTTTGATAAAACGGCGCCTTCCTTCGACATAAATACGAGGTGCTGCAATGTGCCTCCTGCATGTGTTCCAAATGAATCGGCATATTTTACTGTTTGAACAGCAGAAATGCTGTAAATGCCGTCAACCTCGCCCAGATCATACATACCAACCCGTGTGTTTTCGTCAGATACAATATATTCAACAACCTTTTCCAGGATTATGCTGTCAGCATCCCAGTATTCGGTGTTTTTCTCCATTACAATTCTTGAGCCCTGTGCCCATTCCGTGAGAACGAACGGTCCGCAGCCAATAAAGCTTTCAGGGCTTGAACCATAATTTGCTCCATACTTTTCAACATAATCCTTGCGGATGGGATAGAAGTTTATGCTCTGGGCCATCTCTTCAAGGAAGAAAGGATCTGCCTTTTCAAGTGTAATAACCAGTGTTTTCTCATCCACAGCTTTAATACCGACCTGTGACACATCTGTTATTTCACCGTTTGCGTATGCCATTGCATTAAGTACCGAGCCAAAATCCTCAACCTGGGAAGATCCTGTTTCTGGATTCAAAAGGCGCAGATATGCGTATTCAAAATCATAGGCGGTCACAGGCTGTCCGTCAGACCATTTGGCATCGCGCAAATGGAAAGTATAAACCGTACCATCATCCGAGATATCATATTTTTCTGCAATACCGGGAATTATCCTACCCTTGTTGTACCTTATAAGGGCTTCGTTTACGGCATACATGACCAATGCCGACATTTCATCATTCATCAGGCTGACATCAAGTGTCATCATATCGTTATGTCCGACAAATGTAAAAACTTGTTCATCGGCTAACTTTTTCCCACCTGATGAATCTCCCCCGGTCTTTACGGTGCCGTTGCCGGTGTTGACACCTGTACCGTTGTCCTTCTTTGCGCCTGTTGTAGTACAGCCTGCAAGGACACTGCACAACAGGGCCAATATCAATAACAATGCAGACAGCTTCTTTTTCATATTATTATTCCTCCTAGTTAAAATTCGGTTTCTTATTATATAATTACTGCCACTCGGTTTCGAAAGCAGTTTATAAATCAATCCAGGGTTTTTATGATGCCTCGTTTTATTCCTGCTTTTAACAGCTTGTCCAGCGCTCTTTCAAGTTCCTGCCGGGGGATTCCCACCTGAAAACGGCAAAAGCCTTCACCGCCCGGACCGTACTGGTTTCCGCGATCCATTGTAATGCCGGCGTCCTTTGCAAAAAAGTGGTGCAGTTCGTCTTCGGTCAAACCAAGCTTTCTGAAATCCGCCCAAAGAAGAGTTCCTGCCCTGTGCCTGCATATGGTCACATCGGGATAGTACCTGGCAAAGAAATCCTTGACTGTTTTAATGTTTTCTGCCACAAACTCGATTAACGCATCGATCCATTCCTTGCCTTCCTTTGAATATGCCGCAATGATCGCATTATACATGAACGGATCAAGGCTTCCATAGTGCTCTGCATCTCTCTGCATTATATATGCTTTTCGAATTTTATCGTCGGGAATAATTACGTTTGAGTGACTAAATCCGGTAAAATTGAAGGATTTCCCGATGGATGTACATATAATGCAGTTATCCGCTGCTCCAGGTATTGTTGAATAAGGTACAACCTTGTTCCCGTAAAATACATGCTCGGCAAAAATTTCATCGGCTATTACTAGAACCCCGTATTTTTTGGAAAGCTCTGCAACTCTATGTAAGTCTTCCTTCTCCCAGAAATCCATAATCGGATTATGGGGGTTGCACAGAATCATCATTTTGTTTTCGGGCTGAGCCATTAATCTTTCCAGGTTTTCAAAGTCCATTTCATAACAGCCGTTCCTGTAAATTAACTGGTTGCAAACTATCTTTCGCCCGGTATTTCTGATAACCCTGTCGTATAGCACATATACCGGCGGTTGAACAATGACACCGTCCCGTTCATTGGTAAACGCCCGTATAGATGTGCTTATCGCCCGCAGTGTTCCATAGGATGGTACAATCCATTCTTTTTCTATCTCGTAGTCTCTTACTTCCCTCATCCAGTTTTGAACCGCGTTCAGGTAAGCCGGGCGATCAGAAGGGATCCACCCGTAAAGCCCTGATTCAGCCCTTTTAACAAGAGCTTCTATTATACAGGGAGCTGTCTTTAAATGCAATTGCGCCCCGGACAAAACTATCAAATCAGGGTTATAGTCGGTACCAAAATCCAAATCCTGCGCATCTGCTATTGTCTCAAAATCGAATTTTCCCACGTGTAACTCTGCCTCTTATCTGAATAATTTACTGAACATTTCAGTAAGTTAATTAGTAACATTATATTTTTATATCCCAAAATTGTCAATGTAATTTTTCAACTTATGTGTTTAACTCATAATAATGTCTCCTTGTTAATTATTTTGATAAAATGTCACCGTGGAAGGCAAAGTGCAATACAGTACCAATCTTTACTCAGCCAGATACCCATGTTGAGCAAGGTGACGGTTTTTAGAATATTGAAAAAAGAGACTGAAATCTTTTTATTAGCATACCAGGCAACATATATGTATGTTTAAATTTTTGATTACACTATATTACTAATTGACAAAATCCAAAATTATTTATAACATAATAAATTAGTAAATAAATACAATTTATAATACCGCTTACAAATGAAAAACCGGACATGGTAGAACTCTTTGATAAAGATATGCATTAATATATAGATTATAAATTTTGATTTATGATAAAAAGTTTTGATATGAGAAAACAAATATATTAGTACATTCCTTTGCAGTTTTGTTTTAATTGCAGTATTTTTATAATGGCAAAAATATCAAAAATAAGATTTGCCACCGGAAGAGCATGTGGATACCAATGGATGCACTATTGACTAATTGCGCAGTTTTGTTATACCAAGTACTACATTTACTAATTATATATCCAAGTAGTCTATCTTAAAAATGTTGAAAATATAAGAAGAGAGTAAGAAAAAGATTTATGGGGGGAGTGGTTATTTTGAAAACAAAAAAAGTTTTTTGTTACTGCTATTCATACTCTTTTCCTGTGTTTTTCTTCATGTAAGAGCTGATGCTGCTGAAAATGCTTATGCTAAAACCATGAAAATTCAGCTTAAGAACGGCGAAACAAGAGACGTAAATACAGTGTGGATTGACATGAAAGATCCATACATACGGGTCGAAGGTGCATTGGCAAAGAATAAGGTTGGAGAAATTGATACTTTCGAAAATATTTATAATGGTTTTAAGAATGAAGACACTGAAGTTATTGCCGCGATAAACGGTCCCTTTTATAATGCATATATCGTCAATTCGCGATTCGACAGTAACATACAAATAAAAGGCAAATTCGTATTTACACAAAATAAAGTTCGACCGTCAATTGGTTTTACCGCAGACAACAGAATAAAAACTGATGTTTTTTTTCCAACTGTTTCAGGTTCTCTTAACGATTTATCAGGATTATGGACGGTTTGGGGAATTAACAAGATTTATTATCATAACAAGGCATCAAAGGAATCAAATATTCTTTACACACCCGAATTTGGAAACAGTATAGATGCCGGCGAAAAAACGGCAGTTATCGTAAGGAACAATAAGGTTGTGGCCATTCAGAATGGTGTAAGTCCAATCTACAACGACGGATTTACATTGGTATTTTATGATGAAACATATTCTTCCCTGTTTAAAATAGGAGATAAAGTTGATTATGATATAACATACAATAAAGTTGTTACCAGGGAGGGTGACTTCACGGGGGAAAGCCTTGAAGAGGCAATACAGTCTTTACCATGGGGAAACAATGAAGAGACTGACTGGTCAGATGTAAGAACAACCATTGGTGCCGGTCCTATTCTTTTGAAGAATGGTGAAAAACAAAAGCTTAATATTATTGACCTTATAGATAGAGATCAAAGAAGTTTTATCGGAGAAACAGAGGATCGGTTTTTGGTAATGGGTACAGTGGATGATGTAACTTTAGATGAACTCGCTGATATTTTAAAAAACATGGGACTTATGAACGCTATAAATTTAGATGGTGGTGCCACTTCTGCACTTATGTTTGACGGCAAGGTAATCACGTCACCTGAATCAGATTTATGCAGTGCTCTTGTTATTACAAGAAAAAAGGAAAAAACTATACGCATTCAACTGAACGGCAAAGAAATGTTCTTCGATACCGATCCTTATTTTTATAACCAAAGAACAATGGTTCCGTTAAGAGGTATTCTGGAGGCTGTCGGTGCCACTGTAGAATGGGATCCTTCAACGGGTACTATCATGGCATTAAAAGGCGATATAAAGGTTGAAATGTGGAACGACAGCAAAATCATCAGGGTAAACGGGAAGGAACAAGAAATGGATGTTCCTGTACAGGTCAGGTACAACAGAACTCATGTACCGGTCAGGTTTATAACAGAAGTTTTTGGGGCCGAAGTAAATTTCAATCCCGAAAATAATATGGTTACAATCATCATTGAAAATTACTGTCCCACAGATATATGATATAGCAGTCATAAAAGTGGAAAAAGGAAATACGGTCGAAGCAGATATGTTATTACTTGAAGTTCTGGTTAGTATTTCTCTTGATGCAATGTTAAATAAAGCCAGCTGAGCTTTATTCTATACCCGGCAAGCTCCGTCCTGTTTGTGAGGATGGAGCTTTTTGCTGTTTGATTATAGTTTGACGCTGAACAACCAGTGATACGGAACCTGCAGACGATTTATTATATCTGTGGGGTGTGGGTGTTCCGGTCGGTACTTAGCTGCCAAACTTTTGATATCTTTACACAGGGAAGACACCTGACTAAAACAACACCCTTAATAATTTCATTTTTTAAAGTTTGAATTTCCCAGCTCCAGATCCATTTTCAGATACTCCAGCGCTTTCAGCTCATCACGGCATTCTATCGCGTCAACAATTTCACGATGAAAGGTTCTTAGCTCCCTGCCGTCATTAGACCGGTTCTTTAGGTTAAGAGTACGTGTTGAAATGTCAAGCAGATGAGTTACAAAATCCAATAAAAAACCATTCCCGGTCAGTTCAGCAATTTTGCAATGAAAAGCGGTGTTTGATGCACAATCGCTTTTATCAGAAAGTTTCCGAAGTATTGCTATGGCTTCCGAATCGGCTTTTTCTACAAGCGTTTTCACGGCAAAACCTTCATTAATCAGGCGCAGTTGTTGGGTTTGGTAAAACTCTACCTCATTAAGTGAAACTATAAGATAGCCTTTCCTGGGATAACTGATAAGGCGCCCTTCCCTGCATAAGCGGTGCAATGCTTCCCTCACAGGCGCCTTGCTTACTCCATACCGTTTTGCCATTGCCTGTTCCACAATAAATTCATCCGGATTTAAATTAAAGTTGTTTATATCATCTTTAATAGCCTTATATACTTTTTCGCTTAATGTTTCCTTCATATAAATCCTCCAAAGATACCTTTTTCTTCCTCGCTTTCAGAAGCAGCCGGACGGTTCATGCGCTTTTTTCATTTTATCATCAGGTTTGTTTTCCTGGGGTTAATATAAATTCAGTTGAGCGTCAATTAAAGGTATACAGTCTAAGTTTAAACCAGAACAGGTTAATCTGCAATAACAGGTCAGAATTAGCATGAATCAACAGCATGGCTTCGTTTTCCCCGGTGGAAAACCTGTTTGACTTTGTATTCTGAAAACTGATATAATTTCCTTGCATTTGGTGAAAGGATGATAAACCATATGAAGGAATCAATTTCAGATACCGTGTATACTAAATTGCGCGACAGTATTATTTCAGGAGAAATATCAAACAGGGAAATTATTCTTGAACAATCAATAGCTGATAAATTCGGAATCAGCAAAATAACCGCACGGGGCATACTCAAACAGCTCTGCCACGATAAGTACCTGGTTTGCTATCCAAGAAAAGGTTACCTGGTTAATGAAATCACCCATGAACAATGCAGGAAAATCCAGCAATTGCGCTACCAGATTGAAGCGCTGGCGCTGAGATTAATTGCGGCACAAAAATCTAAAGAAGGCCTGGAAACCTTGAAGCAAATTTTAGAACAACAAAATAATTCAAAAGATCCATACCAGGCAATAAACACACAATTTCATCTGGGACTTGCAAAATTGTCAGGAAACCAGTATATATACGATGTTCTTTATCCCTGCATAGGGTATGTTGCCCGGTATGCCATGACAAGCATTGAACGGGGACGTTTCTCACCCGAGAACAACTATCATCATGATATTATTGCTTCGCTGCAAAATAATGATATAAAGGCGGCTTTAAATTATCTGCGCCTGGACCTGCAATTAAAGGAAGACGAAATATAAGCCTACTTTCCGTTTACCTGCAGATTCCTGATTCGTATGCTGGGTGAACCAACACAATAGCTCCTTAGCAAAAATTCATCAATAAGCAAATCATTACCTGTTTCTTCAACATTTTTAAAGAGGTTTACAAGGTTACCGCATATGGTCAGGGCGTTCACAGCATGGTGCGGTTTTCCGTCTTTTATAACTATACCTCTGCATGGTATTGCAAAATCACCCGAACCAATATTTATAGAATGGAAAATATCATAGGATTCGGTAATATAAACACCATCGCCCATTTCCCTGATTAACTCATCAGCAGAACGCGTTCCCGGCATGATATGGCATATTTTCGGAGTAACAATTATATCTGTAGGCAAATTGCCCGTTAATAACGCAACCCGGCCTGCGTTTCCTGTCGGCTCGGCATTTAAATGCGCCGAACTGTTCAGATTATGCAGAAGACCTGTGAACTTTCCTTTGTCAACAAGCACAGTTTCAATTCCCGTTGTACCTTCACAGTCAAATGGGAAACAATATCCTGTACCACTGTGGTAAGGTGTATCAATAATGCTCAGCGCCGGCGATCCTATATACTCATTAAGCTTTCCTGCAAGTGCCGTAGAACCGTCACAGTATTTTAAACCGCTGAACAGCTGCCAGGCGGTTATCATTATATTAATCCCGACATTGCGGCTGAGAACGACAGGATACTCCCCCGGGCTGAAGGCTCCCGCTTCTATTTTATTTTTAAATGAGTTTTTTATACGGTCAACCAATTCACCGGAGTCAATTCCTGCAAAGGACGGCGCCGATACCGAGCACGAAGCGTCAACACTGTCGCCCAGGATTTCAGCAGTGGCTTTTACCTGGGCATATACAACATTTCTTGTAAAAGATACATCAACTCCCTTTGAGTTAATAACACGGGATGAAAAAGTATCCACCCTTATATTTACAAAACATGTATTTATCGACGGAACGGCAGAGCGAACCTGTCTTTCCAGGGATACCGCCTTTTCTACGATATCAGGGGAACTGACTGCATAATCTTTTTTCACAGTTGCATATTTTGCAGTATTTTGCGGGTTAAAGGCTGTTTCAGGTGAATTCAGCCTGTCGGTTTTATTGCTGTCAGAAACAATTCCGTTATTGTATGCTTTTAAAATTACTTTTCCGGGATCTTCACTTAAGTCTTCGGTATAGGCATAACCTGTTTTATTCCCGGACGCGCGGACATAAATTGAAGTAACGTCCGAAACATCTGTTTTAACAATTTGACCGCCGCTTACACCAATGAGCGTACTGACTTTTCGCTCGGCATTAACCTCGGCTTCGGTTATGTATTCAGGCAAATTATTCAACACGTTTTTATAATTTTCAAGAAAAATCATTTTCCGCCCTCCCCGCCTACTGTCATCGATGATATACGTATTCTCGGCTGAAAGCTTGTTGTAGTGACGAGCCCCGAAACCGAACCGCAAAAACCTCCACCTTCGGTTTTAATACCGCTGCCAACCCTGTCAACCAGTTTTATCAGGTCAATACCCCTGGCATTAAGCATCAGGCCTTTAACCCGGTGATCTATTTTCCCGTTTTTTATCCAATAACCTTCGCTCACAGATACCGAGAATTCTCTGCCGCTATTGCCCCCGCCAAGCCGCTTAACAAAAAGCCCTTCGTCTATTGAACCAATCATTTCATCCTCATCATCTGTGCCTGGTGCCAGGTAGGTATTTGACATGCGGGCAGCAGGCGGATACATGTATCCCTGGCGCCTTCCGCTTCCTGTTGAAGGCATGTTAAGTTTTCTTCCGCCCAGCCTGTCACAGAGATAGCCTTTTAAAACACCGTTTTCAATCAGCACATTTTTCTGTGTCAGGTGCCCTTCATCGTCAATCCCCGCAGAACCATACAGTCCGGGTATTGAACCATCATCAATTACGGTAACTTTTGGAGAAGCAACCTGTTGACCAAGTTTCCCGGCAAAATCACTGTTATTTGCGGCGATTGCAGTAGCCTCCAACGGGTGTCCGCATGCTTCATGCCATATTACTCCGCATGAACCTGCTTCCAGAACGACGGGTACAACACATGAAGGAGCAGATACGGCATTCATGTAGTCGGCAATATCACGGATAAATTCCCGGGCGAAAGAAACGTAGTCGTCTTTCACTTTAAAAGCCTCAAACCCGTAAGGCCTGGGAAAATCAGCCCATTCATAATGGCTGTTGCTTTGATTCTCAACTGTGGCCTGAAGACGTATGCGGCTGGTCACCCGCCTGTCTTCGGTATACAACCCTTCGCTGTTTACTATCAGAACCCGCTGATCGGTATCAAAGTAATCAACATTCAATTGTCGGATTGAATATCCTGTGCTTCTTGCAGCCAAATCGGTTTCACGAATTACCCTTATTTTTTCGGAATGGGAAACCGTACCGGGATATTGAACCACTGAATTCGGGTTTTTCACAGTCTGCATTGAAAAAACAATCCCCTGTTTTTCCAGCTTCCCGCAGGCATTTAACAGCTCGGCTGCTCTTTTTGCGGCATCCATAAGTCCGACAAACGACAAATTGTTTGTATAGACATATACGCTTCTCACGCCCGAAAGTACATATATTCCGGCTCCAAATATATGTACGCTTGTAATGCCTTTCAGTATTTGCTGAGAGCATTTGATATTAAGCTCGTCCTTGTCTTCGAAAAACAGCTCTGCAAAGTCTCCCCCGCCTGAAAGAGCAGTCTGAAGGACTTTTTCCATCTCACCAACGGTTATCACTGTGATGCCCCCTAACTAAAATGTTCAGTGAATAGTTTAACTATAGTATATTGCCGTTCTGCTCCCATTGTCAACAAAGACAGCATTAATTATTTCACGGGTTAATAAAGGCTGTGCCCATATTATGAAATGCAAATAAGCCTATATCTCAATGGCGGTTTAACCAGGCGTGAAGACGGATACGCGGAGCTTTATGCCGGGGTAAGCGACGCTGAAGCCCATAAAATAGTTATCCCCGATCCATTTCTTCAATTTGAATAAACAGAAAGCAAAAGGAATGGCTGTTGCTCATTCCTTTTGCTTTCCTGACCTTCGGATTCTCTATTATTACACCTTCAATTCAATCGTTCATGTAAGAGTAAAGCTGCCCTGGAAGCTCAAAACTGTCACTTTATCAAAGATAAATTTTCATTATTCACTAAATTATATCCGATTATTATTTTTTGCAACAAGTTATGTGATCATAGCTGATTATACCAGGCAAAACTCATAGGCTTCACGCCCGAAAATTAATCTTCCTGCGACTGCGAAAGTATCAGAAAAGCACTTGCAGAAATAAAAGCTTTTCACGCCCGGCACATACATATACTGATTTCACATGATATATATCTGAATAAACGTAGTAGCATGGAAGAAAGGCTTTATCACATTATTAGCTGAAAAGAATTACGTAATTAAAGAACAACAACGGTTGTCATGGCGCATCAGGATATGCACCAGGATATAATGAAGAATTGTATGATACTGAATCACAGCTTCCATTCCGATATTACCAGGATTAATAAAACAAAAAACCTGTATTTTTGCAATATGTCACTAAAATTCATTCCGGCTTCCGAATCACCGGTTATCGATGTTTTTCCTCAATTTTACCTCCCGCTTTTTAACGATTTGTTAACATACAAACTTGATATAATCAATATAAATAAAGTCATAATAATTGCCGCTGCGGAGCCATATCCTACTTTAAGCCCTTTTACACCATACTGGTAAATATATTGAGTTACTGTGGCTGTTGAATTGGCGGGACCTCCCTTTGTAAGTATATTAACTTTGTCAAACAGGCGGAAAGTATCAATGGTTCTTAAAAGGACAACCATAATCAGGCCATTAATAATATTTGGAATTGTAACATAAATAAATTGCTGCCATGAGGTAGCCCCGTCTATTGTTGCTGCTTCATATTGTACTTTTGGAACGGTCTGTAACGAAGCATATATAAGCAGGAAAGCAAGTGGCGTGTACTGCCAGATATCTATTACAAGTATTGCATAAAACGCCGTCCTGACATCCATAAGCCAGTTTATTTCCTTTATATTGATTGTGCTTAATATTTTATTTATTATTCCGTAATTGTTTGAAAACATTATCTGCCATATCAAGGCCACTGTAACCGGCGGAAGCAAGGTAGGCAGCAAAGTTAATGTTCTCATGCTTCGTGAATAGTTTTTAATGCTGTTAATAAACATCGCAAGGACAAGTCCGAATATTGTTTCGGCAATAACGGCAAGCACGGTAAATTTTACTGTATTAAACAAAGCCTGTTGGAAATATACATCTTTAAATATATTGCTGTAGTTATCTGTATTTATAAAATTGATATTTTTAGGCGACAGATAATAATAATCAGTAAAACTGAAATACATATTGAAAATTAACGGAAATATGGTCAGTAAAACCAGTATTATCACCGTTGGCATCGTCATGAGGTATGGAAAAGCTTTCTTTCTGATCCCTGTACTTTTCTTCATATTATTACACCCGTTCCAAGTTTACCTGAATGAAATGTTAAAATAATCTCAGCCGGCAGAAAAAATCGTATTATTCTGCCGGCTGTTAAAGCCTATTTCTTCATTATGGCTTCTATGGCAGTTTTCGCATCGGCCAGTGCCTGATCAATGCTTTTTGTTCCGGAAATGGCACTTGAAAGCTCAGCACCGTAAGCAGTTTCAATATCGGTCCAAAGCGGTGTCCTTGGCCGGATCACCGAATTTCTTGTACCTTCAAGTATAGTCATAAAATAGGGATATTTTTTATTTAATCCTTCATCGGTAAACACGCTTACCCTTGTGGGAACTCCGCCATATTCGGCCGCTTTTTTCTGGCAATCCGCGCTTGTAACATATATAAGAAATTTCATTGCCAGCTCCTTGTTAGCCGAGTTGGCCGTAACTCCCATCATCCAGTTGCCGATCATACCTGTGGCATATAATTTACTGGAATCCGAAACCTTGCCTGGAATAGGAGCATACGCTGCAGTGGCAGTTTCACCCGATATATACCATGACGGCCATCCAAGACTCATAGCTGCCTTACCGTCGGAAACTGCAGCCACAATATCATTTTTCTCATAGTTTGCACCGTTTTCAAGAAGCTCTATGTAAAGATTCAGTGCTTCTTTTGCTTCGGGCGAATCTACTATGACATTCCAGTTTTCGTCAAATACATTGCCTCCATATGCCCATAAAATCGGCAAGTAGTCAGAAACTATCGGATTGCCCTGCTGACCACGGATGACATATCCGACTTTGCCGTCTTTACCGTTTACCTTCTTTGCTATCTCAAGAACATCTTCCCAGCTGTCAGGAACTTCGAATTTATTATCTTCGAAAATTTTCTGATTGTAGAAAAATAACTGGACATTTCCTGCAAATGGCAGCGCATAAATATCACCTTTGCCATAGGGGTGCATACCTATCGCCAATGATTCTTCCACGAAATCAGAATCTGCTTTATATCCAAGTTCGGTCAGATTTGCGAATATTCCGGCTTCAAACAATTCAGGCATCCACGGGTCATCCGCCATCGCCAGATCATAAGCTCCAACTTTGTTCTGTGAATCAAGAGAAATTTTTTGTTTCAGATCGGCTGCTTCAAGTCCCAGAACTTCAACAGTACAGTTGTTTTCTTTTTCAAAATCCTCTTTAACTGAATTAATCGCATCCACATGAGATCCTCCACGTGCAGCTATAACAAGCTTAGCCGGTTTACCTCCGGTTTGCCCTGCCGGAATTCCTCCGCTGCAGGCACTTAGTGCAAAAACAATCATACAGAGCATCAGTACTGGTAATAATTTTCTTTTCATCATTCTACCTCCTTTATAATGGTTTAGTTTTTTATATATCAGAAAGACAAAGCATGTACACTGATACTTTTTATTCTTTGACTGCTCCGCTTGAAAGTCCCTGTATTAAAAAGTTCTGGGCGAATACAACAAAGAGGGCAACTGGCACCAGCGAAATAATTCCCCCCGCGGCAATTCTCCCCCATTGTGCAAGCTCCTGTTCACTGTTCAATGTGGACAATGACAGCGGTATGGTAAATTGCGAAGGGCTTTGCACGAAAATTACCCCATAAATATATTCATTCCAGGAGGTCATAAAAGACAGTATGCCCACGGCAGTAATTCCCGGTAAAACAAGGGGAAGTACAATTCTTATAAAGAGTTGTAAATCCGATGCACCGTCAATTTCCGCACTTTCCTCTATTTCTTCAGGCAAACCTGAAAAAAAGCCCATCATAAACCATATAATAAAAGGAATGTTTACAAGTATATGTGCCAGAATAACAGGGATTTTTGTATGCATCAATCCCAAACGATTCATCATGATATACAGCGGAAGTGCGAAAGCAATTGGTGGGATAATACGAACCAGCAGAATCCAAAAAAGCATCGGTCCCCTCAGTTTATATTTGTACCTTGTCCTTGCAAGCACATATGAACAAGACAAACCAAATATAAGTGAAAAGAAAAGAGATATCAATGTAACCCGCAAGCTGTTTGAAATGGCTATGGAGAAGCTGTTCTGCCTGAAAAGCCGGATAAAATGCTTATCTGTAAATGACTTCGGGAAAAGAGAAAGGGATGTAATCAATTCAGCATCATCTCTTATTGACAGAGATACCATCCAATATATCGGGAAAACGGTCCATACCAACAGTACAACAACCAACAGACCTCTTAATACCTTTCGTATATTAAGCCTGCACATTTTTATCCCCCTGACAAAACGACTGCACTTTTTATCTACAAAAAGAACATATTTTCCAATATTATAATTGCAATGCGTTGTCACAAAGAATGTTACATATTACTAAAAAGCAGAATTCACTCTGCAAGGTTCATGCCAATGCATGAATCACCACACCCTGACGAATATTGCAAACCAGATGCCTGTTCCAAATTAAAATAGTATAACGTCGTCTTTTTTAGGCCTGTGTTTGTGTTTTCAGCAAATTCAACAAAGGAGTTTAATTTGAGCAGCTCATTGATGTTCAAGAAATATGTATCTGAAAAAGAAAACGTATTGTACGATTTATGCAAACGTTTACGGTCTAATTATATACAACTTAAATAAATTTTGTCAAGTTATTTTTATAAATATTGCCTAAAATTATTATTCATTCCTGGTAACAGAACATTCTTAACTTTGATAAAATTTAAACGTTTGCATTTTTAATCAAATATACAGTATTCCATAAGGCTGTTTTCAGGGAAAAACACAACGTAGTTTACTGTACTGCCGGTAATTGGTAATTGAGCCTAATCCCCGTCTTCAAGCTGAAAAAATTATGGCGGTGTATGTGATACACCGCCAAAAAAACTTTTAAATTTGCTATATTGCATCAATTCCATAATATGCCTTCTTATAAATCTCCTCAAGCTCACTTACCAAAGGATATCGCGGGTTGGAAGTGGTGCATTGATCTTCAAATGCTTTTTCAGCCAATTTTGGCACCTTCGCCATAAACTCGCTTTCATTTATTCCGCAATCCTTAATACTCAACGGCATATTGAGCTTCTTCATTAAACTGATCACAGCGTTTATCAACGCATCTATCTGTTCTTCCTGTGTTGTTCCTCCCAGGTTCAGCTGCCGTGCAATCTGCGCATAACGGTAGTCTGCCACGAACTTGCCGTATTTGGGGAATATTGTAAACTTAGTGGGTATCTGCGAATTATACTTAATAACATGAGGCAATAAAACTGCATTTGCCCTTCCGTGTGGAATGTGGAATTCGCCGCCCAGTTTATGCGCAAGGGAATGGTTTATTCCCAAAAAGGCATTTGTAAAGGCCATTCCTGCAATACATGAAGCATTATGGACTTTCTCCCTTGCAACTTCATCATTTGGATTGTCATAACTTCTCGGCAGGTATTTAAAAATCAATGCTATCGCCTTCATCGCAAGTGCATTGGTGTAATCCGAAGCCAGCACCGAAACATAGGCTTCTATCGCATGGGTCAGTACATCCATACCTGTATCTGCCGTAATGGATTTCGGCATTGTTTTTACAAACTGCGGATCTATGATTGCAACATCGGGTGTTAGTTCATAGTCGGCAAGAGGATATTTTATATTCCCGTTTTTCTTGTCGGTTATAACCGAGAATGAAGTTACTTCACTTCCTGTACCCGATGTAGTTGGAATGGCAACAAGCTGGGCTTTTTTCCCAAGGTTCGGGAACTGGAACGCCCTTTTTCTTATATCCATGAATTTAAGCCTCAGTCCGTCAAATGATGTGTCGGGATTTTCATAGAACAGCCACATGCCTTTTGCAGCGTCAATGGCACTACCTCCGCCAAGAGCAATAATAACATCGGGCTGGAAGACATTCATTGCATGAACGCCTTTTTGAATGGTTTCAATGGAAGGATCGGGTTCAACCTCCGAGAATATTTCACTGTGGCAGTAATCCCTGCGTTTTCTGAGGTAATACAATGCCTTATCCACGTATCCCAGTTTAACCATCATCGGATCGGTTACTATGAAGGCCCTGGAGATGTTCGGCATGTGCTCGAGATACTGGATTGATCCTTTTTCAAAATATATTTTCGGAGGAATTTTAAACCACTGCATATTAACCCTCCTTTGAGCAATTCTCTTCTTATTTATCAGGTTAACGGATGAAATATTTGCTGTGGTTGAATTGCGCCCAAAAGATCCACATCCTAAGGTGAGCGAAGGCGTATTCGTATTGTATATGTCCCCTATGGCCCCCTGGGATGAAGGAGAATTCACGATTATCCTTCCGACTTTCATTGCATTGCCGAAAGCTTTGCACAACTCTTCATCATTGGAATGTATAACTGCTGAATGGCCAAGTCCGCCCAATTCCAGCATTAACGAGCAATATTCAAAGCCCTGTTTTTCATCTTCGCAAACAAAATATGCCAGTACGGGTGAAAGCTTTTCAAGAGACAGCGGGTATTCACGGGATGGCTTTGGAAGTTTTGCAATCAGTATCTTGGTATCATCAGGTACTGTAACGCCGGCATTTTTGGCTATAAACGGTGCAGGTTTCCCCACCACTTCAGGATTGACGGCCATCTTTTCACGGTTGATTACATAGTTCGTTACCAGCTCTGTTTCCTTTTCATCCAGGAAATAGCATCCGTATTTTTTCATTATTCTTTCGAATTCCTGGGAAATTTCCCTGTCAACAATTACAGCCTGTTCGGATGCACATATCATCCCGTTGTCAAAGGTTTTAGAAATAATTAGATCGGTACATGCCCTCTCCAAATCAACGTTTTTGTTTATATAACACGGAACATTGCCCGAGCCTACTCCCAGTGCCGGTTTTCCTGCACTATAAGCCGACTTGACCATGCCGCTGCCGCCGGTTGCAAGAATAAGAGAAACTCCAGGATGGTTCATCAATGCTATTGTTGCCTCAACAGACGGATGCTCTATCCACTGAATGCAGTATTTAGGAGCTCCGGCTTTAATCGCTGCATCCCTGAGAATTCTTGCAGCTTCGCTGGAACATTTCTGCGCTGACGGATGAAAAGCAAAAATTATAGGGTTCCTGGTTTTTGCACATATCAATGATTTAAACATGGTGGTGGATGTTGGATTTGTTACGGGTGTTACGCCTGCGACTACGCCAACAGGTTCGGCAACCTCCACATATCCCTCAAGAGTATTTTCTTCAATAATTCCCACGCTTTTTTCATTTTTTATGCTGTGGTATATATATTCGGTAGCGAATATGTTTTTTATGACCTTGTCCTCAAATACTCCCCTGCCTGTTTCTTCCACCGCAAGCTTTGCAAGATACATGTGGTTATCCAGACCCTTTAGAGTCATTTCATGCACGATTTTGTCCACTTGCTCCTGGTTAAGCGCCAAATACTCTTTAAGCGCCTTTTCAGCATTTGCAACCAGTTTGTCAATCATTTCGTTTACATTGACTTTTTTTGCCTTTTCTTCCATTCCTGTCACCTCTTTTTTGAATAAATAATGTTATTTTTTTAACAATAATAAGCGACATTCAGCAAATTCCTCTTTTAAGCGCACACCCATGGCATTATTGTTAAAATATTAACAAATAATATTAAAGAAAAATGTGTTGCACCATTTACAACACCTTTTTGATAATTATATATTCTTCCAGAAAATTTGTCAATAAATTAACAAAGATTCCTGGAAAAATTTCTATTTAATTTCTCATGATGAATAATTTGAAATAACCGATTGCTTCTGAGGCCTATTTCGCCTTGATATATGCTTCACTCAGTTTTATATATTGTCCTTCTTTTAATGTAATGGATCCTCGAAATTATCGTTCGCAATAATATCATTAAGGGAATGGGTACTGGCCGATGTTATTTCATAGTAACCATAACCAATGGCGCTGTCTTCCTCGGGAAACACCTGGTATTCTCCTGCGGGAATATCAAACCCGACCTTGTACATTCCGCTTGGATATTTTCCGTCTTCCGGCCCTGATGCCTCGGCCTCCTGTACGGGAACGGCATATGAATCGGTAAATTTAAAATATTGTCCCTCTTTTACAGTAACATATGTGACAGAATAAAAATTATCATTGGCAATTATGCTTTCAAAGGTTCCCGAGCTGTCTTTTGCTATTTCAAAATAGGAAAGGCCTGTTAAGCTCCCTGTGCTGTAAAGCTTGTATTCTCCGGCCGGTATGTCCTCCCCTGCTTTATACATACCGCTCTTAATACCGCCTTTCTCAATAGTCTGTACAGGGGAAGGAACATTAGCGCTGTCACCGGATCTTTCAGCATTCTTGCCGTCGTCTGCATCCTGTGCCGGTTTATTTTGCTGTCCCGCTTGATTATTCCGTTGCTGGTTGTTATTTGCCGCACAGCCGCAAATAACAATTATAAATACAAGCGATATGGAGAAAATCAAAAATACTGGGTATTTCCTTATCTTCACCGGTTTACCTCCTTTATTAAATATTCAGTCAACTACTTTATATCATTCCTTGTTTGTCAGAAAAAAATCCAGGTAAGGTGAAGATAAGAAATGGCTTATTACTTGTTTATATCACCCTTGCTGAAGCCTTTGTTGAAATTTAACAGGGAACCTCTTACAATGTATTTATTTCCGTACTTTTCACGTATTTTGTCTATGCTTTCATTTAGTTTCTTTCTTTCATTCTGCTTAAAGGACAAGTAATCAAACATGCTTAGTTGTTCAACGGGCTCTTTTACCAGGTCGGATGTGGCAACCCCTATCAAGCGTATCGGATCTTTTCTCCAGACCTTGTCAAACAACCGGGTTGCCGTTTCAAATATTACATTGGTATCCTGGGTGGGATTGTCTATTTTTTTCCTGCAGGAATAGGATTCAAAATTATTGTTTTTGAGATTGACGCCTATTACACCGGCATATAAACCCGCTTTTCTAAGGCGCATGCCAACCGTTTCGCTTAATGACAGTATATACAGCCTTGCGGTTTCCCGGTCTGTAATGTCAAATTCCACAGTTGTTTCATTGCTTAAATCCCTTGCTTCGGATTCTTCTGTCTGAACCTCTGAGTGGTCTATCCCGTTGGCATATTCCCAAATCATCCTGCCGTATTTCCCGAATTTCTGTTCCAGCAGCGAAACATCTGATTTGGCCAGGTCACCGATTGTCTTTATTCCCATAGCCTGAAATTTGGCACTTGAAGCCCTGCCCACCATAAAAAGCTCCGACACTGGAAGCGGCCACATTTTTTCCTCTATTTCTTCGCGAAATAGAGTGTGAACCAGGTCAGGCTTTTTAAAATCCGAAGCCATTTTCGCAAGCAGTTTGTTTTCCGATATGCCTATATTAACAGTAAACCCCAGCTCGTCCCTGATCCGGTCTTTCATCATATGGGCAAGGGACAGGAAATCATTCCTAAACTTGAGTTTAAGCCCCGTTACATCAATAAAGCATTCATCAATGCTGTATTTCTCGATGTCTGGAGTAAATGACCCGAGCAAGTCGGTCATCGCCTTGGAATAACGGGCATAAGCTTCATGATTCGGAGGAACTATCTTTACCATGGGACACTTCTTAATGGCTTTAACAACAGGTTCCCCGGTAACAATGCCATATTTTTTTGCAGGAATGGATTTGGCCAGGACCACTCCGTGCCTTTTTGCAGGGTCCCCCGCAACAATCGCAGGCACCGTCCGGAGATCGATATCACTTCCGGCCTTTAACCGCTCCAATGCCTCCCAGCTTAGAAACGCCGAGTTTACATCAATATGAAATATTATTCGTTCAGGTGCCATAGTAATCACTGTTCACTACCGGGAATGAAATTTTTCAATAAGATTATAGCATATAAATACATAATCGCCGATCCTGGTTGTATATTCCTCCCTGAAAAAAACTAAAATTTTAGCACATAAAAATATGTATACTGTACCTGATACGAAGGCATATTATGTCAACTTCTGCAATGCACTTCACAAAGAATTCTTGTTTTGAAACCAAATAGAGCTCATATTGAATAAGGGCAGCGTTATGTTGAAGCAGAGCATATATACTTAAAAACTGAAAATAGTTCATATTGAATACAGTTCCATGATAATCTGCTCCAATTCAGGCCCTTCTATTGACATATCCCTTATTTCGCTTTCCTCGTTTATTTTCTGTATAAACTCGTTTAGTTTCACCATGGAAAGATCCAGCACCACTTCAATGTCATAGTCCGAAAATTGTTTTCGGACAGTAATTCCTTCCCTGTTTTCCAGGTTTATTTTTTCCCTTGTGGCAATATGAACCGTTCTTTTTTCACCTAAATGCTGCTTCAGCCTTTCCATGCTGTTATCAAAGACAATTTCACCGTGGTTTATTACAATTACACGTTTTGCAAGCTGCTCTACATCTTCAAGGTCGTGTGTTGTCAATATAAATGTAATTCCTCTTTTGTTCTGCTCAAGAATAAAATCACGTATTATTCCCTTGGCTATAACATCCAAACCTATGGTTGGCTCGTCAAGAAAAACTATTCGCGGCTTATGCAGCATTGCCATTATAAATTCACATTTCATCCGTTCGCCAAGGGAAAGCTGGCGCGTAGGTTTCTTCACCAGGTCTTTTAACTCCAGCATTTCTATCATATCATTTACCGTCTTTTTAAATTCACTGTCAGGAATGCGGTAAATGGACTGATTCAAATAAAAGGCATCAAGGGGAGGTATGTCCCATAGAAGCTGGGATTTCTGTCCAAATACCGCACCTATATGCTGAACATATTTCTTCCTTTCCTTCCACGGGGTAAAACCCATAATATCAACGGAACCCGAGGTAGGATGCAGAATGCCTGTTAATATTTTTATGGTGGTTGATTTTCCTGCACCGTTCGGGCCCAGGAAACCAACCAGCTCACCTTCCTCAATATCAAAGGAAATTCCCTTCACTGCTTCAACAGTTTTCCTTTTTCTTATGAAAAGGCTTAACAATGCCTCTCTGAAGCTGCTTCCCCGTTCATATGAAGTAAATGTTTTTCTAAGCCCCGAAACATGGATCATATAAATCACCTTCAAACAAGATTATGCCATGGTAAAAATATATATCGTCAGCCCCCTGCGCTGGTATAGTTTCTTACTATTTTAAAATAAAAGCAAAGTCCCAGTAATAAAAACACTATTGATGAAAGCAGTGCCAGAAGAACATTCTTATCCACATTTCCAAGTAAAGCCGATGCAGGGTACGAAGCCAGAAGGCTTACAGGTATAATATAAGTTAATATGGACTGAAAAGTTTTTGTGAATATGGACTTCGGGTACATGCCAAAATCCATGACCGACATAAATATTTCATATATCCTGTAATTCCCAATCCAAACGATTCCCAGGCCTGCCATAAACAATGCAAAACCAAACATAAGTATGACTGAAAACAGGAACAATATGATGAAAGAAATCCAGTGGGACAAAGGCTGGGGAGGTAAATGCCTGAGGGCAGTCCTGAATACCAGGATGCCGCCTATCAGCTTTCCCAGGTCTTCACTGTCGAATGCGGTTACAATTGACATCAACAGTATTGACCGGGGTTTTATCAGCAACAGATCAAAGGTTCCTTCCTGGACCCTTCCGATAGTGTTCCATACAATCCCCATGAAAAACGGAAAGGAAATGCCCCGGGACATCAGGAATATTCCCTGGAGAAGCAAAACCTCGTACTGCCCCCAGCCGGGGAAAGCCGCTCCGTTATTATATATTATATATGTTATGACCGGACCTGAAAACTCGACTATCATCATGATAAACATACTCATGATAAAATCGCCTCGGTATGCCATCCTGGATGCCAACGCGGTCTTTACACCCTGTATGTACAGGCCCAATGCGGAAAAACGCCATTTCCGGAATTCTGTCCGGGGCTTTAACTGTGTCATGCTCCCACCCCCGTAAAGCGTTTTATGCCTAAATACCATAATGCCCGGTTTACAAGAAACATTGCACCAACCATTGCAGCCTGAAGAAACACAATCCGGGGGATTGACATTGTCATGCCCGCCAGTTCGTAATGCCCTATGAAAACTCTTACAGGCACATAGGAAACAAACTGGAACGGCAGGTAAAACAGGAACTTCTGGAAACCGGCCGGAAAAAGGTTAAGAGGCAGAAAAGCACCCGAGCAGATGTTGGTGAACAGGAGCACTGCCCGGCTTACCCCGTCTGTTTTTACAAACCAGAATGCAAAAATTCCGATGGTGTAGCGTATTAAAAATGACAGGATAAAGCTGAGAAAGAGCGTAATTACCGCCCAGAAAGGCTTTGCGGGAACGAACCTGATGCCGAACAGTATATAAAAGCACATTACAGGTAGAATTTCTATCAAAAAGGCGAGAATACGGTGACCTATCTTCTGGCAAAATGAAAAATACAAATGGGATACCGGGCGAAGCTGAAATGTAATAAACTGTCCGGTTTGTATCAACCTTTGCAGCATATGCCCCGAAGAATCCCAGTTCAAAAATTCAACAATGGAGGATACTGCAAAGTAAAGCAGCATCTGATCAAACGTAAAGCCTGAAACCTGGTCCCGGATTTGAAAAATAGCCTGCCAAATGAAATAATGAACCAAAAAATATATCGGCTGAACAAATATTGAAACAGCCATCTGGTTCCTGTATGCAAAATTCTCCTTATACGTGGCGGTAATAACCGCTTTATAAAACCTTGGCGGGTTATCGCCTCTTTTCATGACAGCGCTTTGCATAACCGCATTACCCCTTGGTAAGTTTTTCAATTTTTATTATAAGTTACGAAAGCAAATAAGTAAAAATTTATAATCAAAGTTTCTTCATCTTTGTTTACCACCCGGTTCTATTGTTAAGGAAGTATTTATTATAATGATAAAAAACCAAACCCTGCAGTGACATACATAATTATAAACCGTAATCATTGGCCCGGCTTTAAATAGTACGATAAACGCAATAAAAAGTCTTTTTACTGTTATAAATTAACGTCATTCAAGTAAAACAACAAGGCAAAGAAGGCAGCAGCAAGCAAATTTACCACATGCCCCCTCCGGGAGTGAACATTTAAATCCATCGTCCTGCCTTTCCGCAGTAAAATAAATACATGTATTTTTAATAAATTTTCCCGGTTTAATGTCGTTAAAAACCCAAAGAGAATATTGGTTTTTTATGCATACAAAAAGGGCCGAACCACAAAAGGATTCAGCCCTGTCTATGTGAAGGCCCCAAGGAGGCCGGTTGTTCCTGCTGCTTATTGCCCTGGCGGGCACCCCTGAAAGCTCTCGGTAAAAAAGAGGGAAGGATTTCGAAAAACGTGCGGGAGCTTTAGGGGCATATCTAAATCACCTGGTTGTTTGCTTTACCTGCTGCCTGTAATGTAAACCCTGATGCAGGCATTAAATCCGTGTCACTTACTGAACATCAATGCGGACTTTGCGTTTATTGTCGGGTTTTGCCTTGGGCAGCGTAACTGTGAGTATTCCGTCCTTGTAAACTGCTTTAATATCGTCCTCTTTTACATTGTTAAGGTAGAAGGATCTCTGGAAGCTGCCATAAGCTCTTTCTTTTCTTACATAGTTCTCTCTTTCTTCGTTAATTTCTTCGTTTTGCTCAACAGAAATTGTTAAGTACCCGTCATTAACTTCTATATTTATGCTGTTTTTATCCACTCCGGGAAGTTCTGCGTCTATAATCCACTCTTTTTCGGTTTCACGTATGTCAGCCCTGAACGGTGAACCCCATCTTGAGAAAAACGGATCGCTGAAAAAGTCTTCAAAGAATCTGTCGATACCGAAGAAATCATTTTTCCTGGCTATATTGTTATATCTTCTTGAAAATGGTACAAGTCCGAACATATACAACACCTCCATAAATTATTCTTATCATTTTGTATTTAACTTTGACTTTCTTTGACCTTTTCTGATTTCATTTTAATTTGTGTTCACAAAAAGAGCAATGCTTGAATTTGACTTTTTTTGACCAATAATCACGGTTAAATGAACTTATGTTTTAATTCCTTTAATTTCCGGGATTATTCTTTAATTTTCTTCGAGATTTAAATTTTGGATTTTTACCGGTGTAAATTCAGTAACCGGCCTGGCTGTGATTTACATACATCAAAGGTGAACCGGATATATTTTCATTTGATTTTGAACAAGTACAAGTATTCTAAATTTTTCGGTATTTGTCAATATTAAATGGAATCATGTGGCGCATATCCTTGATTTCAAAAACGCCCATCAATATCAGCATGGCAACCATCAGTCCCCCTGATATTCCTGCCGAGAATATCAGTACCATTACGCGCGAAGTAAAAACCAACGCAACCACCATTTTTATAATCGGGGCTGCGATAATTCCTGAAATTGAAGCAACCAGCGGCTTTATTATCCAGTCTCCGAAATCCAGGGACATACCTGTTGTTTTGATTGTAGTATTCATATTAAGGATTGCCCCCAACAGGTTGCTGACAATAAGTGCTATAATATATGCATTAAGCCCGAAATACGGAATACCGAACCATACAAATGCAAGCCTGACTAAACTTGTTATCATTGAATGCGTGAGCGTTGCCGTTTCCTTTCCAAGTCCGTTCAGGATGCCAAGAAGGGTTTGCTGAAGATAGAAGAATACACCGGTAAATGACAGCAGGTAAAGCATATGGCCCACATTCTGGCCCGGGTATATCAAGTCGGAAATCTCGTGGGCAAAGCATATGAAAAGGCTTGAGAACAAAAAGCCCAGGACAACGGTGACGCGTATTGACCTTGAAATTTGCCTGTTGGCCCTGTTCATTCTCCTTGTCGCTACTGCTTCAGCTATTGCAGGGACCAGTGCAGTGGCCAGCGCGGCCGTGAGCATTGACGGAAATGCAATGACAGGGGATGCCATACCGGTTAATTTTCCGTACTGGGTAAGGGCTTCGGTATTTGACAGGCCGTATACCGATAAGCGCTGTGGTATCCACAGAAATTCCACTGTTCCCAGCAATGATATGACAAGGCGGTTTGTTGTTATTGGCAGGGATATACGCAGCAGAGCCCGTGCGATATCCCGTTTCCGCATGATTCTTTGATTTTGCACCGACTTGTCTGCTTTTCGGATCCTGTACGCGATAAACACTGTAAGGACATTTGCCAATTCGCCTGTAATAAGACCAATTGTCGCAAAAAGGCATTTTTGCTCCAAATCGCCCTTTATAAATATATCAGCAATTAAATATACGACAACAAGTTTTGTAACCTGCTCTGCCACCTGGGATATTGCATTCGGTACCATCTCCTGCCTTCCGTAGAAATATCCCTTTAGCGACGTAAAGGCGGCAATAACCGGAATGGTTGGAAGCAGGTAATATAATGCGCTTTTTGTACGCACATCCCCTACAAAAATATTTACAACAAGGTCCAGGTTCAAAAGCATTACGGCAACAATTACAGTTCCTGAAATAAATATCGAAACCCCGGAGAAAACCGCAATTCTTTTGGCGTTCTTATAGTTTCCCCTTGCAGTTTCTTCGGCAACAAGCCTTGAAATTGCAATCCCCACGCCGGCGGTCAGTCCCAGCAGAATCAGGTTGTAAACGGGCAGAACCAGCTGGTAAAGCCCCATGCCTTCAGCCCCGATGGAATTGGCAATGAAAATCCTGTAGAAGAAACCTAGAAGTTTAACTATAAAACCTGCTATGGTTAAAATAAACGTATTCTGCTTAAGAGATTTTCTCCTCATAAACCCCCGGATAACACCGCATTGTCTGAAACACGGCATATTCAACTCTATAGTTTATCCATATAAAATATATGGCCTTGCCCTTGATAAAATTCAAAATAAAATAAAACAACCTTTTCTCTTTTGGAGTCATAGATGGCAAAACTTCATGTTATTGCACAAAAGGCAGTAACATAAAAAAGATGGCTATTTCCCTTAAGGGTTAATAGTCATCTTTTCTGTAGTCATGCATGAGACAGGAACATATTTTGCAGGAATGACAACTTATGTCAACTGTTTCTTATACATTTCGTTGCTTATTTGATCCACATTACCTATTTCATGCAATGATCGGTCATTTTCGGCAGCATCCTGCCTGTTACCGAGCGGTGCGCCATCCTGCGGTGAATCCGAGGAGCCAAATGACAAAACCTCCTCTAAAGCTTGTTCTCCGTCATAAGGCTCATCACCGCTTATATCGTGAATGTAATCACCCCGCATCTCTTTCTCAAGCACATCCTCCTCCACAGGCCGGTGAAGCGACTTGCTTATCTTGTCGAGATTAGTCTCGTGTTCCTTGGAGCTTTCACACTTAATACAGTTTCTTGCATACGGTATTATTTCGAGCCTTCCGGGATCAATTTCACCTCCGCACGATTCGCAGATACCGTAGGTGTTTGTTTTTATCCTGTCCAAGGCATCATCTATTTCTTTGATTGTGAACTCCTGCCTGCCCCTTAACGCTGTCTGGAGCTCGGCATCAAACAGTTCTGTCGCCACATCGGCAGGATGGTTGTCATATCGGGACAATTCACTGTCTTCGGATACGTTATAACCTGCAGGCACGCCCTGCTCCATATCGTCAAGAACTTCCAGGTGATCCTCCCTGAGCTGCTGTAACAGGTATTTATAATGGCGATACTTGTCTTTATCCATGTTATGGTCCTCCTGATAAGCGCATTTTTGTGTCATTTCCCATGAAAAATACGGTAATTTCGTTTAGTATCCTTGATTTTTTTATTATTTCCCGAATTAACGTCTATAATAAAATCATTATATGCTTGCAGAGTATGGTGTATTCTGCTGGCAAAACCTCCGGACGGTAACACAGGAATTTCAGTAAATCCCGGGGTTCCCAGGTATTTATTGTTCATATAATTGCAGCATGATATAATCAAATAAAAAGCAATGAGGTTTTGGTTATGAAATATTTGATAAGGCAAAGAGTTTTTTCATTTGGAGACAGTTTCACAATAAAGAATGAATATGGCGAAGATTGCTTTATAGTCCGCGGAAGGGTTTTTTCGTTCGGTAATAAATTGCATATGACCGATCTCCAGGGCAGGGAATTGTACTATATTGAACAGCGCCTTTTCCGCTTATTGCCCGAATACACCATTTTCCAGAACGGTGTTCCGGTAGCCCGGGTAAAAAAGAACTTTACTTTGTTCAGACCAAGTTTTGATATCTCCAGTGTATTTGGCGACTATAATATAGATGGTAACTTTTTTGCCTATGACTTCACTGTTTTTAAAAATGGGTCGCCCGTAGCGGTCATATCAAAAAAATGGTTTTCTTTTTCGGATACCTACGGCGTATCGATAGATGACAAAGAGGACGCGGCATTCCTTCTTGCCCTGGTTATTGTTCTTGACCAGGTTTATCATGACGGCGACAATTAGGGTAAATATCAAAAAAGCCCCTGTATTGTGGGGCTTTTTTTATGACAGATTTTAACTTCGCTGCTGGAAATTTTCATATTGTCCACTGGTCGTGCACTACACCGGTCAGGTACCAATTGCCGTCCTTTTCTTCGAACACGAGTTTAAGGCTTCTCCAATCCATACCGTCATATTCGGGAGTTCCTTCCAGGTAATATTCAACTATGTGGCTTCCGGCATAAACCTCAAAAACATTGTTAATTGTATTTCCCCTGCTGAAGAATTTGTCGTAAATCACTTCATCGGCATTCAAAAAATCCTGATCATATACAAATTTCTCCAGGTATTCCGCAAATGTAAGCTCAATGGGATCGCCTATTCCGTCATAAAATCCCCAGGTGTATAATTTATCACTGTCCAATATCTCCTTCATTTCCTCCGCGGAAATTACAACATCTTTTTCAACCTCCACGTACGTGTACGGGGAAAAACGCACTCCCTTATCCGGATGGATGAGTAAAGAAAGGCTTTGCAAATCTTTATTCTTAAATGCCGCAAGCACTTTGTTCCCCAGCTCCCTAATCCTTTCTTCAATTGCCTCGGGTGTATTTTCAGGCGTTCTTATAAGGCTTTCATTTCTCTCAAAGGGCCCGTTAAAGGCCATGTGGGTATAAACCTCCCTTTTTTCACCTTCTACCAGGAACTGTACCTTTTCTATATAAGAAAGCTCTGTCAGGGAATTGACAATTGAATTTATCAGGACCATCTCAAAGGCGGTTCCACCGGGATTGTTTTCAACGAATTCCTTCGAAAGATCCAGGTAGCAGATACCATCCTTTACTTCAGATGATATAAGTTTTGTTCCCTCAGGTATCACAGAGCCGTAACCCGCTCTTTCAGAGCCTTTTTGAAGCTCTCTGAATATAACCTCTTCGAGCTTTTCACCCTGCCTCTTTTCAACCGTGCGTTGTTCCGGAACAACATATTCGGCGCTTTGATTGGGGAAATACAATAATATATTGACAGTTTCATTCCGGGCAGGTGCGGCAGTGGGTGAACCGGTTGCCTGTGTAATTTTTAAATTTTCGGGCTCTGTTACGGAATTACGTTTGAATGCATCGTACTTTGACCCGAAATAAAAAGCCGATCCGACAAATGCACATATTAAAATTCCTGAGAACACGGGTTTCAGAATTCTTCTTTTTCCTATCATGTAATTTCTTCTTCCGGCATTTTTATTTTCCTTCAACGAATCCACCACTCTCTCTGTAAACATTTCGCCAACGTAATCTTCCTTCTGAAGGTAATTCTCCAAGTCAACCATCAGGTTATACTTTTCCCGGCATTGTTTGCATTCGCTTAAATGCCTTTCTATTTTTTGCTTCTCCCTGCCGGTAACATTTTCTTCCCTGAAAGAATCCAGATCTTCCACCGACAAATGTCCTCTCATCAGATATCACCCCTGTGCCTTTCCATATATTTATTGCATATAGTCTTTTTAGCCCTCAGAACCCTCATTTTTGCCGCTTCTTCGGAAATACCCAATATTTCACCTATTTCAGCATAGGAGAAATTCCTGATATACCTAAGGATCAACGGAATCCTCTGTTTATCATTTAAACGGTTTATAAGTGAAATTATCTCGGCCTGCCTTTCATTTCTTACAAAAACATTCTCCGGGTTTCCTTCCAATACAGGATGTTTATCAGCAACATTGTCATCAATCGGAACTGTTTGAAATCTCCTTGCTTTTTTCATGTAGCTTTTATAAGTGTTTATGGCAATCCGGTATATCCATGTGGAAAACATCCACCTGTCGTTATATTTGTGAATGTTATTAAAGGCACGGATAAAAACCTCCTGAAGTATTTCTTCGGAGTCCTGCCTTGAACAGGTCATCTTAACAAGGAAGCTGTACAGCCTGTTTTTATACCTGTCAACCAGTTCCCCGAATGCTTCGATGTCCCCGTTCTGTATTCTCTTTATTTGTGCCATGTCTTCATGCATTTCACCACATCCAAGCAAGATCTTAAATATGTACACACCGGATAAACCAAAAAGCTTGAATATAATTTTCCGGATCTTAACCGTTAATTCCCTACATACACTTATACTCATATTTTTATCAAAAGTAACGATTTTGAACGAATTTTTTTGATCGGTACTTATGAAAATACCGGTAACGAAGCGAGTTCAATTACTGATATCGCAGTTACGCATCAGAAATTTTCAGGAACCCGGCTAATGACTGCTGTTATATCTTCCCGGCAGGGTTCAGCCCGATTTCTTCTGACGGAATAAATCATATACCCTGTTGGCCCTTACAATGGCCTGTTCCCTGGTCTTCTATATCTCTGCCCGATAAAGCATGGTATAATTTGAACGCGATCCCGCTTAAGAAAGAATGAATTTTTCCATGAAATTTTAGGGATTACATGATATATAAAAAGCCTCAAGATAACTTGAGGCCTTTGGCGCGCCCAGCAGGAATCGAACCCACAACCTTCTGGTCCGTAGCCAGACGCTCTATCCAGTTGAGCTATGAGCGCACATTCTGACGTGTAATATATATAATAATACAAACATATTAAAAAATCAACTGTGAAGAAAAAATATTTTCTGTTAATTAATGGCAGTCAAAGCATGGTTATTGCATGCATCGCCGTATTATACGGGTGTTTGCCGATACATGAACATGAATTATAAAAAGATCTCTCATACCTTTACATTTACAAGAAGAAAAAATATAATAATAAATGATAACAGGTAAGATAATAATAATTATTCGATGGAACTGTTAATGGAGGTTTATAATGCGGATTTCCGGTGTAACCTACGTGAAACGGAAAAAAAGATGGTTTCCTAAATTATTGACTACTATATTAATATTAGTTGTTATTGCTTTAGTCGTTGTCTTGTTTTTATTAATGTTTACAAACATTCGTATTCCATACATAAGTGAATGGTTAGAATCTTAAAGCCGCAGAATTTCTGCGGCTTTTTTGATCTATAGAAGTTGCTTTCGATTTAGTATTACTACAACGGCCAATGACAGCAGGACAGTTCCCAATAAAATGTAAAGCCAGCTTAACGGGCTGTTTGCCAGGGGCAGAGGTACATTCATTCCATAAAAGCTGAAGATAATTGTAGGAATTGAAAGTACTATTGTTACTGATGTCAAAAATTTCATTACAATATTCAGATTATTGGATATAACAGATGAAAATGCGTCCATCATACCATTCATAATAGTACTGTATATGTTGGCCATTTCAATAGCCTGCTTGTTCTCTATAATTGCATCCTCCAGCAGATCCTGATCCTCTTCGTACAGTTTAATATATTTACCGCGTAACAGCCTTTCCAGGACCGCATCATTGGATTTCAACGAAGTTGTAAAGAATACAAGGCTCTTTTCAAGTTCCAGGAGTTTAAAAAGTTCCTTGTTTCTCATCGATTTATGCAGGCTGCCTTCAAGATATTCAGTTCTTTTATCTATCTGCCTTAAGTACTTCAGATAATCCTTTGCATTGTTATACAAGATCTGGAAAATAAACCTTGTTTTCTTGTAAGTATAAAGATCTCTCACCTGTTTATTCATAAAAGGTTTTAAAACCTGGGCCTCATGAGCACATATGGATATGAAATATTCATCCCTTACAATAAGAAGACCCATCGGCATGGTCTCCAGTTTCAAAGATTCTTTATCCTCGTACGCATATGGGATATCCACGATTATAACAATTTGATCGTCTTCAACATCAATTCTTGGCTTTTCTTCTTCGTCAAGAGGGTCCCTTAACAGTTTCGGGTTAATATCAAGCTGGTTTTGAATCATATTCAGTTCTTCTTCTGTCGGTGCGGTAATATTAATCCAGCACCCCTTTTCGATTTTGTCTACCTGTACCAGTTCATTATTGGGCTCGATGGTTTTAAAAATCTGAATCATTTTTATCACCTGCCTTCTGTGAGGATCACTTTTCAATAATAAACCAAAATGTTTTATAGTACAAGACTGACTAAAAGTTCTGCAAAATGTTGCAGATTTGTTCCGAAATGCAAAATAGTCCGCAAAAACGGACTATTCTGTAATCTTTTAAAGATGCTGAAACATTGCATATGTTTAATCATATAGCATGAAAATTAAACGCAATCATACATCAAGTATTTTTATTGCATAGGGATCCAAGCTTATTTCAAAGCTCTTTCCCTTATCATCATTAATTGTTGCTGTTTCCGCCCTATCGCCGTTATTTATTACAACCAGCTTTTTACTGCCTGGGAAGTATGCGCATTCAGTATTGTAATTGTCGGTGATCCAATGTTTGATTCCCTGTTCATTTCCTGCAGCCCACAGTATTGCTCTGAACAGCATTCTTGTATTCTGAGGATTGAACCTGAAACCTGAGAAATAAACACCCCTGCCGTTTGCAAACTCTTTCACTGCTATCCTTACACTGCCGCCTTTTTCATCGAGAACCCTTGTTTCACCGTCTGTCGCATATATATTGTCAACTTCGGTACCAAAATCGGGAGTATCTTTAACATCGTCCATGACAAAGTGATTCCCTTGAAGCTCAAAATTATATTTATTTCTGGACAATGTACGGCCGATTTCCCTGTCAACGCCCAGAACATGTGACAGCTGAAAATACTGGCTGCTGAATATGGTTGCCGAGGGTTCTGCGATTCCGATAAATCCGCCGCCGGCTGCAACCCATTCGGTAATCTTTGAAACAATACCAGGATCTTTCCAGTTGTCCCCGCCGCTCCATGCACTGTCAAGCCTGCCGCAGTTTATAATAACCTTTACATCGTCCGGAATTCCTTTTTCCCTTATATCATCAAAACTTATATATTCGACATCAATGGGAAGGCCTGCCAGGGCTTCATTCACATGGTTCAAATCAAGATTGGGATGTTCATGCATATGCCCGCTGCAAATCCAGGAACGAAGTTTTCCCCAGCATGTCAATACCGCAACCTTGCCAGGGATGGTGTATGGTTTGTCATTATCGTGGAGCTTGCGAAGGGTTCTGAACTCATTTGCCAGCTCTTCTATATAATTAATGAAATCGGGGAAATCCCTAACAAGATGCAAATACCCTCCGAGACCTATTCTTTGCACAGGTGCGCGAAGAAGGGCGCGGCGAACTTTCATCCAGAAATTCTTTGCGTCTGTTGTAGGATCTCCTCCCTCCTTGAATGTTGGCTCTCCTTTCAAGCCTGTCGGGAAAAGATACGGGTGGAGGCGCAGTTCATGTGTTTCAACACCGGTTACTCCTGCACACTTTCTTGCTTCAAATGCGTTGAAAACACATTTTATCAGTCCGTCGAAATTGAAGTCTTTAAATCTCGGGCTGTATGGTTCAACACCAATCCAGTGATCGTCATAGAATACATAGGCTTTCTTTCCGTACTTGTGAACAAGATCAACGCATTTTCTTCCGAACGAAACCACAAATTCATTCACAAAATCCATCCATGCCCTGATTTTCGAAGAAGGAACATTATGGGTATTGTTTAACAAACCTTTATTTATAAAGTCTTCCGAGCAAAGTCTAATACCTGTTTTTTCCTCAAACTTTGTTATTGCATACGGACTGACCGAAAAATCGTATGAAGCCCAATCCGAATAACGGTACCTGAGATGCTTCGGATCATCGCCCCAGAACCAGCAGAAATTATAAAACATCGATGTGAACCTGACTACATTCGTATGGGGATGCTCTATAAGCCATTTTTCCAAAAAGCTTAGTATGAATTCCTGGGTTTCGGGATAAACCGGATCTATCGGCATAAGGTGTTCCCTGTCTCCCCAGTCGTTGGTTATGTGATTGTACATCGAGATAGCTTCCCAGATCCTGTATGCCAGGAAATTAACGGTATATTTGTGCCACTTTACAGCATTTTTTATTACAACTGTCCCGGTTTCACCGTTAAATTCCCAATTTTCCACGGGAACCTCTTCACCCGTAGTACGATCAAAAACCTGCCACCATTTTTTTGGATCATCATTGCAGTTAACCTGGAACTGCTCCCTGAAGTAACCCTTCAGAAGATTAATTGTAACCGTACTGTCCATGGCAACAACGGGATCAGACATGAGAAAATTCTGCTGCAGTTTGTCCCGGTTTGCTTTTGCCCAGCTGTTGTCGGAGCGAACAAGACATAAGGTGGAATAAATATCATATCCGGATTTCAAAATCTCCGGGGACAAAACCGTCCCGTCACTGTCTCTTATAACGTCTGCTCCCCACTTTTCCGCCAGTTCCAGGGTCAGGTCCTCGTAACCTGCTTCACCCGGCAATGTAAAAAAGCCCTTGCTTTTTTCTATCATAATATACCTCCATCCTTTGCATTTATTTTATATCCTTCAGAGCTTACCTGCTTAAGTCTGTATGTATTATCTGCCCCTTATCCATACCTGCATTTCGCCTTCACCACGATTGCCCCAAAGATAATAAGGAATGGCCTTAATTTTTACATGCTCATATTTAATGCTGCGGTACGGCCTGTAAAGAGACTCATTACACTCATTTTCGGTTATTCTTACACCTTCACCCGCAATAACTATGGTGCCTTCCGGCAGATCACCGCCTGTTTCGGTCTTTAATTCCCGATCCAGGCAAAGAGCAACGGCTGAAAGGTTAGGGCCGTTATCCACCTCTTCAATACAGTAAACCAGGGGTCCGCGCATAATGCACACTTTGCCTGCATTCTCCCTTACATCCGGATTCGATGCCATTATTTCAACAGGCATATCCATATTAATCCTGGCAAGATCGCCATTATTCCATACCCTGTTTATGAATGCATATCCGTTCCTTATTTCGTAGTTTGCATTTTGGCCGTTAATATATATTTCAAATTTTCCACACCATGACGGTATACGCAATGCAAGATTAAATTCAAGCGGTTCATCCGGCGATACGGTCAGACTTATATCGCCATGGTAAGGATATTTTGAGTCCTGCCTTATTACAACCTTCTTATTGCATACTGTGGTTTCAACTTTTCCGCCAATATACAAATGGGTAAATAAAGTATCCTGGCCAACCGAATAAATATAATCCCCCAGTGATGAAATCAGCCTGGCAATATTGGGCGGGCAGCATGCGCAGCTGAACCATTTCTGCCGCCCCGGCTTTACATGGCGTTTGCCGGGATCCTTTTCGCTGGCCTTCGGCCATACCTCCAGCGGATTCACATAGAAAAACTCCCTGCCGTTTCGGGACATGGAACCCGGAAGCAAATTATAAAGCACTTTCTCAATAACATCTCCATATTCACCTGACAGATCCATCTTAAGCATGCGGTGAGCGAAGAAAACAAGCCCTATGGACGCACATGTTTCGGCATACACGGTATCATTCGGGAGATCGTAGTCAAAGGTAAACGCTTCCCCGTGGCGGGTCGAACCTATACCTCCGGTTATGTACATCTGCCGCTGCGTAATATTGGACCATATTCTTCTGCAGGCGTCAAAAAGCTCTTTGTCGGAAGTTTCATGAGCTATATCAGCCATTGCGCTGTACATGTAAACAGCACGAACCGCATGCCCGACAGCCTTATCCTGCAGGCGGACAGGTTTGTGAGCCTGGTTATATTCAAGGTCCGGGGCAGGAGCTTCTCTTTTGCTCCAGTGGGATATTTTTCCCCTTACATGCTCCCATTCGTATATGAAATAATTAGGTTCCCTGCCTCTTTCATTGATAAAAAATTCGCTTAACTTTAAATACCTGGGATTACCCGTTGCTTTATAAAGTTTTACCAGGGCAAGTTCTATCTCCTGGTGGCCGGGATAACCTTTTATTTTTCCTTCTTCGGGGCCAAACACCGAATCAATCAGGTCTGCAAAGCGGCAGGCAATTTTAAGAAGCTTGTCTTTCCCGGTTGCCTGGTAGTAAGCAACCGCCGCTTCAATCATATGCCCTGCGCAGTACAGTTCATGGCATTCGCACAGGTTTGACCAGCGTTTTTCATTCTTGTTTATTATGAAGTATGTATCCAGATACCCGTCGGAACACTGGGCCTTTTCAATTAAATCAATCAACCCATCCGCCAGTTTTTCAAGCTCGGGATCGGGATTTGTCATTAAACTGTGACCCACTGCTTCAAGCCATTTTGCCACATCACTGTCCTGAAAAACAAAACCATAGAAATCCCCTTTTTCAAGTCCTGCCGCTATCCTGAAATTTTTAACGGCATGGCTTGGCTCTGCGTCGCTTACCCTGTCATTCAGTACATCATACTGGTAAGGAATCATGACATCTTTAACAAGCTTGGTGTAGAAACCGAAAAAATCATCAGCTATGTTAACATTTTTCTTGGATACATGCTCCATGATTTCCATGGCGAAACCTCCTTTGCAGAGCTTCGTGCCGTAAAAACATTGCACTTTACCCCGCTGCTATAAGAATACTTTAAATTGATGATAATGTCATTAGGTTTTTTTACTTAAAGTTTAGGATGAAATGAAATTATAATGAAAATAATTTATTAAAATGAGGAAATCATAAAAAACGGCACATGGATGAAAACCATATGCCGTATATTACCCCGAATGTTTGAATCTTCAGATTTATTCCTTCTTTATTTTTAATTACATCTGTTCATCTTACAGGTATTTTTTAAGTGTTTCCCTCACAGCTCCGGGACCCTGGATAAGTTCTTCAAAGTAGCCAAGAACTTTATCGGCCAGCCCTGCTTCAAAAAGGTTCACTCCGAATATTGACGAATCCGAAAGGATGGATTTTAATTTCTCGTCAAACGGCCCCTTGTCCCCAAGTTTAATGCCTTCGGTTATTTTCTTAAGATGATCCATAAGAGGATCCGGACTTAAGTTAAAGGAATTTCCCTTATCGTCAACACCCAGGAGGTATCTTAACCAGCCTGCGAAAACAAGAGGAATATATTTTAAGTCTGTTACATCCAGGTCTTCCCTCTTCTGATATGCCTTAATGGTTTCTCCAAACCTTATCGCCAGCTTCTGGGATGTATCCGTTGCTATTCTTTGCGGTGTATCAGGAACAAACGGGTTTGGAAGCCTTACTTCAACAACTTCCCTGATAAAATCTTTCGGATTGATTATTCCGGGATTAATAACAACAGGCAGTCCTTCATCATAACCTATTTTTTCCACCAGTGCTTTAAGCTGCTCATCCCTCATCTCTTCATAGATTGCATTGTAACCAAGCAGGCATCCGTAAACGGCAAGAGCGGTATGAAGAGGATTCAGACAGGTGCATACTTTCATTTTTTCAACTTTGTCTACGGTCTCCCTGTCGGTAAAAATAACACCTGCATCCTCAAGGGAAGGCCTGCCGTTCGGGAATAAGTTTTCAATAACAAGGTACTGCGGTTCTTCGGCATTTACAAAAGAAGCAGTATACGTATTTTTTGCAGTTACTATGATGTCGGTATCCTCAAGCCCGCATTTATCCAGCATTTCCTTGACGCCCAAATCGGGTCTTGGAGTTATTTTGTCTATCATGCTCCATGGGAACGATACTTTTTCAGGGTTATCAATATACTCTACAAATCCTTCTTCAACAAAGTTATTCCTTGCCCATTCCCTGGCAAAAGCACTGACCGCGTCATACAGTTTCGTACCGTTATGAGAACAGTTATCCATACTGACCAATGCTACCGGGTATTTTCCGCTTTTGTACCTTTCATAACACAAGGCTGTAAGTTTTCCAATAAAGGTCCTGGGGGATTCGGTTCCTGTCTCAAAATCGCTTACTACATCCCCATAATATTCTCCCTTTGCATTTTTCAGGCTATAACCCTTTTCGGTTATCGTGAAACTTACCATCTGCAGGGACGGATTGGAAAAGATGTTTTTTAAGGTTTGCCAGCTGGTTTGATCATTTGTATCGGCTGTAAGCGCTTCCACAACAGAAGCTATTACCTTTTTCTCCATGTTTCCGTCAGGTTTCAAAACAACGGTTACACTAAGGTTATCAAAAGGTTTGTAAGCCCTTTCAATAATCTCATAATCATATCCTTCACATACGATTATTCCCTTGTCGCTCTTTCCCTCATCAAGAAGCTTTTGCTGAAGAGCAGCCGGAAATGCCCTGAATATATTACCTGCTCCAAAGTGCAGCCAGATTGGATTTTTCAGTGTATTCTCCCTTACTTTTTCACGATCGAATTTCGGCAGTTCAAACCCGGCTTCAACCCAAGGTTCTCTGTTTTTCAGCCCTGAATCGTTTAATACCATGTATTCCACTCCTTTTAATTAATTATATTTATATTGCACTTAGGCTATAAAACCTGCAAGTATATCACTTTAATATTATCATGCAATAAACGGCCGTTCAAGGAAATTGGATTTTGTATTTGCATGATAATGTTAACATAAATGATTTTATAATAGTATTTTACAATAGTATTTCACATTTTTTCCCGTTAAACTCAATCAGGTCGGGCTTTACGTCACATTCATATGCCAATATTCCCACCCCGTTTTTCCCAGCAAAGCGCAAGGCATCTCCGAATTCCTTGTGTGTGGCATCGTTTGGTGTAAAATATTTAATATTATTCATTTGAACAATAAAAATAATATATGCATCAAAGCCATGCTTTTTTGCACCGGCCAGCTCATATATATGTTTAACCCCCCTCAGGGTTGGTGCATCGGGAAACTTTGCCGTTCCACTTTCTTCAAGGGTTACCCCCTTAACCTCAATAAAGGCTTTACGATCTGCATTTTCAATATAAAAATCGAACCTGGATGCACCATATGTACTTTCCTGTTTTATATAAGTAATGTTTTCAAACCCCTTAAGGCTTATTTTTCCCTTGGTCAACGCTTCGTAAAGCACCTTGTTCGGCGCTTGTGAATCAATATTCACTATGCGTTTATCCTTTTTGACCGCGATAAGGGAATAGCCTGTTTTCCTCATGGGGTCATCATTTTTTTCAAGGTACACCAAGGCTTCCCCGGTAAGCAATTCCTTCAATCTTCCTGTATTTTTCACGTGGCATATGGTTTCTTTGCCATCAACCATTACTTCGGCCAGAAAACGGTTCAGCCTTCTGATGAATTTTCCTTCACAGATATTTGAATAACGCAGTTGTGTCACTATCCTTTCAGCGAAATTTCGGTCAACCATTCAGAACCTTTACATAAAAATTCCTGTTCCTCGGTCCGTCAAACTCACAGAAATATATACCCTGCCATGTTCCAAGCAAAAGCTTTTTGTTTTCAATAATTACGGTAACACTGCTTCCCATAAGGCCAGCTTTTACATGAGCCGTTGTGTTTCCTTCAAAATGCCTGAACTCGGGACGGTACGGTATTGTTTTGTTCAGTGCGAAAAGCATGTCCGATGTTACATCGGGATCAGCATTTTCATTAATTGTCATTCCCGCAGTTGTATGCGGACAAAAGATCACACATATTCCATCACTTACACCGCTTTTCATAACGGCATCATAAACCTGTGATGTTACGTTATAAAATCCTTCATTTCCGGTTCTCAAGCTATATTTATATACCATACGGCTTCTTTCCTTTCTAATGAAAAAATTTGTTTACATAATAGCACATAATAAAAACCATTATAAATATAAATTCTTTAATTTACTAATGCTTTGTATTCTTCTGCGGAAAACCATCCTGTTACACATGGTTGTCTTCCGACAACTGCTTTACAATGTCCCTGTCTGCAGGACAGAATTCATACCCGGAAAGCTCCCGGGCGGTAACCCACCTGATTTCTTCATGAACAGTGGGTTTCGGTTCTCCTTCTTCTATTTCGGCATTGAAAAAAGTGAACGATATTTCCCGGTCGGGGTATTTATACGTGGTTTTATCAAATACCCCGTTAATTTTAACCGTTATTCCAAGCTCCTCCCTGCATTCCCTTTTCAGGCATTCTGTTAACGATTCACCGGCTTCCTTTTTCCCTCCCGGGAATTCCCACAGGTATTCACAATTTCCTCCTGCACCTCTTCTGCATATCAATATTTTACCGTTTTGCCTTATTATAGCTGCTGCCACTATTGTCATTATACTACTCCGTTTCTTTTATCCTTTATATGTTTCCTTCATATACATAATGAAGTTTTTCTCTTGCAATATCAGCCAGCCTGTATATTGTCCCGACAGGAGTTGCTTCCTTGTCCAGCATGCGCCACCTGGGAAAGAACCTGGTTATATGAAGGGGAATATCGGGATTTACTGAAGCAAGCCACGACGAAAGCTCAATCATTTCATCATCGCCATCGTTTTCACCGGGTATGATTAATGTTGTCACCTCCACATGGCATTGCTTTGCGGCAGTGGAGATTGTTGTTTTTACAGTTTCCAGATCTCCCTTTATTTTTTTATAAAATTCATCGGTAAAAGCTTTAAGGTCAATATTCATTGCGTCTATATACGGAAGCAGTTTGGTCAACGGTTCCTCGCATATATACCCGTTTGTCACGACTACATTTTTAAGCCGGTTCTCCCTTGCAAGCCTTGAGCAATCCATTACGTATTCAAAGCTTATCATGGGTTCGTTATAGGTGTAGGCAATACCGATGTTTCCCCTGTTTATCAGGCTTTTTGCCATGCTGACCAGTTTCTCAGGCGTGACATATTCAGTATTTATCATATCGCCGCCGGCCATTGATATTTCACAATTCTGGCAAAACGGGCATCTTAGATTACAACCGTAGCTTCCTGCTGACAGAATAAAACTGCCGGGGAAAAAGCGCTTTAAAGGCTTTTTCTCAATAGGGTCCAGGGCAATTGCGGTTAGTTTGCCATAATTATCGCAGACTATTACCCCGTCAATGTTTGTACGTGCATTGCAAAATCCCGTCTTTCCTTCTTCAATGGCACAATGATGGGGGCATATTTCGCAGACCTTTTTCAATGATGCCTCACCACCTCGAATCGCTGCATTGTATAAGTTTCACCGGGGCTTATACCTGCTTTTTGCAATGCGATTGCCACCTGCTGCCCGGGAGTGTCCACACCTTCAAGGTTTGGAAGAAGCAAGCCCCTGCGATAGCCTTTCGAAACAATTACACCGTATCTCTTCACATCAAGTTCATCAATTGAAGAAATAGGTTCGGGCTCTGCCAATACATCAACGCTGTAGACGAGCTCGTCAAGTTCTCTTTCCGTAACCGGCGGAAACCTTGGATCATCGGTTCCGGCACTTACGGCATTTCGTATTATTTCTTCAGCTATGCTGCCTGTAACTGCACTTATTGTTCCAATGCAGCCCCTGAGCTGTCCATGTTTTTTCAATGATACGAATACACCTGCTTTCCTGTTGAGCATTTCTTCAGGAAGGTCGTCAGGCAGCTCAGTATACTTGCCCGTCCTGACATATGTCTCGAGAGAAAGCCTTGCAAGCTTTACATAAGCATCTTCGGCTGATTTTATATCTTTTAATTTTTTATGCTGCTCTTTTTCGTAAATCAAGTCAAAGCGGCGGTTCTCATTATCCCCCGTTATTTCGAACGCAGCTACGGCATATCCCACACCGAATGTTCCTTCATATGACAGTAGCTCGGACTTTATATCTTTACCGTCCAATGCTCCTGCCATAATTATAAAGGATCTCAGGCCGCATTCGGCGGCAGATTCGCAGAAAGAAGGTTCAAAACTGATAAATGAAAGAAAATCACCATTATTCATGGCTTCTGTCACTTGCCTGTCAAAATCCGGGCCTTCTTTGGCAAACCCATACGGACCTTCATGCAAAAGTTTATGGGATAAATCCCCGCTGGCTATAAATACTGCATTTCGGCCAAGTTTATCAATGGTTTTCGCAATTGTTTTTCCAAAACGGTAATGGTCCAAATGGCTTAGTCCCGATAAACCTATCCTGACCAGCTTATAGTCCTTATAAAATTTATTAATAAAATACAGTGGGATAAATGTTCCGTGATCCAGTTCGGAATCACGTTCCCCCAATGTTCCTGCAGGAATATCATCCTTTTCTGCTTCATGCGATAAAGCCTTCACAAATTCACTGTCATATTCAACTTCCATTGATACATGGCGGGCACCAAAACGGCGCATATCACCTTTTGCTTTTTTTCCGGGCGATATGTGGAAATAATCTGAATACAGAA
>Ga0134093_1000175_pt1 | contig 77433 bp, 59 predicted proteins | sample 4_1taG_FD_94452 | JGI IMG/M metagenome (GOLD analysis project Ga0134093, IMG submission 94452) | Switchgrass degrading microbial communities from high solid loading bioreactors in New Hampshire, USA - 4_13_20_68_A1 metaG | ecosystem: Engineered > Bioreactor > Semi-continuous > Anaerobic >...
CAGGTCGATAGTCTTTAAAGCATTTATTGCTCCCTATCGCTTAATAGTAGCACCGTTATATCCCGTATTTGCCTATGAATATTATACCACAGTTAAAGTTATATTGTCCACACTTAAAGTTATTTTGAGAGATAAAATTTTATTTAATTTTCAAGGTTCAAAAAATCATTATTCCACAGTTAAAGTTTCATACCCAATTTTTCAGGCCAAAGTGATCCTCCGGAATGTTGTAGAAAGTCCCGTCATCCTCCTGGATACCTACGTTCCTGCCTCCTCCCGCTTCTTCGTGAATAAGTTCACTGTTGGTAAATACATGTATATCCGTATATACCCCTGCTACGTATAATACACCGTCTTTCGCAACAACCGAGCCCACAGGCCCCCAAATTTCATTTCCATTATGATTAAACGGGAAAATAATTTTTCGGCTGGAAGAAGATAAATTTGCCCAGTTTACAGAGTTCCTTTGTATAGGGATATAAATATGGGCTTTTCTTACAGGTGCTGCAGGATCCGTTACGTCAAAGACATATACGCCGTTGTATGTGCTTGCTAAATAAACATATTCCTTACCGTCTTCACTACGTGAAAAAGCGGTATTCCAGAAGTCATTGTTGGTATAATAGAATCTGCCGTCAATTTTTACCGTGGACAGCCAAATTGGATTGGAAGGCTCCGTCACGTCAAAAATATCCATTCCATTCCCCTGTCCATAACGTACATCAAATAGTGAACTGGAGTTAGAAACACCGTATGTATGTTGACCGGTTGCTGCATATAAATAAGTTTTTGTACCGTCTGCACTTTTACGAATGCAAACTCCGTCGCCACGTCCGTTTAAATATGCACTGCCCAGTCGCACAGGATTCGACGGCTGAGTGACATCATACATGTCTACACGTTGTTCTCCCCACAAGCCTATGTATAAAATCCCATCCTCTACAGAACACGACTGTGCTTCGCCGTTACACCGAACAAGCGCGATATGTTTAGGATAATCCAGGTTCCTGATATCTACGATTTCAACACCAAATTGACGATTGCTAATATAGGCATAATTGTCATATATACAAATACCCGTAGCCATTTCTACACTGTCGTATCTGCTCCGAATATATGGATTGTAAGGATCGCTTACATCAATAACCAACACTCCGTCGTGCCGACCGGTAACCAATACTGCCGTGCCGTCTTCAGTAATTGCAATCTGCCTTGTCGTATCGATGGCCAGTTCAGAAATTTTTACCGGTTGATTTGGAACGGAAATATCCGATATAACCAACTTATTGTCACCTATGGAATAAAGATAATTCCCCTTGCAAACCATATCGATTGTTTTGCCGATAACATAATTACTTCCCGGATCCGTTAAACGAAATTCTTCAAATTCTTCCAGATTGAACATTCCGGTATGTATTGCAATATCGTCAACGGTTATTTCCGAACCATAATTCAATAATTGCACATTGGCTATATGCACCGTTTGGAGTTTTTCAGACAGGTCAAAACGGATAAATCCTATTGGAGCTGCCGGCCCTTCAAAGGGCATACAGATTTCCGTCCACTGTGCAGGAACATAATAGGTCATATTGGTCTGACTGGAACCTGCTGCATAAGTAACCAAATCCATGTAATCAGAGCTCAAAATCCTGGGAATGATAATACCGGTACCTTCTTCGGATTTTACGGTAAACTTTAACAATAACAAGTCTCCTGCAGAAATTTTCGATTGCTGTTCTGCCGTCAATGGATATTCTACGGTAACATCATCTTTAGAACTTCCGAGTTCGGAAACGGTCACTTTTTTTGAAACATCAAATTCCATATTATCCACCGAAGTCGTAACCATAGATGCCTGTGCACCGTTTTTACAACTAATAGAAGCTGCAGAGTGAAAATCCCCTGCCGTCACTATTTCTTGTGCGGTTATGTTTCTATTTACAATTGAAACATCAAAATCATCAACATAAATGCTTCCTGTCAGTCCGCTATTCATAGTAAAAGTAAGTTCTTCAAAAGGCCTGTTATATCTTCGCCCCAACGATTCAACTGCAATTTGCCCGTCAATATAAATATCTATAGTTGTTCTGTTCTTTACATAAATTTCAAATTCCTTCCATTCACTTAAATCATATTGAGACCCATCTAAAAAGCCATCAACGTAATACATGAATTTATATACACTGCCTTGTACATTTTGTAAAGCAAAAAAACATCCGCCAACATCAATATTACAACTACTACCGCCAAAATCAGCCTTTAACTTAAACTTTAAACGATAATTATTTTTATCTGAACCGTATCCGTCAAATGATTCAGCAAATGATTTTTTTACATCAAATACTGCACCTGATGTTGATTTGCCGAATTTTAAAAACCGATTGCCATTTAACTCATCAATCATAACATACGTTTGATAATCTGGATTGTGAGTAAAGCTTAGGCCATCCACCCCCGACATTACATCTCCCACATTCATTTCATTATAGTTTTGGGTATAAATTGACACAAATTCTTCCGCTCCTTCTGCATATACAGTCCACCATGGGAAAACAGCCGATGTTGCAACAATAAAGGCAATGATACATGCTAAAAAACGTCTTCCTAATTTCATATTTTCTTCTCTCCTTTCACTATTTAAATTGAATTCATTTTTTCTTTGCCTCACCTGAAATATAACATTCACGCGTATTAACTGTATACTGACAATTTTTTAATTATATGTCAGTATTTTTAAAAACATTGGATATTGTATTTATTTTTCATATAGCCGGCTAAATAATAACCGGATGAAAATCGTAATTCATACCTATACTAATAGTTCATAGACTATCTCTTACAAAAAGCCATATAATAAAGCACATGCTTTCTAGCATGTGCTTTATTATATGGCTTTTCTATATATATATCCCATGAAACAAACACTTTTGCACCAAAACAGAAGTCCTTTTCATCTTTTACATTGCCAATCTAATCCATTTATTTTTAAATCATTCAGCCTTAAAATGCAAAGAACGGAATACTGCCTATCTTCTCTAATTCTTGCGGCAGTCTTTCTGCTACATTTTCCATAAATTCTTCCGGCAGGTTTAACAACTCCCTTGCTCTGTCAACGTACATAAAAGTTGTGTTGGTTCCCAATAGTTTTTCATAATATTTTGTACTGATAAAATCGGCAAGATGCATTATTTTTAATTCATTGCTGACTTCCGTATTGATAAACGGAGAATGATGATATCCTACAATCTCGGCAATTTCTCTTGGCAATCCCCATTCTTTGCATAACCACATTCCGATTTCCATGTGAGTTATTCCATTCAAAACTACTTTTTCCGCCACGATTTGATGTGTTCCTTTTTGTAATTGCATGGTATAAATACGGTCTAAGTGATTGGGTAAACATATGTCCAAAACATTTATACCGATATCATGTATTAATCCGTAGGTGAAAATTTTTTCCTTGTCACATAAGCCGGTCTTGTCCGCAATCATGTAACTTGCAATGGCAGTTCCCACACAATGCTTCCAATATTTCCCGTTATCGAATATTTTCGCCCTTCCGTCCTTATTGGGTAATAACAGTTTTGTGATATATGCAATAACAATCATCCTCGTATTTTTTGCCCCCAAATACACAACTGCATCTTTTAAGGTAATAAAAGCACGCCTTAATTTTGAACTGTAGTTTAAGGCTTGTATTAAAGTTGATTCCAAACCCGGAAGAACAGCTAACCTTTCAATACATTCGTCCATATTAAATTCACTGGGCTCCAACAGCATGTTTAAAGTTTCTCCAAATATCTTCGGTATTTTAGGTAAATAGCCTGATTGCCGAATTAATTTTATAGTTGGATGTTCCTGCACTTGTAGCCCTCCTTATAAATTCTTTCACTTTTTTTGTTCATACTGCTTGTCAGCGTTTAATTACTTTCCATTATATAAATTTTCTGACTTATCAGCAAGTATATTTTAAGCATTGTTTACTAACACTTTTTTAATATGAAGAATGATAAAAAGCGGCCTATGGTCACAATAACCACAGGCCGCTTGTACAACAGTCAAGTATTTTTAAAACATCGGTACTACCGCACCTTGATATGTAGTTTCAATAAACTCCTTCACCTTGTCGCTCTGAAGTGCATCAACCAACGCCTTTATATCTTCCCTGTTTTCATCCCCTGCTCTGACTGCAACAATATTTGCATACGTTGTTGCTGCAAGAGAATCTTTTTCCTCCTTGGCAATGGAATCCTTGGTAACATTTAAACCTGCTTTAATGGCATAATTACCGTTAATAACAGCCATATCAACATCAGGCAATGATCGTGCAAGCTGTGCAGCTTCAATTTCAACGATTTTAATATTTTTTTCATTTTCCACAATATCTTTTACCGTAGCTTTCAATCCTGCTTCGGGTTTTAACTTAATAAGCCCTTGTGCTTCAAGAAGCAGTAAAGCTCTTGCTTCATTAGTGGTGTCATTGGGTACCGCAATCTGTGCACCGTCTTTTAAATCAGCCAATGTCTTGGTCTTACCCGGATAGAGGCCCAACGGCTCATAGTGAATGGCTGCCACCGAAACAAGATTGGTTTTATTTTCCTCATTGAAATCATCCAAATAAGGTTTGTGCTGGAAATAGTTAGCATCCAATTCTTTGCTTTCAAGGGTCAAATTAGGCTGAACATAATCTTCAAATTCCTTAATTTCAAGTTCATACCCCTGTTCTTTCAACACTTCCGCTGCTACTTGCAAAATTTCTGCATGTGGCGTAATAGATGCACCTACAACAATCTTTTTAGTTGCTTCTTTTTCCTTCGAGGCGTGATTGTTATTCACTTCAGTTTTTGCACCGCAAGCCGTCAACAGTGACACTGCCAGTACAGTCATTAACACAATGGACAATAATTTTCTCATAAATAAAATTCCTCCTTTTCTTCATGCTCATTAGTTTCTTTTATCATTTATTTTAGCAAGCTTCATTCCTATTTCCTGAAAAGCTTGCACAATAAGAACCAAAATTGCAACAGTCACAAGCATAATATCATTTTGATAGCGGTAATATCCATAACGAATGGCTATGTCGCCAAGTCCTCCTCCGCCGACAATACCGGCCATTGCAGAATAACTTAAGATGGTTGTTATGGCAATGGCACTGCCCACAATCAATGACGGTTTTGCTTCAGGTATCATTACCTTGTATATAATCTGAAACGGCGTTGCTCCCATGGATTGAGCCGCTTCAATCACACCCTTGTCAACCTCTTTAATGGAAGCCTCCACCAATCTTGCAATAAACGGTGCCGCCCCTATAACAAGCGGAACAATGGTTGCCGTTGAACCTATTGTGGTACCCACCACAAATCGCGTGAAAGGAAGTACAGCAATTAACAAGATAAGAAACGGTATGGAACGTACTAAGTTAATAATCACACCAAGTATTTTATTTAATGTGACCAAAGGATATATGCCGTCCTTATCCGTAACCACCATAACAACTCCCAGAGGCAGTCCGATAACATAAGCAAGCAGCGTTGAAACAATGGTCATGTAAAGTGTTTCAAGCAACCCTTGCCATATTAGCTCAAACATAGTTATGTACCTCCTCCACCGTTAAACCTTTTGCCTTTAAGTAGTTGAGAATTTTTTGCGCTGCTAATTCTTTTTCCGGTAATTGAATCACAATTTGTCCAACCGCCTTACCGTCAATGTTTTTTGTATCCGCAAAGATAATATTTACAACCTCTTTACATTCCAAAACCATATTTGCAATAACAGGCTCAAAGGACGAAAGTCCGTCAAAAATAATGCGGCAACATCGATTGCTCACAAAACGGTCAATTCGCTTTCCTTCAGGGAAAACAAATTTTCTGGCCGTTTGAGATTTGGGTCTTGTAAATACTTCTTCTACCGCACCAATCTCTGCAATCCGACTGTTATCAATAATTGCCACCCTTTGACAAATATCTTCTATAACACTCATCTCATGCGTAATAATCACGATGGTGATTCCCATCTTCTTATTAATATCTTTCAGTAACGCTAAAATGGAACGGGTAGTAGAAGGATCCAATGCGCTTGTGGCTTCATCACAAAGCAAAATCTTCGGATTGGTTGCCAACGCCCTGGCAATGGCAACTCTCTGCTTTTGTCCTCCTGACAGCTGAGCGGGATATGCTTTTGCTTTATCTGCTAATCCTACAACCTCCAATAATTCATAAGCACGTTTTAAAGCTTCTTTCTTAGGTACTTTGGCTATTTCAAGAGGAAAGCAAACATTGGCTATCACCGTTCTTTGCATAAGCAGATTAAATTGCTGAAAAATCATTCCCATGGATTGCCTTACACGTTCCAGTTCCTTTTTACTTAACAGCGACAAGTCCTTCCCGTCAAAGATGACGGTACCGCTTGTAGGTCTTTCCAAAAAATTGATACATCTTACCAAGGTACTCTTTCCAGCACCACTCATACCTATAATTCCAAATATTTCACCTTGTTTTATATCTATATTAATGTTTTCCAATGCAGTGACAGTACCGTTTTTTGATACAAAACTTTTACTAAGGTTTTTAATTTTTATTATTGTTCGATCTGTCATAATCACTCTTCCTTAAATCCATACAATACCGATATGTTTTGTATGAATAATATCATAATATTTTTGATTTGTCAACTTTTTAATATAAATCAACATTTATAATATCACATATCCTTATACTTAGGCAATATATTTTATCAGCATAATAAATAATTCTCCGAATAACATCGGAGAATTGTTTATTTCATATTTACAAAAGGCAATGGATTTTTACTATTCCATTGCCTTTCTACAATAGCTTTTATTCACCTATATCTTCAGCATCTTCTCCTTCGTAATATTCATCGCCTTCGTAATATTCATCGCCTTCGTAATATTCACCGTCTTCGTAATACTCACCGTCTCTGTATTCCGTATCTTCATAATTCTCTGTATCATTCTCATTTACTACATTATCAGTGGTTGTTTCTTCCGTTTCAGATTGTTCAACTTCAGTCTCTGTTGCTTCATTACCTTCTTTTTCTTCTTCACTTTCTTTTTCTTCTTCCAATTGAGGAACGGTTCTTTGGTCTTTTTCAAGGAATTTAATTAGAATGGTACTTGCTTCCGCTCTTGTAGCATTTTTCTCAAAACCAAAGCTTCCATCCGGGAATCCTGACATAATTCCGGAAGTAAAGATTTTTAAAGCAATCTCCTGTGCATCTGCTTCAAGGGTTGAATAATCCGCAATCAATGAAGAATATTCTTGGTAATTTTCAGGAACATCCAAATCAATTCCTTTTTCCTCGACACTTGCATCGGTTCCTGCTCGGACAATCATTCTGGCCATTTCTCCACGAGTGATATAACGGTCATAATCATCAAATTCACCGTCTTGAACAATACTAAGCTCTTTCGCTTTATTTATGTAATTTTCAGCCCAATACGTTTCTGCTACTTCTTCCTGATAACCAAGAGCGGAAATCAATATCTTGATAAACTCCGCTACGCTAATATTGTCGTCCGGTCTGAACGTTCCGTCAGGATATCCATTGATATAACCTTTTTCCACCAATTTTGACACCGTGGGATAAAACCAATCTGCCTCATTTACATCAGAAAATTGTGCTTGTCCAATAATCGTATTCATTGAAACACTAATCAAAAATAAAGCCATTGTCAGAAATACCAATAATTTTTTCATAACAAAACAACCTCCTTATGCTTTTTCTTTCAATGTCACTAACAATCTGCCTTTCAAGTTTTTTTTACTCCGTTTTCTTTCGTAATGAACAGCATCACCTCCATTGGTCAATGAGGCAAGAATTTAAAAACATATCTGCTTGGTTGACACATTTTTTAGAAATTACATCGTTGCTAAAATATGTTCAACATTCAAGATAATTCTACAATATTTCAACCATAATTGCAATATTTTCAGCTTAATAAAATTAAATTAGTCAAATATCATTTTATCTATTTACACAATTCAAATATATCCATGATTTCTTTCTTTCCTAATTCTATATAACTAGGCAACGTTCGTTTTCCGAAAAACGTACATTTTTCAGCCATCTCTTCAAACTTTTCACTGGAAATATTTAATTCCGATAATCTTACCGGCATACCCAATGACCGAAAATAATCTTCTGTCGCCATGATACCGGCTAGAGCTGTTTTCTCCGGCTGTTCAAAATTCATATCCATATTCCATACTCGTACGGCATATTGACAAAACCTTTCTACATTATACTTGTATACATACTTGGCCCAAGCAGGAAAAATAACGGAAAGTGCCGCGCCATGCGCTACAAAATCATACAGACCGCTTAGTTCATGTGCTATCTGATGACATTCCATAAACACTTCCCGTCCTGCTCCCATTAAATCATTATGGGACAAACTTCCTGCCCACATAAGGGTTGCTCTTGCCTCATAATCTTCCGGATGGCTTATGGCGATTCTGCCTGCATCAATAACCGACTTCAACAGGCCTTCCGCCAAACGGTCGGTTAGATCCACATTCTTGGTTTTTGTAAAATACCGCTCCAATGTGTGCATCATAATGTCAACAATGCCGCATCCGGTCTGAAATTTATCAACCGAAAACGTCAATTCAGGATTTAAGATGGAAAAAATCGGCCTGTTATAGTCACTGTTAAAACCTCTCTTAAGTAATCCCTCTTCATTGGTGAGTACCGCTGAAGAACTCATTTCACTTCCGGAAGCAGCCAATGTTACAATGGTTCCTACCGGAAGTGCAGCCGTAGGAACGGCTTTTTTCGATGAAAAATCCCATGGGTCATGGTCGGACAATGCAGCAATTGCCATGACCTTGGCCGAATCAATAACACTACCGCCGCCCACCGCCAAAATCATCTCTATGTTTTCTTTTTTACAAAGCTGCGCCCCTATTCTCACCAAACTTACTTTTGGATTGGGCTCCACTCCACCAAGTTCAATAAAATCAATACCGTTGCTATTCAACGACTCAATGATCTGGTCATAAAGACCGCTTCGTTTAATACTGCCTTGTCCGTAATGAAATAAAATTTTTTTATAACCATAACTTTTTATAATTTCACCAACTTTTTTATGAGTATTTCTTCCAAAAAAAATCTTGGTAGGCGTATAAAATTGAAAATCAATCATTTTTTAACACCTTCATTCGTAATTTATTTTGAATTTGTTCCATAAATCTCTCAATACTGCAATTCATAATAAGGTTTTCGGGAAATTCCGTTTCATGCAACAACTTTATGGCAAATTCAAACTCTCCGATATCCGTATGGATATGAGAATCTGAACTTACCAACACAGGAACCTCATATTTTTTACATTGTTCAAGCATATGGATATAGTTTGACCAGGCATTTTCTCTATAAGTACCGGGCCTTAAGGAAGAATTGTTTACTTCAAGCATAACATGATATTTTTTGGCTGCTTTCACCAACGCCTCGTAATTCAAGGGAATACGAGCATCATCAGGGTGTCCGATTACATGTATATACGGATTTTTCATGACATGAATCATGGTTTGAGTATTGATTTCTTCCGTTTTCGCTTCCAGACACGGCGGATGAAAACTGGCAATATTTAAATCAAGGGTACTTAAAACATCATCCGGAAGGTCCAGCAAACCGTTCTCATGAATAATATTGACTTCCGCACCTTTTAGAATTCTTACGCCATATAATTCATTCGGTACCACTTTTAAATTTTGAAAATGAAATAAATGGCAACTGCCGGGCATGGCAGGACCGTGATCCGTAATCGCTATAACTTTAAGTCCTTTTTTTGAAGCCTCTTCCACATACTCTCTTACCGTACTGTAAGCATGTCCGCTGGCTGTTGTATGACAATGACAATCCAATAACAGTTTCATTGTTCCTCCTAAAAACGTATGATAACGATTGATACCATCATATATATTACAACGTCTTTATTTTAAAATATTTTCTTTCATTGTTCAATAGTTAAACTTGACGAATATTACGAAGTATCATGCGTTAAGTACGAATACAATTAATTACATTTCCATGCCCTATAGAATTCCACAAATTCTTCTGATTCCAAAGGCTTACTGAAAAGAAAACCCTGCCCTATATCACAATGATATTTTGCTAATAAATCAACCTGTTCCTTCTCTTCGATCCCTTCGGCGATAATCTTGCAATTTAAATTCTTTCCCAATTCAATAATGGTTTTTACAATAGCCTCTGCTTTACTATTGCGCGCTATATTTTTTATAATGGATTTATCAATTTTCAAATTGTTGATTGCAATATTCTGCAGGACGCTAAAAGAAGAATATCCCAGTCCAAAATCATCAATGGATATTTTAACACCTATGGATACTATTATTTCCAGTATACTTTTTAATTCTTCACCATCCTTTAAAGCACCTTCTGTAATTTCCAACTCAAGATATTGCGGCTCCATCTCTGTTTCCTTAAGCACCTGCCTTATTGAAGAAATTAAGCCTTCATGCTTTAAATGATGATAAGATATATTCACTGCCATATGAATTGGCGGTAACCCTGAATCACGCCAAGCTTTGCTCTGCATGCATGCAGTTTTTAAAACCCAGTCACCGATAGGTACTACAAGACCGGTTTCTTCCGCAATAGGTATAAAAACATCAGGCCGGACCAATCCAAACTTAGGATGCTTCCAACGGATTAAGGCTTCTGCCCCGTAAATACCGCCGGATTTTAAATCGATTAACGGTTGATAATGAATGACAAATTCATCATTTTGCAGTGCTTTTCTCAGTGCCCCTTCCATCTCTATCTTTTGAGTAAACTGAAAGTGCATATCCGGTGTATAAAATTGGAAATTGTTCCGTCCCTGTGCCTTAGCCTGATACATTGCAATATCCGCATTTTTCAACAAGGTTTCGACATCATCGGCATCTATTGGATAAAAACTGATTCCAATGCTGGGTGTAGTATTAATCATCTGACCTTCAATATTCAAAGAGTCCGAAAATCGTTTTATAATATTTCCTGCTACTTCACCGGCTCTTTCCGGTAAACCGTTGTCTAATATGACAATGAACTCATCTCCTGCATATCTTGCAAGAAAGTCTTCTTCTTTTAAACATGCCTCCATTTCCGTCGAAACCCGTTCCAATACCTTATCGCCAAAGGTATGTCCCAACGTATCATTGATGATTTTGAACCTGTCAAAATCAATAAATAAAAGAGCCACAGGCGTATTCTCCACATCCGACTTTTGCAAACTTTTATGAAGATAGGAGCTTAAATAATATCTGTTTGGAAGTCCTGTTACCGAATCATACAAGGCCATTTGCCGTATGGTTTCCTCGGATTTCTTTTGCTCCGTAATATCAAGCACGGTACCGATAATAGCAGGAGAACCGTTATAGATAACGGATTTTGCATAAGTTTTAAGGTGAATAATATTTCCGTCTTTTTTTATTCCGTTAAGCTCCAAAATGACTTCCTGTTCTCCTGACTGCAGCTTTTGTATGTTCTCCATAACGGTATTCCTGAACTCAGGAGCAATAAGATCTAAAAAATCCATATGATATATTTCGTCTGCACTGTAACCAAAAGTATCTTCGTAATATTTATTGACATAAACCATTTTTCCATTCTGAATAAGATATACTCCGACCAAAGCTCCCTCCACAATACTACGATACTTGTTTTCCGCTTCAATGAGTTCCGCTTCCATTCTCTTTCTCTCACTAACATCCCTCAAAATTGACATAATAACCTTTTTCCCGTTATAAGTAGTTGCTATATTGACCACTTCTACATCCACCGAAGCATTTCTAAAATTCAATTGAATTTCTACATATCCCATTTGTTCCCCCTGAAAAATCTTTTCAATAGCTGCAGATATTTTCCCATATTCTGACGGTTCAAGTATTTCAGATATGGGCTTACCGATAAGCTCCTTTTTACTTTTTCCTTTTATTAATTGTACAAAAGTTTCATTCACATAAACAATTCGCTCCTTATCATAAACGATAATTCCGTTTGGTGAAATATTTAATAAATTTTGATAGTTCTCTATACTTTTTTTCAGTGCCATCCTATTTCTTCTTAACACAAAAAGATGCACCGACATTATCATGACAAAAAACACAAGGCTAATAATAGGCAAGCCATGTTTATCATATATATTTTTATGAGTAAGCAACACAAAAAGGATAATGCCAGCCGAACTCAAAACAGGTATGAAATAATACAACCAATAATACCATTTAGCATACATGCGTACTTCGCCTCTCATAATATATACTTTTAGTCTGTACAAATTATCAAATTCTACTCTATGTTTTGGCGCTAAAGTACAATAATAAAATTCACCTTTTGGAACATACTAACATCATAACATTTTTAAAAAGAAATTATTCGTAAAGAGCATAAAAATAAAGTGATAGGCTTAACAGAATGACTCTTCTTGAAACTCATATATTAAAAAAGAAAAAAAGATGCTAAACTATAAATTTTGAAGCTTAGCACCTCTTTTCCCTTTTTATTCCTAAAGTCAGGTTCAGTAAACTTTTAAGTGACATGTCATTGGATAAGTACAATACTTATAAAACACTACTATTGGTAAAATTTCCATATGTTTAAGAAACCTGGTTAATAATATTGTGAGAGTTTACCCATAAGGCATAGGACAAATCGGAACATCCTTATAATATTGTAAATCTTTGCCGCTTTTAAAATACCATAACCATTGAATCACAAAATATCCACTATTAATACCCAATCACACCCTTTACCTTGTGACGGTGGAACAAACAGTACTTCTTTAAGTGGAACGATTCCTTCAACCATTTCATTCCCTGTTCTTGGATCAAACCAAGCGGTCTTTGCAGCATATCCGGAAAAACTATCAAGTTTAGCCCTTATCGGCATTCCTAACGGTGAATAGAAAAACGCATATTTATCGCCACGCCCTGCACATTGATGTGCATTTACCGCCGAATCATCGATTAATAGCTCAGGAGCACTTCTAAATTCAAAATACGGACGGCTCATTCTTAGCTGCATCATATATTTTAATTGGTTTGCTCCTTCATGCATTAGTACATCTTGCCATCGATACTTCCAATATGCACTTTCTTTCATACTAAAAGCCCATGTTGAATGATTTCCGTAAGTATGTCCGCACGCACCTTCCATCAGATTCCAGTATGCATTATTGCGTACATCAGCAGCATTCCACATATACTCATAATCAATGTTAAAACAAGCCGGATGATCTTCATAACGTGGTTCTAAATCCATAAATGGCTTGTTTTCACTTTCCTTGGTGGATCGAAGCATCTTCCAGCTATCATAACACTCAATTGCATGACCGGATTGAATCGCATGAAAATCTATATAATCCTTGTCTTTCAAATAGTCAATCGACGAACATGCTCCCGGAGGATGGAATGTCATCAAATGATTTCCGTCAACTTCTTTTATCCCTTTTGCCATAGCATCTATCACTGCAAAGTGTCGGTCGGTCTCAAGACAACGGTCACCGCCCAGCACCCATATAATATTCCAACAATCTTTATATCGGTTTGCTATCCATTTACCATAGACGTACGCATTTTCTTCATCAAAAATCTCCGGCCCTATCCCTTGAGCCTTATTATATTTATCTCCCCATGTCGGTAAGAGAGCAATAAAAATGTTGTACTTTGCAGCAACCTCAACGGCAAAATCAATATTTTGCCAGTAATTAAAGCCCGGATCCTCATCCGGCATTGTAGGATCGTATACTCCATTTATCTTTTTAAGGGGATATCGGCCATAATGATTGGGCGTTGCAAGCCCATCGTGCTCTGCCAGGGCTACAGCCTGAACTACGTTAAAACCTTGTTTCGCACGAACACTTAAATAATACTCTATTTCACCCCTTGATAACTTGTGAAATAGATTCCATGCAGTGTCACCAAGATAGAAAAACGGTTCTCCATCCTCATACATAAGATAACGTTTTCCTGGATGAACTTTTAATTTTCTCATGTTTTTCCCTCCGATAATCATTTCTCTTTACGTTACGTCAATGTCAAGAAGTTTTCTTGAACAGAAAACAGACGCCATATATGGCGTCCCTAAAAATGCAATAAATATATTATTATCTAATAGCAATATTTATGGACAATTCTTGAACAATGTCATCAACTTAAATTACCAATATTTACAGACTTGATGGACGATTCCTGAATCGCCCCTACAGTAAATACGGATTCATATATGTATAAATCGTTATTCTGAGTGCTACAGAGTCACAGCGAAGTCAAATAGACATTTAGGCAAAAATACCATGGACGGTATTTTTAGCATCACCCGCAACACGGACGTTGCGTTGATGCGGCCTAAATGGATATTTGACAAGTTGATGAGTCTGTGCACGAGGAATACCAATTTAGGAATATATGAATCGTATCCACTATATGGTATATTGAGTTGACGACATTGCCTGTGGTCGCCTGTTTGTGCAACAGCCCATTTTTTGTTTGCAAATTTCTCAACCGCATTTGGAATAACCGCAATTTTTACATAACACACATCCGCCTTCATGTTCCACAAGCTGACCACAGTCCGGACAATATTTTCCGTTCCCTCGGCCCTCATCTTCAGAATGATCCGTAAAAGCTTTCATACTACACGCTGTGCCTTGTAAAGGGGGCTCACTATTGCCTTTTCCGTTGCCGTTTTGAAAATTTGCAACTTTTTCTATAACCCGCGCAATGGCGTCAGGACACGAAAGAACCTTCAATCCCTGCTGTCTGATGGTAGACGGACAGCGTATGCCCTTTAATTGTTCCACAAGTGCCTTGACATCCATTCCGGAACGCAATGCTATAGAAATCAAACGGCTTGTTGCTTCCGATTGGGACGGACATCCTCCTGCTCGGCCTGTATTGGTAAATACTTCACATATTCCTTGTTCATCATAATTCACCGTTATATAAAGATTTCCGCAACCGATCCTTACTTTCTCCGTGAATCCTGTTGTAACATCCGGCCTTGGTCTGGGTGTCACTTTATGTTGAGGAACGGGTTCATGGTTTTGTTCATGGTTTTCTTTTCCTTGTACCTTACCGATATTTAACACCTGCATGTCACGACTACCGTCACGATAAATAGTAACGCCTTTACATCCTAACTTATACGCTAATTGAAATACTTCCGCTACCTCGTCACGCGTTGCGTCATTCCTGAAATTCACCGTCTTGGATACGGCATTATCGGTATATTTCTGAAATGCCGCCTGCATTTTAATATGCCACAAAGGAGATACCTCATGAGCGGTAATGAATACTTTTCTAATGTGTTCCGGTATTTCCGCCATATCGTGAATGTTGCCTTTTTGAGCAATCCTTCTCATGAATTCTTCCGAATAAAATCCCTCTTCCCTGGCTACTTGTTCAAAAACCGGATTGACCTCCAGTAATTCCGTATTATCCATGACATTTCTTATGTAAGAAAGTGCAAATACAGGCTCAATTCCGCTGGATACGCCGGCAATAATACTTAATGTCCCTGTAGGCGCAATGGTAGTAACGGTAGCATTTCGAAGTTTAAGGCCCAAATCTTTATAGGTACTTTTTTCATATAGCGGGAACGTCCCTCGTTGCTTCGCTAATTGAATACTTGCTTCCCTACCTTTTTCACGGATAAAACGCATAATTTCTTCTGCAAGTTTGATTCCTTCCTCCGAAGCATAAGAAACACCAAGTTTAAACAACAAATCCGCAAATCCCATAACGCCAAGCCCAATTTTGCGAGTAGATCGAGTCATTTCCGCAATTCTCTCCAAAGGATAATTATTAACGTCAATTACATTATCCAAAAAATGCACTGCTTTAAATACCGTCTGTTCAAGTTTATCATAATCAATCTCGGTTCGTCCGTTATTTTCTTTTGTCATTGCAGAAAGATTAATGGAGCCTAAATTGCAGGATTCATAAGGAAGCAGAGGTTGCTCTCCACAGGGATTGGTACTTTCAATCTCGCCCAGTTCAGGCACCACATTATCCTTATTCAGCCGGTCCAAAAATATAATTCCGGGCTCCCCGTTGCGCCAAGCTGAATCCACTATTTTATTAAAGACCTCTCTGGCATTGAGTTTGCCTACCACTTTTTTATCATGAGGGTTGACAAGCTCATAGTCCCTGTTTTCTTCTACCGCTTTCATGAATTCTTCCGTCAAACCTACGCTAATGTTAAAATTATTAATCTCCGCATTATCTTGTTTACATGTAATAAACTCAAGAATATCCGGATGGTCCACGCGAAGGATTCCCATGTTGGCACCCCTACGGGTTCCACCCTGTTTAACGGCTTCGGTAGCAGCATTGTAAACTTTCATAAAACTGACAGGTCCGCTGGCAACTCCTCCCGTGGAGTTGACCGTAGAACCTTTCGGCCTGATTCTGGAAAAACTAAATCCCGTACCGCCACCGCTTTTATGGATCATGGCCGCCTGTTTGATGGTTTCAAAAATGCCTTCCATGGTATCTTCTATGGGAAGAACAAAGCAAGCACTAAGTTGCCCTAAAGGCCTGCCTGCATTCATCAAAGTAGGCGAATTGGGTAAAAACTCTAAATTGGACATCATTTCAAAAAATTCTTGCTCGACTTTATCAATATCCGCAGCATCATCATAGAACTTATCTGCTTCAGCCACTGCCCGCGCCACTCTTCTGAACATTTCTTCCGGCGTTTCTACGACATTGCCGTCTGCATCTTTTTTTAGATATCGCTTTTCCAATACTTTTACAGCATTCTCCGTAAGTTTCATATTTTTCACCCCAATTACCATATTATGTATTGATTTTTTAGAGATACACAATATATTGTACCATAACAGAAAATTCTGTCAATATATTTAGTATTACTTACTAAAATGATACGTTGCTTTTCTTTTACTGTAATGATAAAATGGAAATGAAAAAGCCTAAGAAAAGGAGCTTCAAAAATGACTTTTGAACAAATAAAAAAACTACAACATAAAATTAAAGAAAATATTTCCCAGGTAATCATAGGAAAAGACAAAGTGATTGACTATATCCTTATCTCCCTGTTTTGCTCCGGACATGTTCTTCTTGAAGACGTCCCTGGAACGGGAAAAACGGTTTTATCCAAAGCTTTGGCAAAATCCATCGACTGCAATTTTAAAAGAATACAATTCACCCCTGACCTTTTGCCTTCCGATTTGACAGGCATTAACTATTACAATCAAAAACAGGGCGAATTTTGCTTCAGGCCCGGACCCATATTTACCAATATTCTGCTGGCTGATGAAATCAATCGTGCCACACCGCGAACCCAGTCCAGCCTTCTGGAATGTATGGAAGAAAAACAAGTAACCATTGACGGGGATACCAAGGTATTGAACCAGCCCTTTTTTGTCATTGCTACCCAAAACCCTATCGAAACGCAAGGAACCTTTCCGCTGCCTGAAGCCCAATTAGATCGGTTTTTTATGAAGCTGAAAATTGGCTATCCCACCAAAGAAGAAGGAAAAAGAATCTTAGACCGGTTTCAAACCGACAATCCTTTGATGAGAATTAAAACCGTTGCTTCCGCAGAAGAAATATTAGAAGCCCAACAATCCGTTCTTACCGTTAAAGTAAGTGATACCGTTAAAGGTTATATATTGGATATTATTGAGGCAACAAGAAATCATCATAAAATTGTACATGGTATCAGCCCTCGCGGAAGTCTTGCACTGATGAAGGCTTCACAAGTGCTTGCAATTTTTCGCGGCCGTGATTTTGTAACCCCGGATGATGTAAAAGAAGTTGCCGTCCCGGTGTTGTCTCATCGAATTATCCATAATGACTACGTTGTATCCAACAGTACGGAACATGCCGAAATGATTATCCGGGAAATTCTACAAACGGTACCCGTTCCTGTGGAGAATATCTAAAAAGGAGAACGGTTTATGGAAATCTTGGCACTGATCATCATCGTCCTTTTGTCTTTTTGGTTACAGTCATTTATATTTGAAAAATATGCTTTTACAAAACTGTATTATACCTGTGAATTCAGTACCGAAACCGCTGTAGAAGGGGATAACATCCTATTCATTGAACAGGTCCACAACAATAAGCTGCTTCCGCTGCAATGGCTTAAAGTGGAAATATACTCATCACGATGGCTGGATTTTGCGCAAACCCATTCGGTAGTTTCTCAGGAAAGCCGATTTGTGACCAGTGGGTATTTTTTAAGAAGTTACCAAAAAACTACCCGTCACTGGAATGTCTTGTGCCTGAAAAGAGGAGTATATACCGTCAAAAGCGTAAGCCTTGTTGCCGGCGATTTATTCGGTCATTCCGTCAAATCCATACCGGTTCCTATCAACAAGACATTAATTGTGTTTCCAAAATGCGTAAACCTGGATGCGCTGTTTATAGCCCCGAATCATTCAACGGGAGATAATATCGTAAAACATTGGCTCATAGAGGATCCTTTTATCCTATCCGGAATAAGGGAATATCATTTATGGGACCCCATGAATAAAATCCATTGGCCTTCGGTAGCCAAATACGGGGAACTAATGGTACGCAATAATGAATATACCAATGAGCGTCATACGGATATTATTTTGAATATACAATCCACGCCGGGTGAATATAAGGATGTGGTAAATAAAGGAATCATAGAATTAGGCATTAAAGTCACCGCTACCTTGTTTAAAAAAGCGGCAGAAACCAACATGCCCGTTCGATTTATCTGCAACGGAAGTACCGTGGATAATGAAGAACAGCTTATATGGACGAATATGTCAACAGGAAGCATGCACACCCACTTATTATTCACCTTGTTAGCTAAGCTTAAATTACAAAAAAAGATTGAATTTGAAGATTATATAGAAAGCAACATATCCAGGTTAGACAGTAAAAAGATAATTATTGTCACTACGTATTTAACCAATCGACTGTGCCGTATCCTGTCTGTTTTAAAAGCCAAAAATACTTCCATTGAAATTCTTTTGTTAAGCAATTATACGGAGCCTGACATTCGACTGAACGGAATAAATGTGCATTTTCTTACAACCAATATGGAAAACGTTCTGTCAAAACGGGAAATGAAAACTCTGTTTGGAGCTGATTAAGTTGAAAATCAATAAAAACAAAACGAATGTTACAACATTGGTCTATTTTATATTAACATTTTTATTTTTATATCCCGTTACCATTATTTTGACTTCCTATTTCTTCGGGGAAAACAAATTCATACCCAATGCGGTTATGATTATAAGCACCGTTTCTTTAGGGTATATTGCAGGCTATATTAGCTGCAACTGGAACCTTTTGAAAAAAATCGCGTTCCTATGTCTTATTTTTGCAATTGTTCTTCTTATATCAATTTATATTAATAATACCGGCTTAGGATATTTGCTTTACCAAATTTTCTCGGTTTCAATCTTTTATGTGTTGGGCATTCGATTGTTTTTTACCGAACCATTTTCCACAGCAATCCGAACCGGAATCGTCCTTTTGCTTATAGCACTGAGTATTTCCTACTACAGTAAGGATTTTTTATATTTAAAAAACACTTTTTTCATATTTACCAATTTATATCTGTTTCTCGCGGTAGCTATGAAAAGTCAGGAAAACTTAAAAGACATTTTTCAACAAAGAGGCATTCAAGCCTCTGAGATACAAAGAAAAATTCAAAAGAACAACGTAAAACTGATCGGGTTCTTCTTTTTGTGTGTTATTCTTCTTTTTAATATGAAAAAGATTGTTATGGCTTTGTTAAACATTACCAAATTTGTTCTATCGAAAATTCTGTGGCTGATTGCAATGATCATTCAGTTACTGTATAAAGAGCAGCAAACTACGGACGAACCTGTGCAAAATGTTAAGCCCTTTATGCCCGAACCTGGCCCTTCAAAAGAATCCATTTTATCCACCATTGCCAACATCATCATTTGCTTGTTGCTATTATATGCAGCATATAGGCTCTTGCCCCTTATAATAAGAAAAATCAAGGAAACCGTTATTAGTATCATTGAAAAATTGAAACTGTTTTTTCATTACAAAACTAAAGAGAATATTAGAAATAATAATGAATGCATCGACTATATAGAAATCAAAAAGCTTTCCGAATCCACTCTGAAGAAGCAAAAGAATAAAGCGCTAAAAAAGATAAACAAACGGAAGCTTTTAAAACAAGCAAAAAATCCGGTCGAAAAAGTCCGGTTTCTATACGCTGTCATTCTTGAAGAATTAAGTAAAAAAATTATCATTAAGGAATCGGATACCACCGGAGAAATTTGTAATAAATCATTAGAAGCACAAATCGTATCCCAAGACTTCAAGGATATTACCCATTTGTATGACAGCGTAAGATATGGAGAAAAAATTCCCAAAAACAATGAAGTTTCCGTAATGGAAAACTATTATTTTAAAAACCGGCACCCAGAATGACGGTTCATCCATATATGGACATGTAGCCTATTTTGTAGGGGCGATTCAAGAATCGCCCGTCAAGTTAGTAAACATCGGTAATTATGAGTTGACAACATTACCTGTTGCCACCCGTGTCATCCCATCTCTACTACTACATCATGAACTAATCCGTCACCAAATACCGGAAGTATATTGCCTTCTATCATTTTACCATCAACAGTAACGGATTTTACTCCCTTACATACATGATTAGGATTCATAACCTTGATGCTATAAATAGAACCTCGGAATTCACGCCTAACGGTATAACCGTCCCATGTTGCCGGTATACATGGCTCAACTTTAAGTCCGTCATAATCAGGTTTTATTCCTAAAATGGCTTGAGATATTGCCACAAAATTCCAGGATGCCGTACCGGTAAGCCATGAATTCTTTGCTTCTCCATAGCGAACGGCATCTTTGCCTGCAATCATTTGAGAATATACATATGGTTCCATTCTATGAATATCACTAATATCTTCAAGATAAGCAGGCGCTATCTTCCTATACACTTCAAAAGCTCTGTCTCCCCTGCCAAGCACTGTCTCAGCGATCGCAATCCACGGATTGTTATGGCAGAATATACCTGCGTTTTCCTTGTATCCCGGCGGATAAGATGAAATTTCACCTAAATTTAAATAATATTTCGAATAAGGTGGGTTTTGCAAAACAATACCATACTTTGTATCCAGTCTTTCTTTTACAGAGTTCAGTGCTTTCTCTGCCAAACCTTCTTCAACACCTATTTCTGCCATTACACACATTCCCTGCGGTTCAATAAATATCTGTCCCTCTTCACATTCTTTGCTCCCTACTTTTTGCCCGTAGTGATCGTACGCTCTAAGGAACCATTCATCATCCCAGCCGTATTCTAATACCGCTTCCTTCATTTCATCAATATGTTTTTGAGCCTTTTCCGCTTCCTCAGTAAAACCTTTTCTTAAACAAAGTTCAACAAAATCCTTTCCTGCATACACAAATAACCCTGCAATAAAAATAGATTCCGCTACTTTTCCCTCGATGTTGCTGCATGTCTGGAACGATTCCCCAGGTTCGTTTGAAAAACAATTTAGATTCAAACAATCATTCCAATCCGCTCGTCCTATAAGAGGAAGTCCGTGAGGCCCCAGATTATTAACAACGTGATAAAAAGAACGTTTTAAATGCTCGAATAATGAAGCTCTAATGGATTCATTGCAGTCAAAAGGTACCGACTCATCAAGTATATCAAAATCGCCTGTTTCTTTAATATAAGCAGCAACACCTAAAATCAACCATAAGGGATCATCGTTAAAACCTCCTCCAATATCGAAATTCCCTTTTTTGGTCAGCGGTTGATACTGGTGATATGCACCACCGTCTTCAAATTGTGTGGCCGCAAGGTCCAATATGCGTTCTCTTGCTCTATCCGGAACCTGATGCACAAATCCTAATAAATCCTGGTTTGAATCTCTAAACCCCATACCTCTTCCTATTCCTGATTCAAAATAGGACGCACTCCTTGACATATTAAAAGTGACCATACACTGATAAGGATTCCATATGTTAACCATTCTGTTCAGCTTTTCATCATGGCTTTCAACCATATATTTTGAAAGCAGACCATCCCAATACCTTCTTAATTCATTAAAAGCATTATCCACATCACTTTCCGTTTCAAATTGCCTTATCATTTTTCTTGCTTTTTCTTTATTGATGATTCCTGGACCTTCCCACTTTTCTTCTTGTTTATTTTCCACATACCCCAGGATAAAAATAAATGTTTTTTCTTCGTCAGGCTGTAAAGATACTTGAATATAATGTGATGCTATAGGCGACCATCCACTGGCTAATGAATTACCGGAATTTCCTTCACACACCGCTTTCGGTGCATCCAATCCGTTATAAAGCCCTATAAACGCTTCTCTATCCGTATCAAAACCATCAATTTTTGTATTGACGGAATAAAATGCATAGTGATTCCGTCTTTCTCTATATTCTGTTTTATGATAGATTACGGAACCGTCGACTTCTACTTCTCCGGTACTCAAATTTCTCTGAAAATTGGTCATATCGTCATATGCATCCCACAAACAGAACTCAACAAAAGAAAACAATTTTACGTTTTTTTCTTGTTTTGACGTATTCTTTATCGTAACCTTATGTATTTCACCGTTATATTTTAACGGTACAAAGGAAAGTTGAGCAACTTTTACACCGTTTCTTTCTCCGGTAATTTTTGTATAGCCTAATCCATGCCTACACTCATAAAAAGATAACTCCTTCTTGACCGGCATCCAACTTGGAGTCCAAATATCCCCATCATCACGAATATAAAAGTATCTTCCTCCGTTATCAATGGGAATATTATTATACCTATATCTCGTAATCCTTCTCAAACGAGCATCTTTATAAAAACAATATCCGCCTGATGTGTTGGATATGAGCGAAAAAAAATCTTCCGTTCCCAAATAATTAATCCAAGGATACGGAGTTTGCGGTACTTCAATCACATATTCCTTATTCACATCATCAAAATGTCCATATCTCATTAAAACCCCTCCTATTTTGTTGTGAACGCGCGTTTACAAGTAAATAAAAAATTTTTATGAAAATTTTCTACAAGTATCTCTCACTATCAATTCCGTATTGAATCTACATTCTTTCTCCGAACAAGTTCCTTTCTCATAAAGGCGGATAACCGATTCCACAGCCTTTCGGGCCATATTGTAAACCGGTACCTTTACAGTAGTTAAACCCGGTATAAGCTGCGATGCAATAGGTATATCATCGAATCCGATGATTGAAATATCTTGAGGTACCTTTATCCCTTTTGCCTCAAATACTTCCATGGCCGCAAGCGCCATATCATCATTACAACAAAATAAAGCAGTAGGCAAATCTCCTGATTCAACCATTTTCTCGACTTGAGCGTAGGCAATCTTTTTAATAAATTCGCCTTTTAAGACAAATGATTCATTAACCGGTATATGATGTTTCTTTAACGTATCTTGATAGGCCCTGAAACGTTCCCTGCCGGAATAAGTAGTTAGTCTTCCTTTAATAATTCCAATATCCCTATGCCCCAAATGTATCAGATATTCAATTGCATTTTTAGCTCCTTCATAATCGGTTGAATTAATCACCACTAAGTTATTGCAAAGATTCTCAGAATCTACTATTTCGTTTAAATCATAATCAACAACAGCAACAGGGCGATTCATATTTATGATTTGACACAGGAAATCATTGTCTTTTTCTGTTCCTACAATAATACCGCCATCAATTCTTTTCTGTGAAAAAGCTTGTTTTATTTTAATATAATCCTGTTTTTTATAGACGGTGTGCACCAATACATAATATCCTTCCGCATTGGCTTTATCAAGCACGGCATCTACAAAAGGTGCAAAATAATTATTCTGATATATCCTGTTAGGATTGTCTTTATCACTAATGCTAATAATAAATAAGCCGATGGTATTGGTTCCTTTGCCTGCAAGAACTCTGGCGGAGGTATTGGGTTCGTAATGGTATTGTTCAATGACTTTCATGACCTTTTGTCTTGTAGTTTCAGGAACATTAGGATAGTTATTGAGCACCCGTGATACCGTACTTCTGGACACACCGGCAAGCTTTGCTATTTCCTCGCTTTTCATATTTCCCTTCCTTTGAACGCGCGTTTATTTACTTGTATTATAGATGAAATATAAAAAATTTTCAAGATATATATTTTCAAAAAAATCAATTTTACTGTTATATAGTATATATACATAAACGGACGCCATGTATGGCGTCCCTACATTGGATACACGTTCATATAAATCCAAAAAACTATACTTCCACCTGATTCTCCAATAACCAGCCTGTTCCCCAAAACAATCCAAACAATATGGCTATTTCTGTTATAGTACCTGCTATATTAAATGAAGTGGACGGCACTCTAGTCGGAATTTTGTCAAATATCCAAAAACTAATATCAATACTTGCCGGAAACATCAATTCAACGGCTTGAATCACTTGAGACATCAAATATAAAACGACTACGAAAGTTACAAAAGCCGCAAGATTGCCAAATTTTCTACCGGCAAAAAAACTGCGGATAAAAACCGTGGAAAAATACCCTGCAACCATTACATACATAAATAGATAGATAAGCCCCAGAATAATAAAAATACTTAGTTTAACTACAACTTCGTTATATTCTGTCATACGCACATACAAATCAAGGCTTCCAAGACGTGCAATGTTAACAACGTGAAGAATAACAAATGCAACTATCAGCAATAAACCGATTGTAAACTCTACCAATGCTGCCAGAAGTTTTGCACCAACAATGGAATAACCGCGTTGAGGGATGGAAAGTATCAGATATCCGGTAGGCTGATGCAAATCTTTTGCCATACTTTGAAGTCCCCATATGGCAATAAGAAGTGGAACAAGACCTCCATAAAAACCGGCTATCATCAGTAACATAAAATTTACATGACTGCTGCTTGACTCTTTCAACGAATAAGTTATTCCGTTTAAACTTTCCAGCATACCGCCATCTATTGCTATTTTGAGCATGGTAAAAACATTGAACACAATAAAGATTCCTATTAACCAGCATAAACTTTTATATCTTGACTTTATTTCATATTTCATCAAATTATACATTTTGAAATACCTCCCTGTACAATTCATCAATGGATTTTGCATGTTCCTGTCTTAATTCTTCAGCATCTCCGCATAATATAATGTTCCCATCCGAAATAAAAGCAACCTCATCAAAAAGCCTTTCAATATCATTTACAAGATGGGTAGATATGATGACCGAGCTGTCTTCACGATAATTCTTTAAAATAGAGTCAATAATTTGCTCTCTTGCAACCGGGTCTACACCTCCCAGCGGTTCATCCAAGACATAGAGCTTCGCTTTTCTGGAAAGGGTTAAAGACAAATTTAACTTTTCCATCATACCCTTCGAAAGTGATTTGACATTTGTACTTGCATCCAATCTCATGAACAATAGCATCTCAGAACATTTTACCGCATCAAAATCAGGAAAAAAGTCCTTATAAAAAGCCATTGCATCCTTCACTTTCATCCAACTATATAAATGATTAACATCCGGTAAAAAAGAAACCATTGATTTGGTATGAACACCGGGAGCCTGACCGGTAATCAGTACTTCTCCTGATGAGGGCTTTTGCAAACCTACAATAATTTTCATCAGCGTTGTTTTTCCGCTTCCGTTAGGCCCCATCAACCCCAGAATTTTTCCGTAACCCAGTGTTAAATTTACACCTTTTAAGGCTCTTTTCCCAACATAGTTTTTTGTAACATTTTTTATTTGCAACAACGTATCCATTTACACATTCCCCTTTTCTAGATAATCTTTTAAAACATTCGTAATATCCGTTTCCGAAAAGCCCAAGCTTTTCATGTTTGCAATAAAATCTATAATGAATCCTTTGGACATTTCCCACTTTAAGTTATTGATAACCGTCGTATCTTCTGTAACAAAAGTACCCATTCCACGCTGAGTAAATGTAACCCCCTCTCTTTCAAGTTCCTGATACGCCCTCTGCACGGTATTGGGATTAACTCTTTTGGCCTCTGCCATTTCCCTTACCGAAGGCAACTTACTGCCTGCTTTTAATTTACCGGTGATAATATCCTTTTTTATATCGTTCATGATTTGAAAGTATATTGGTGCCTTATCATCATACCCCATACATCTCCACGCCTCCTCAATCCTAATGTATTAGTGTACTATATATATAGTACACTAATACATTAGGATTGTCAAGAATTTTTTTAATAGACAATAAAAAAAGGAAGTGAAAATGAACCACTGTTCATTCTCACTTCCCTTCCCTCATCTTTCACTTCTTAAATTCTACTTTCTACTTTTCAACTTTCCACTTTCTACTTTCCAACTTCTAAATTAATACATTCCACCGCCTGGTACTCCGCCGCCTGCAGCTGCCTGATTTTCTTTCTCAGGCACATCTGCCACCAGGCTTTCCGTAGTTAATACCATGGAAGCCACACTTGCAGCATGTTGTAATGCCGAACGTGTTACTTTGGTTGGATCCACAATACCGGCTTCAATCATATTCACATATTCTTCGGTAAGAGCATTAAACCCTACTCCTACAGGACTGTTCTTAATCTTTTCAACAATAACGGAACCTTCCAAACCGGCATTTGCGGCGATCTGTCTGACAGGTTCTTCAAGTGCCTTAAGAACAATGCCGATTCCTGTCTTTTCATCTCCTTCAGCGGTATTCATTAATTTTTCAACAGCAGGTAATGCATTAATATAAGCTGTACCGCCGCCGGCTACAATACCCTCTTCAACAGCCGCTCTGGTAGCAGCCAAAGCGTCCTCAATCCTCAACTTCTTTTCTTTCATTTCGGTTTCCGTAGCAGCACCGACTTTTATTACAGCTACGCCGCCTGATAATTTTGCAAGTCTTTCTTGAAGTTTTTCTCTGTCAAAATCGGAAGTAGTTTCATCAATTTGAACTTTAATCTCTTTGATTCTTGCTTTAATAGCATCTTGTGAACCTGCGCCGTCCACAATAATGGTATTCTCTTTTTGTACCTTAACTTGTCTTGCTCTACCAAGCTGATCAAGAGTAGTTTCTTTCAATTCAAGTCCTAATTCATCGGAAATAACTTGGCCGCCTGTTAAAATAGCAATATCCTGAAGCATTGCTTTTCTTCTGTCACCAAATCCCGGAGCTTTTACGGCTACACAAGTAAAAGTACCTCTTAATTTATTGACGATTAATGTAGCAAGTGCTTCACCTTCCACATCCTCTGCAATGATAAGGAGCTTTTTGCCCTGCTGTACAATTTGCTCAAGAATAGGAAGAATATCTTGAATGTTGCTGATCTTTTTCTCTGTAATCAATATATACGCGTCGTCCAAAACAGCTTCCATTTTTTCCGTATCGGTAACCATGTAAGGAGAAATGTATCCTCTGTCAAACTGCATACCTTCTACTACTTCAGAATAGGTTTCTGCTGTTTTAGACTCTTCAACAGTAATAACACCGTCATTAGTAACCTTTTCCATAGCATCAGCGATTAATTCGCCAATGGAATCATCCGCCGCAGAAACTGCTGCAACTCTTGCAATATCTTCCTTACCTTTAATCTTTTCACTATTGTTTTTAATACTTTCAACGGCTACGTCAACCGCTTTTGCTATACCCTTCTTTAGAATCATTGGGTTAGCACCTGCGGCAATATTTTTAAGTCCTTCTCTAATTAATGCCTGTGCCAATAAGGTAGCTGTTGTTGTACCGTCTCCGGCTACATCGTTGGTCTTTGTTGCCACTTCTTTTACCAACTGTGCCCCCATATTTTCAAAAGGATCTTCCAATTCAATTTCTTTTGCAATGGTTACACCGTCATTCGTAATTAAAGGTGAACCAAACTTTTTATCAAGAACAACGTTTCTTCCTTTTGGTCCTAACGTAATTTTCACCGTATCTGCTAATTGATTAACGCCTCTCTCAAGAGCACGTCTGGCTTCTTCTCCAAAAATTATTTGCTTTGCCATTTTATGTACAACCTCCTCAATAATTTATAAGTTATTTCCTAATACAATTATTCAACTTTCGCAAGAATATCACTTTGTCTTAAAATGGTATATTCTTGTCCATCCAACTTAACTTCTGTTCCGGCATATTTACTAATAATAACTTTATCTCCTACGGCAACTTCCATTTTAACTTCTTTCCCATCTACTACACCGCCTGGACCTACTGCAACAATCTCTGCTAATTGTGGCTTTTCTTTTGCCGAACCGGGTAATACAATTCCGCTTTTGGTTGTTTCTTCGCTTTCTACCATCTTAACAACTACTCTGTCTGCCAAAGGCTTAATTGTCATATTTATACCTCCTTAGATTTAAGTATTGTAAGTATTGTAAACATTTTTATTAGCACTCACCAACAATGAGTGCTAATCACAATAATAATATTATAGAATTCAATTTAGAGTAGCAAATATGGCAATGGTTTATTTTTCATAATTATTACCTGTTTTCTCTAACTATATAGCAATATCTTTTAATTTCTTTATTTTTTAAAAAAATTTTACCTATTAAAAAACTTCATTAAACCGATATATATTGCCCAGGCAAGCTTTTTCTGATACTCATCACTTTGCAACAATCTTTCTTCTTCAGGATTGGACAAAAAACCACATTCCACCACTACACTCGGTATTTTTGCATTCCTGAGCAAATAAATGGTATCCGGTGCCGGTTTTGCCTGACGCGTATTTCCGTTATCAATGGTTTCAATGAGCTCCTTCTGAATGGTTTCTCCAAGAATCTTGCTTTCTTCATTCTGCGTCGAATAAAAAACTTGTGCCCCATAGTATTGAGGCTGTTCAAACTTATTTAAATGAATACTGACAAAAACATCTGCCGAACTTTCTTCCAAAAATTTTTTTCGATTTTTTAAATCAGAAACTTTTTTCTCCCTTATGGTTTTTTTATCCGGATCATGAATAGAGTTATCATCCGCTCTTGTAATGACTGCTATCCCTCCACTTTGCTCAATCAACGCCTGAAGTTTTTGGGAGATTTTTAAATTAATATCCTTTTCCAACACACCGGTTACTCCTACGGCACCACCATCCGGTGAGCCATGACCGGCATCAATAATAATTACTTTGTTTGTTGTTGGCAACGTAACGGTGGGAACATGTTTTTGATGCCATGAAGTATCGTAAAGGCTATATATCATATAAGATAATACGCATATAAAAGCCATTAGCATTAAATTTGTCTTTCTTACAATCACAATCATCATGAATCACTCCTATTTAATGTTTATAATCATAGATACGGCTCATATATTTTGCCATATACATAAAAACACTTTAAACAATATACAGTTTAAAGTGTTTGAAAATAACTACTATATTTAATTAATATTCAATAAATAGGAGTGATATGTAACATTTTACTTGTCATTTTGATTTTGAAGTTTTTGACGACTGGACTTATTATAATTAATCCATGTGATAATTTTGTCACTGATGCTGAAATTATGCAGTCCTGCAATATATCCTAAAAATCCCGCAACGGGCTTCACCAACAATACCATCCAAAACACCGCACTACTTGTTTCTCCGAATGCATCCAAAAACCCTAAAAACATTACCATCCATACTCTATAAATCACATTCATTATGTTAAAATTAAAGAATCCTGCTTTCGCTATAAAAAACAGTATACACAATATTATATTTACTGTTGAACCAAGTAACCCCAAAACCAATCCTTTAAAAAAGTACGGCTTATTGGGACTGTATGGTTTTTTATCCCGTTTTGCCACGTTCCACGCTTCCGAATAAATCATGGAAAAATATAATAATGCAGTACAACTGCTATAAATCAGTAAACCGCTTTTCTTTTCAATCAACCATCCAAAAGGATATAACAGGAAAAAAGATAAAATCAGCATTAAAACATGATCCCATATGAACTTCAATGATTTTTTTATGGTTTGCTGCAAATCCATCCCCTACTTTCTTCTTAAATCTTTTACTTTTACACTACCCTTAATACTCTTTGCTTTCTTTTTTACTTCGGCAGCGATCTCCGAAACTTGTACCGGATTTTCCAACTTTCTGTACTCATTGGTTATAATGGCTATCGAAATACTTATAATAGGAGATTCAATCACATTCCCCAAACGGTCAACCGTTGTTATATAACCCCTTCTTACATCCTGCGGCGTGTACAGGTCAATAATTTTGGAATCAAAATCTTCAATAACGGCATCTGCTATCTTGTCCGCCAAATCCACTTCCGTGATAACAATAAAATCATCGCCGCCGATATGACCGATAAAATCCCTGCTGCTGCCAAAAAGCTTCACATTATCCTGTAAAATATCAGCAGTGAGCTTGATAGCACGGTCTCCGCTTGCAAAGCCGTATACATCATTATAGGCTTTAAAATTGTCAAGGTCGAAATACATGACCGCAAACAGTTCATTCCGTGCAATTCTGCTGTTTATTTCCGCCTGAATCTCAATATTTCCAGGCAAGCCGGTCAACGGGTTGGCCCAACGGTTTCTGTCGATTCTCTTCAAGGTATTTCGAACCCGGCTTAACAATTCTCTTGGATTAAAAGGTTTTATAATATAATCGTCCGCCCCCAGTTCCAATCCGGTCAGTTTATTATCCTCATCATCCTGTGCAGTCAATATAATAATGGGCATCAGATTATTGCTTTCATCATCACGTAAAATACGGCATACCTCAAAACCATCCATATCAGGCATTACAACATCCAGAAGTACCAAATCCGGTTTCTCTGACCTTACCTTCAACAATCCTTCGGCTCCTCCTGAAGCGGTAACCACTTCATAACCGGCATCCGTTAAAATATCCGATATTAATTTCACCATAAATTCTGTATCGTCAATAACGAGTATTTTTTTTTTATTAAACATATCACAAGACCTCCAACTTCTAAGTTGGTAATCTTAAAAGCCAGGACATACAGGCGAAAACAAATATTATTATATACAGGCGGCAAAAATATTATCTTCTAATTAAATTATACAGTAATTAGCAATAAAAAGGAATAGTTTTTGCAAAAAAGTTATCAATAGGTACTGCGATATAAAAGAAAAGATGTGAGAAAAAGAAAAATGGCCATTTTGAATCAAATCAATTATTCAAAATGGCCGTTTCTTTATATTTTTTATATAATGATACTAATATATTAGCACTCACCTTTTTAATATTTCAAAATATAGTTTGCCATCTGAATCATTAAATGTAGCACAAATCAAGTCATCGTGAAGCTTACACGCAACTTTTCCGTCATATAATATGGTTTCTCCCAGATCATCGGGAAGCTCTGATTTTGACTTTGTGATGTAATTACACCTGCTATAATCCTTTTCTCTCATAAATCTGTTTACATCATTATAACTATGCCCAAAAATTTTATCGCCGCATATCCTCCAAACATAATCATGATCAATAGCAAATCCTTCAAGTGTATATATATTACTGTAATGCAAAGTACCCGTGGCTATTCTGTTTTCAAAGTCAATTTCCCATAAAAACCTATTATCGGTCATTGCATAAACTCGTCCATTTCTCCCGCATTTTAATCCATTGGAAACTACTTTGCCACAGCCGGCCGTAAATATACCGGTTAATTCCCTATCTTTCGCCTTTCCTCTAATTTTCGCCTCACATTCATAATCAACACTTAGTGTTTTGCTGTCATGGTCAAATGTTAAAACTTTTATCATTCCGTTTTCTTCCTCTAATAATCTGGAATGCCTTTGTCCGTCCCGGGATGTGGAAGTTGCAGTGCCGGTAATAAAATATGCCAAACCATCTTTTATTGACATACTATCCTTGTAGGAATGCCCTATATGATAATGACCGCTAAACCACATGATAATCTGTCGATAACGACCTACCAAATCAATCCAACGTTGATAACCATGATCTTGATCCAAGTAAGCATTTGAAGCCCTTACATGAACTTCAGGTATCGTTAAAAGACCACTTCCTGCAGGTGGTGCATGAGTCATCATAATGACCGGCTTATATGGATATTTTTCAAGTTCTGATTTTGCATGTTCAAAATGCTCTTCGGAAATATAGCATTCCCCTGCAAACCAAAAATCATCTTTTGGCTGAACATCAGTATGAAAACAAAATATTCGAAAGTTGTCAGAATCAATAATTCGATTTTGTGGCGGAAAGCCAAAAGCTCTTGTATAGTTTGACGAAACGGTGCCACTTGCCCACTTTATATTTCCTGCCTCATACTGCACGTCATGATTACCAAGAAGCGGTATAAATTCCTGGCATTGAACCTCTTTAAAGACACTTGCAATGTGCGAAAACACCTCATATGAACCAAAACCGTCAATATATCCGTAATCACCTAACAATATTACAACGTCCGGTAAAAGAGATTTCACATCATCCACTATACCGTCAATGATTTCATTACGTCTATATTGTAAGTCTCCTAATATTACAATTCTCATTCTGTTCCTCCTTGAACAACACCGTAAAAATGCCACAACATAATCACTATACTTTAATACGGTACAACACTAACATTAAATTCGGATTATCCCATTTGCTTTCTTTAATTGATCCAAAAACGGAACTGTTGCACTAGTTTTATATTTCGTGCAACAGCCCCATAATATGAATATATATGTTTTGAAGAATATTATTATTTCATCATCCAGGTTTATATGTGACCAATTCAATGTAAAAAATCAAAAATCATACCGTCTCTATTACCAAGAGGAATCATTTGCGTATAATTGGACCATATCATTGCTGCGGCTTTTACAGCCCCGGAAGGTATATCTGCACGCAAATCGTCCGTTGTAATGCCTGCTCCGATATTTTGGACATTTTCTTTCATGGAAACCCCTATCAGCTTATTATTTTCATCATAAAACGCAAGACAAATGGTATAGGTCAATCCTTCTACATCGTAATGGTCATGTGCCATCCCGATTTGCCCAATTTTGATCATAAATATCACCTTCTCTCCTTATACAAATCACCTTTACAAACCAAGCAGGGTGCATTTAATTTAATTGATGAATATTATGGAAAAAACATTTTTGGAATAATATTCATCAACTGACAAACATGCTCCCTATCAAGCATACTTCATTGACAACGAAACATCAATATGATATCCTATTATTAATGATAACAATCCTATTGTTTTCCGGAGGATATAATGAACGATTCGGTTCTTGGATTAAGCCAACTGCAGGCAGCCAAATATGAATATCTTTCCGATCACACTTGTGACTGGAGTGAAAATCCCCGCCCGTTTTCCACCCTGGCGGTCATGCAAAAAGGAAAGGGAAAATTTATAATGGGGGATGAAATTATAGAAGTTGGTCCTTTTGACGTGTTCTTTATACCGGTCGGTTCAAAATACATATCCTACTGGTTTGGAGAAAACGGAGTCCTCTACTATGCAATACATTTCCATATAACAAATCCTCATTCGGAATTTTCTCCGCAAAGATTTTGCCTGCAAAAAATAAAATCAGTGGAAATGAAATCGCTGTTGTCCCGATTCGAACAGTTATGTAAGTATATCTTAGCAGGCGGAACGGCAAAACTGAAAGCCTATTCATTGTTTTACGATTTATATGCGGATATTGTGCCGCTGTTAAGTTATGAAAAAATACAAAATACCGCAATAAATAATATCAGACCTGCTGTTGAATACATTGAACGCAACAGCGATTGTGAATTTTCAATAGCTGATTTAGCACAAATGTGTCTGTTGAGCGAATCAAGGTTTTATGCTTTGTTTAAAAAAACAATGAAATGTTCTCCCATCACATATCGTAATAATATCCGCATGCAAAAAGCAGTCAACTTATTAGACAGTGATTACTCCATTGAAGAAATTGCCGCAAAGGTTGGTTTTTCTTCTGCGGTTCATTTTCGTCGCGTGTTTAAGGAAATTATGGGAAAAACCCCTTCGGAATATAGGAAAAATCTGAAATTTAATATGGAGGAATTGTCAAAATAAAAAGGTACAAAATTCATATAAAAAATGTGATTATGACTGCATTCATTAGCTATTGATTAGATGTAGCCCATCGATATGACTAAAATGCGTATCAAATGTTGCAAGACTCAAATTATTAGCTATTGCAGTTGATGATATCCATAAATCGTTCTCAGGAATGTTGATTCCTTTTTTGACTAATTGACATTTTATTTCCCCATATTTCTTACTTACTTTTTCATCAATATCTAAAAATCTCTGTTCAGAAAGAAAATTAGAAATAATCTGTATATTCTCTTTAACTCGCTTTGATTTATATACGCCATAGTATAGCTCACCTATAGTGATAACAGAAATAAAAAGCTCATCTGCCTCATTTAAAATCTTTAAAGCTTTTTCATTCCCATTAAGAAATTTAATAATTACATTTGTATCGATCAGTCTACCACTCATCTGCATCCACCTTTTCACATTCTTTCAAGGCTTCTTCAATCTCATTATAGCTTTCATCGTCAAGTTTTCCGAAATATTTTAAAAACGGCTTTTCAGAACTCTTTTTTACATCTACATATTCATCCAAAACAGTAATAATAACCTTTTGATTTGGCTTAATATTATTCACTTTTTCAAGAAGAACAAATTCTTTCCCATTAAAATAACCTTTTATTGCAAGCATTAAAATCACCTTCCTTAAATTATATTATATCATAAAATAGACATCATAGAATGGAATTTTTATCAATCTTCACTACAAAAGAGCAATTATATTAAAAATACAAGACTTCTGGATTTATCATTTCGTTCAGACTTTACTTCAAAATATATATCATTATGCCGAATTTATTGCAAAATTCATATAAAAGATGCGATTATAATTGCATTTTTCATATTTATTATAGTTTTTAAAAGGAAATATATGCAAATACATAAATTAATAAAATTGTAGGGGTCGGTGCATAGACCAACCCCTACAAATATTGTAGCATTCATAATAACAATTTATCCATATGCGAATCCGTTATCCATATATGTTTTCAATCATAAAACTACAGGCGAAAACCGGTTAAATTCTTTCTCTCCAAAGGCTGCCTCAACAAATGCATCCACCGCAATATCCAACATGGAATAAGCATTTACAAAAGTGCAGGCCCGTTCAAAATACTGTTTAAAGAAATACGGCGAACCGAAAGATACACCAACGGTTTTCTTACGCCCTGCATTTAAAGCCACTTGCAATGCTGACGCCGCACTGCCGTAATAGTCCAAAAAACCTATGGGTCTGAACGAACGGGAAAACATGGCAAAGATGATTAAGTCCACTTCATCCGAAAGACGATAGAATTCTTTTCCATCTATTTTGGGCTTGAATAAAACTTCAATACCACGTTCCGCAATTTTATCCCGCAAATGTTCTGCAACAGGGAAAGAAGGTTCATGATTAATAACCGGAATTAATAATATTTTCTTGGTTTTACGGGGATCAATGGGAAACAAATTTTGCGTATCCCGTATCAGGGTGATGCTTTTCTCTGCGGTTTTTTTCTGAGTTTCTCGAATGAACTCCCGTTCCGATTCACTAAGTTCCCTGAACCGCTTTCTATCCTTGTTGAACAATCCCAGCTTTTCTTTTAACGTAAGAATTCTCCTGACCGCGTCATCCAGTCTTTCCATGGGAATATATCCCGATTCAATGGCTTTTTTCATATTCTCCACATAATGTTCGGTAGGCCATAAAACCATATCGCAGCCTGCACGGAATGCCTCTATTTCAGTTTGCTCCCTTGAGTCATACCAGCCGTTTATGCCTCCCATACCGAGGGCATCGGTTACAACAACTCCCTCGAACCCCATCTCACCTTTTAACAAATCGGTAATAAGCTCACGGGAAAGGGTTGCAGGCAACGGCAAACCAAATTCACTGTCACGTTCCTTTTGATAGGACGGCAACGTTATATGTCCTGCCATAATGGAATATACTCCACTATTGATAAGCTCCTGAAACACTCTTCCGGATTTTTCTTTCCATTCATCAAAGGGCAAGGTGTTATTGGTGGTCACGATATGCTGGTCCCTGTAATCAAGGCCGTCTCCCGGAAAATGCTTGGCACAGGCTGCAAGCCCTGTATCCTGCATGCCCCGTACTACCTGTTTTAGCATTCGTACTGCCAAATCGGCGTCATCGGTAAGTGCCCTCACATTGACAAGAGGATTACGCCGATTGATATTCAAATCGGCAACCGGTGAAAATGTCCAGTTTGCACCGATGGAAAGAGCCTCCAGGGCGGTAGCTTTGCCGTAGTCATAGGCAAGCTGTTCATCGTTGGTAGCCCCAAGCCCCATTAAATAAGGCAATGGTGTCAGCCCTTTTACCATGCTGCCGCAGCCGTTTTCAAAATCGGAAGTAATGAGCGGCGGGATATCAGCATCCTCGTAAACCTCATTCACATACTTTTTCAACTCTTCCAGGCCCTGGTCGTCCGCTTCGGTTATAATCTGCCCGAAAAAGAATACGGCACCGGGCTTGTCTTTCAGCTTCTTTCCCTTTTCCATAAGGGCTACCTTGGTCTGCAGTATTTTTTGTTCCAGGGAAAGGGAATGAATGTCAATCATATTATACCCCCAATCGATCATTTTAGGATTTCCTTAAATATGATAATATTCAAAATCCATTATTTTGGCAAATGCTTCAAGCTCTTTCACGTAATTGCCTTCTACCAGGCCGTAATGCTGTGTAACGCCTATCTCCATAAGCTTGCCGAAAAATATATCAATCGGACTTCTCGGTTTCAAAACCCCATGAGAATAACTTGCCAAAAAATGTTCGCATTCCAGTGCGTCCACCAGGCTGCACACAAGCTTATACCTGCCGTTGTTTTCAGAAATATGCACCATTGTTTTTTCACCCGGCGGAATTTTATACCACGCAAAAGGTGCACCTGCATGCTTATAGGAAGTTTTGGCAAAACGTACATCGCGGGCGATTTTTACGCTGCCCGACGGATCGGTATAGTCATTAGGCCCTGCGTGGCCTGCACCGAAGCAGCCGCTTTTTGCATCAATGTAAAAAGGCTCTATAAAACTAACGTGTTTCCCCGACAGAACCTTTAACACGAAAACAGCCAGCCCGGCTCCAATATCTCCCTCAGGCACAACAATAGCATCCTTGTGGCTACACGGAATAAAACCAGGACGAAGCCCTACCTGTTCAAATAAGACGCGGTCAATATCATTTAATATTATCATATCCAAATCATTTTTGCGAAGCATTTTTTCAACGGCCATGGACGCACGTACGGAAGCAAAAAACTTGTCTCTGCCAACGTCCGGCATAACGGAATATTTTGTTGTTAATTCTTCAACCGTCTTTTGAACTTCCTGCTCTGAAAGCAAATTGATTTCATCATTTAATGTAGCAATGGAAAGAAACCGAAGTTCCGGGCCCACCGTTGCAAAGAAATTATACGGATCCACATACGTTGACCACATGGCTTCATTATAGCAAGCCAACAACCCAAATACAGAATTTCTTAAAATACTTCTAACCTTAGCCGCCTGTCCGAAAGCAGAAACCTGGTTCATTAAAGTATCAAGTTTTCCTATTCCCGTTGCCACCATTTTCCGGTTAAACCTTGCAAGGGAACCCGATGCTTCTAGCGTACCCACTATTCCGCCTGAGGACAAGAAATCAACAAATTCATTCTCATCGGAAGTATCTGAAAATTCGCAGCTTTCGCGCATAATACATCCAAAAAACAGGGGAATATTATACATATCACGCAGGAAACGAACCCACGCAAAATCCTCAGCCCATGAAAGGTACGCACAGAAAACAAAATCTACCTTTTCATTATAAAAAGCGTCCATGGCCGCTGCCAGCATATCTTTATCATACACAATGCCTGTAAACACCACATCTGCAATTTTCTTTGCCGAAGCCACTATGGCTTCCGCTTCCTTTTCTTTTCTCTGTTCATAGGTTCCGTCCGCAGTTCCCTTTCCTAAAGGGCGAAAACGATTCGCCCCTATGAGAAGCAACCCCATTTTTGGTTTTCTTGTAATATCCATCATTTTTACCCTATCTCCTTACAAGTTTCATAAATTCACTCATAAAATACGGTAAATCATCAGGACGTCTTGATGTAACAAGGTTTCCATCTACCACAACCTTATCATCAATATATTTCGCCCCTGCATTTACCAGGTCATCCTTTATCCCCGGATAACAAGTTGCTGTTCGTCCTTTTAAAACATTTGCAGAAATCAATATCTGTTGTCCATGGCATATGGCACAAACGGGCAGGTTTTTCTCAAAAAAGTATTGAACTACTTCAATACACTTCTTATTTTGACGTAATTTTTCCGGAGCCTTCCCTCCGGGAAGAACCAGTGCACCATATTCGGAAGGCACCACATCCTCAAATGCCTTGTTGGCTTCAATGACAAAATGATACTTTCCGGATACACTGCCCTTTTCAAAAGACGCCACGTCCACTTCAAAGCCTTCCTCAATACAACGGTAATACGGATACAAAACTTCCGAATCATCATAATCCTTTGCCGTAATCATTAAAATTTTCATGGTCAAAACCCCCCAAATATTGAATTTGCTGCACCAATCAGTGCGGAATTGTCAATATTTTGCCCCATGGCTATTTTTTTAAGGGGCAATCTTTTTTTTAGTTCTGCTTCCATAAAATCAAAAGCCCGGGATATTTGCCCGCCCAGCACAAGACATTCAATGCCTGTCTCCTGCGCAATGGGTTCTAAAACCGTACCAAGTGCCCGGCCGACATAAGCAAAGGTATCTATTGCACTTTGGTCTCCGTTTCTTGCTAAAAACTCAATATCAATGACGTCAATGTCTTTCTCTTGTCCAGACAGTTTCTTGTATAATCCAATAATCCCTCTCTTGGAAACCACATCTTCAATAATTCCATCTTCCCAAGGGATTTTATAAAGGCTGATATACGGGCCGCCGCTTTCATTGCTGCAAATTTTATTGTTTTTTATCAGTCCAAATCCCAGTCCCGTTCCGATGGTAACCCCTGCCGCATTGGCAAAACCCTTGGCCGCGCCGTTCCAATGCTCTCCAAGCAAAAAAGCGTGGGCATCGTGAATGAATTGAATAGGCAAATCATTCGGAAGGTTGCATCTTTTTTGCAGCGTTTTCTTTAAATTAACACCATATATGCTCTGGAATTTATGCTTCATCAGGCTCGTATAATTTGCGTAATCAAAGGGTCCGGGGGTCGAAATGCCAATGCCGTCTATTTTTAAACCGTTTTTTTCGGCAAATACAAATGCCCTTCCTATGGTGTTCTCATAAGCAATGTATATATTGTCGGCACTTCCTCCGGAATCAACCGGCGTTTTATAATGAGACCCCTGAACAACTCTTCCCTTTGCATCCACAATGCAGGATTTAAAGTAACTGCCGCCTGCATCAATGGCAAGCACATAATTATATTTGCTCATAAAATCCGTCCTTTAACATTGTTTTGTGTATGCAAACAGGACCCACGCCAAGGTTTTTAATAACATACTTTCCTATACTTGCAGGTACAACAATCACATCAAGGTAATTGGGCGTATAGCAAAGTTCCGGATTTTCAAGAGACTGCACAAGTACCTTTTCACCGTCAACCAAAGTAAGAACGTGGAATTTTCCGTTGGTATCATCCTCAATTTCCTTCTCAAATTCAAGCCTTCTAAGGCTGAAATACAGCAAATCATGTTCTCCTACAATATACTCCGCCCAGCCGTCGCCGCCTCTTACCTTCCTCGGCGGTTGAACAAGGTTTTCCTTCACCCATCCGGTTTTACGTGTTCTGTCCACTACTCTTTCACCATGGTAGGTGTGAATGGGCCTCGGCACTCCATCCAAATCTGCGCGCAAATAGTCATACATCTTGTATGTATAAGAACCTACCGTTAAACTTCCGATTTCAAGCACCACCTGATTGCGTCCTGAAGCATGAATGGTACCTGCCGGAATCATAAACTGTATTCCCGGCGTAGATGGGACACTGTTCACATATTTTTCATAGTCAACCGGAGTAAATTCTTTCTCGGATTTTTTAACTTCTCTGATAAATTCGTCAACATCTGCATCCTCTTTAAAACCTAAATAGGTCTTTGCACCGTGGCCGATTGCAACAACGTAATAGCTCTCGTCCTGTCGGCCGAATTCACCGTTATTCTCTTTCACATATTTGTCAACGGGATGAACCTGTATGCTCATATTTCCGCTTGAATGGAAGGTATCGTCATAATTAAAGCGTATGGGGAAATACCCGCCGAATTTTTCAACGCATTCCTTCCCCATAATGGCTTCACCCTCTTTTTGAACAAAGGTGAAATACGGGAACTCCAGGAGGTTATCGCCAGCCTCTACAAGAATGCTTACTTCAAGAGGAATAAGGTCAAACACCCACGCACAGTTTTTCATTTCTTTAGGAAGTTTTCTAATTTTTCTTACATATTCACCTCCCCAAACCCCTTCAAGATAAACCGGTTTACAACGAAAGGGATATTTTGCCAGGAAGGATAAAATCTCATCCAATGCCTTTTTAGGAATCAATTTAATGTTATCAGGATTGTCACTCATTATGTAATTGTCAATTTTGCCTGCTTTTAAAAGGTTTCCTCTTAAATGAGCGGCAAGTTCAAAATCAACATAGTAGCACCTTCTCATAAGTTCCTTAAACGGCCTTGCCTCATCATCACCAATATTTTTAAATAATCCGTTTTTCGCCCTCAATGAAACCTGTTTGGGTGTAACGTCCAGATAGGTTATGATGTCATAAAAATCCTGAAGTGTTTTTGCACAGCTTCCAATACCGTAAACAATAATTACTTTGTTTTTGTTCTCCTTAATACAATTTATTAATTTATTCAATGCTTCCATATCAAAAAAGTCTTCAAAATCGCCCTTGTAAATCTTACCGAAAAGCAAAACAGGGTCTACCACTCGGTTCGTGGGCAGGTAATCCTTCAACTGTTCTTCAATAACTTTGGAGCTTTTATACACGGTAGAAATATCAACCATCTCAAAATCTACTTTGTTCAGCTTCAACATTTGAGAAGCAAGATTTATAAATTGCGAAAAATCCGCACCGGCGTAACCGTCAAAAGCGGCAACGCAACTCCCTCTTTCCTGCAGTCTTTTGACCATCGCATCACAAATGTATTTTGCACTGGAAACCACTCCGCTTATAATTGCGTTTTTGGTCTCGTCCGACAGTTTAGGACGGTTAATAGCCGTTAAATCATCATAGGGATGTGGATTAAACATGAAACTCATAGCCAAAACTCCTTTATCTTAATAATTTTTACATGATTATAGTAACAAGGTGCTCATTATACAGCAATTACAAACAGAAGGAGTTTTTTCAACATAATTTTTCCTCTTGACATAATAGATATTGTGAGGTATAATTTTATTTTTATTATATAAGAATATACGGACGCCATGTATGGCGTCCCTACAACTTTTGCATAATGTAAATTTGCTATCATCTTAAATAAAATCCCCGAAGGTTAACAACAACGGATAATCCGTAACAGGCAAGTTTTCAAATATGTAGCAATTGCTGCTTGTTTCTTTCATGATACTTTCCGGAATATCATATATTGTGCCGGTAAGTAAGTCAACAAGCTGTACCTTTCCTGGTATTCCTACAATATTAAAGGTAATGGTAGATTCAAATTCCGTTGTCAAAAGATCGCACGAATTCCAATATACAAGCGCAAATGATCCGTTTGGCTTTTTAAAACCGCCTTTTATTAAAGAAGTAGTATCCATATCTCTTCCAAACACACGCCGTGATTCAGCCTGAACCGGCAAAACAGGAAACTCCGTAACGGTAAAGTCATCGGCAAAAACAGAACATATGGTCTGAAGAGTGGTATAAGACATTTTTGGTGTATAATCCCCTGTTGCAAATCCGTCTTCATCAAATGTGGCTGCCAAAACTCCAAAATAACCATAATCCAAGTAGCTGGATTTATCTCCCACGATGCCGTTAAGAGCTTCTATCATATCCATCGACGAAAAATAGGATGTAAATTTTACATCTGTCATAAGGTCAATCATGATTTGCCTTGCCAACTGTTTCGCCTGCTTTCTGGGGGTCCAGGAACAACCCTTTAATGCACCTGCTCCATCACTACGTGACTGAGAGCCGGACTCACCCTGGATAATTTCCACATCAAGATTAAGCGCTTGACACAATCCTTTTATAGAATAGAAACGTTCAAATCTTTGGATATCTTTCGGCGTATACATGTGATAAGAAATTGCATCAATATGTTCTTTCATACCTGTCATTAACGCTTCATATAGATAATGCATATCCCAATGACAAACAGCCCCTCCAACTACCTTAGCCGAGCTGTCGGCTTGACGAATGGCCTTTGCGGTAGCAATGACAAACTCGCCGTATTCCTTTGCATTGACTCCGTTCTTCCAGCACCACTTGCCGTCCGGTTCATTCCAGACTTCATAGTATTCGATTCTGCCTTTAAAATGCTCCGCTAATGCAGAAACATATGCACTCCAGGCATTTCTGGCTTCTTCCGTATAAATCGGCGGACAACCTACGGCACCAAATACTGTTTTGGCCATGTCATCATAAAGCTGATTGCCGTAGCATAAACACATCCAAGGTTTCATTCCCCTCTTAAGAAGATTATCTACGATTTTATCAAGCCACTCAAAATTATATTGCCCTTTCACCTTCTCTGTTTTTTGCCATCCTGACTGAATTCTGACCCATTTTACCCCGGTATTGGCTATTTTGTCATACGCTTTTTCCGGATCAAAAACATCCCTGTCAAGCTTTTCAAAGCCTATACCAATTCTGGAATGGTGGATTTCAGATGAGTGTTTTGGTTTTACAACCCCTGTTTTCATTAATCGTTCCATAATACATCCTCCTTGATATTAAATATTTACTTTTTTAAAAAACTGTGATATATTGTTTTACGTCTAATAATATCGTATAATATTAACACTTTTTTGTATATCGAATTATTATTTTGTTTTTTAGAAATCTTACTTTTTCGGTGGGATATGAATGATGAAAGAAATTAAGGTAATACACGTTGGTTTATTTGACAGTAGCATATTTTTTAAAAATATGAAAGAATCCAAACCTCGAACGGTTCAACAGTATGAAATTGAAATTTTTTTCGAAAACAGTGGAATATCTATTATCAATTCCAAAAAATATACACTGGAAAAAGGAAATGTAATTATAGCAAAACCGGGACAAGTACGAAACAGCATATTTCCGTTCAAATGCTACTATATTCATTTGCAACCGGACGAATACTTGGATAAATATTTGTTACATACGCCTGATATGATGAAGGTCGGACGATTGCAAATCCTCATAGATATTATCCGTACACTCATGTCTTACAAAAATTCTCCGTTTGAAGGATGTGAGATTTTAACACAATCCAAATTGTTAGAACTGATCTATCATTTGAATAATGAAGCTTCAATGCATAACCGGAAAATAAACAGCACCCATTTTATAGACCATAAAATTATTTTAAAGGCCATTGATTTTATTGAAGCAAACTTCCATACGGAGCTTAGCCTTGAAACAATTTCCAAGCATGTTAACTTAAGTCCCGTCTACTTTCATGGCATGTTTACTTCTGCAGTCGGAAAAACTCCACATGAATATGTCATTGAAACAAGAATCAAAAAAGCAAAAGACATGTTGTTAACCAGTGAAGATTCTGTAGCGACTATATCACAAGAGACCGGTTTTACTTCACAATCCTATTTCAGTTATGTATTTAAAAAACAGACCGGATATACTCCTAATCAGTTTAGAGCAAAAAAATATGTGAAGGATTTGATTTAAAATATATTACAAATATGGTGATTAAGCATTTTTATGCCTAACCACCATATTGTAATGTAATAGTAACTGCAAGATTTAATGAATTTCCATATAGTCATTACACAATGGAATCAACTGTGTATAGTTTGACCATACCAAGGCTTTAACGCCGGAAGTCCCGGAAGGTATGGAAGAGCTTAAGTATCCGATTGTAATTTCCTGATTAATATCCTTTACATTATCCATCATTTGAACCCCTAAAAGTTTATTGTTGCCGTCATAAAACGCAAAGCAAATTGTGTAGGTTAAACCTTCAATATTAAAGTAATTGTTGATGACAAGTTTACCGGACACGGTATCATCATTTACATCAAGTAATTCCACTGTTGCATCCAACCATGAATACCCCACCGTTGCCAATGTGACACTGTCATTGACCAATTCATCTTCCATATACATACTTAGCTGGTAATCATTTATTTCATTCACATCTTTGTTAATAAAGAATTTAAAAATATAGCTTCCGTCTTGTTTTACGGTTGTTTGGTCAATATGCAGAATGTCCTGTTTTGTTATAGTTCCGGTATTCTTTTTATGCAAGAGTAATGTTATGGGCCGGCCTGCAAAAGATTGGTCCAGTTGCCCCTTAACAAGTACTCTTCCCGCCTCGTCAACAAGCTTAGCATCTTTGACAATGTTGGATATTTCTCTATCAATTACTGTTGCTTCCGGTATTCCTGCTTCTGAGAATGATTTATCTCCTACCGCTTTAACCACAAATTTATATTGGGAAAACTTATCTTTATCCAACCCTGTTATTATATGTGACCTCACATCAGGGTCATTGATGAAACAAGTCCAATGTGGGATATATTGATTGTTTTCGTCATATATCACATATCCTCGTACATTTTCCGTGCTGCTGACTTCCCATGTTAATGTTGCAGACTTGGTTTCACGATTGAAAACCGTTCTGACATTTTTTGGCGGCAACGGCGGCTTTTTCGTTTTTTTCATACCAAACTGGTCTAAAAGGACATCTGTATTACTACTGTTATCATAATAATATACCTTATATTTCAGTGTATCGTTTGTAACCGTAACACCTGCATAAGTACTTTTCTTCGGTTGAGCGGAAACTTTGATGTAATCTGAATTGTCATCGTTGGGCGTATAAAACTTTGTTGCGGCACAATTAGGAAGAACAAATAATGTGCCGATTGGATCCGTAACAATGTTTTCTTCCCCTTCTTCTTTATTAACCGAATCAGATACCGGCAGTCCGTCTTTCAAATAATACCCTCTATTATAAACGTGGTCATGCCCTGTAAGTATTAAATCAATACCTAACATGTCACACAACGGCTTTGACCATACTTTACGTATAGTTGCTTCGTTAGAGTGTGAGCCATTTGAATACAACGGTCTATGAAAAACTGCTATATTCCATTTTTTATTGTTTTTAACGACATCATATAGAGCCCAGTCAACTTGTTTTTGACCGTTTACATTGGTATCAAGAACCAAAAAATGTACATTGGAATAATCAAATGAAAAATAGGTTCCGTTTTCTCCGACAGACTGAAAGTTGAAATGTTGATTATAATTGGCATCATCCGGTGCTGCATCGTGATTGCCAATAGCACTAACCCAAATGGTATTCTTCAAAATATGTTGAGCATATTGGAAAAACCATTTCCACTGCTGTTCTTTTATGTCCTTATCTTTCGTATTATCCACCGTATCACCGTTTTGCACGATGAACTTATAGGATGGAAACAAATTTACGGATCTTTGAAGTGAATTACCAAAAGCACGCATAGCATCTTCATTTGCTGCATTGATATCTGCTAAATTGATAAATGTAAACTCTTCCTCATGTTCCGGTGCGGTTTCAAAGCTGCCTACACTGTTTAAACTTTCCGAAGCGTCACTCCAATAACCTTGGGCACCTACCCTGTACTCATATTTTGTTCCCGGTTGGAGCCCTGTAGCTACGACTTTATGGACATTATAACTTAATTCTCCGTGCGATACGGTTTCACAGGTCCCTGTAAATGTCAAATTCGGATCCGTACCAAAATCCTGTGAATCGCCGGCCACCCTTAGCTGTATTATCGATTCGGTTATTTCCGTGTTTGTATACCACGCAAACCCCATACTTGTTTTCATATCTCCATGCGATGTACAAACAACAGCTTCCGGATAATTAGTATACGTAACCGCTAAAGAATTCAATTGTACAACAAAAAGTACAGTACAAAAGGCAATAATGCTTACCATAGTCTTATGGGCTTTTTTAAACATAACCATATTTTCACTCCTTCCTAGCGTTTTAACCATCAGCTACAACAAACCTCCGCTTTTCATTTCAAATCCAATTCAACCGTACTGTCCGACAAATCCACCTCATGTTTTTCAAATCTTTTTAAAATAAATGTTTTATAAGAAGACGGATCTTTTTCTACGACGATACCGTAAGAGTATTCACAATAACCCTCTCGGTCTTCAACGTCGCTGTCATTCACCGCTATATTAAACTTAAATTGTGAATTTTCTTTAAATACCATTGGTGAAAGTTCCTTGGCAGGAATTTTAATTAAGTAGCGGGTGATCCTTTTTTCATTGTTCCTGATAACTCGGAACCAGTCACCGGATACAGGCCCTGCCGGTACTTTTACCCCATCTACCAATGCACGCCAGCCACAATAGGTTAATAACTTCTTATCTTTCGTTAAGCTAAACGTATACGCATTATCATCATCGTCATACCCTTTATAAAGAGCCTTTGCAAAAGAATCAAATGCTACTTGCACACTGTCGTTACGCCAAATCTGGTTTCCGTCAAAATTTTGAGTAAAATTATCATCGTACACGTCTACCAATACATAGTAATAGTCATTATCCCACTTCATAAAGGCTCTTGCTGCAACATCGGCATTTCTTAAATCATCCGGTGATTCATAGTTTTCAGGAACTCCAAGATGTATCGGATACGCATTGCTCCAATCGGAAATATCACCATCAAATCCATCTAATGAAATGGTTCCGGTATTTTGTACAATGACTTGGAAATCCAACAAACGTTTTGAATTAATGATTGCCGTACCGCTGTCATCCTTTAATATAAAACCAAATTCATATTCATTAAACGGCTTTGGTGTCTTCTTTATAATTGGCAGTTCATAAGTCCTTTTTTCACTTGGTGCAAGCGTAACAGGCAGTTTTCCGTCAACTTCCCAACCTTCCGGGGCAACGGATTCAAGATTTCCTTTAAATTCGGAAGGTGATGTATTTTCCACTGTAACTCTTATAGAAGAAAGATTACTAAAAAGCTCCATGGAAGGTTCCAAAGTCAAAATGACTCTTGATTTAAGCTGAATATAAACAAATTCACCGGCTATTACTTCATCATCTTCAATGATTTTAATAGTATATTCCAAAATATCGCCGTCTTTTGTGAAATCCGGCAAATAGTTTAACTTAAACTCTTTTACTTCTTCATTTCCCATTTTAATATCCACAGGTTCACTAACCGGACGGCCTTTTTCATTAAATACAACAATTTTACCGTCTATGGGCTTGGTTCTCCTATTATACTATTATATACAGTAAATATATTTTCTACATTGGTACCATTATAAGCCGTAACCTGCGGATTATCTACATAGGTTAATATACCGCGGTTTTTGTCTGCTTTCTCAATATTCAACATGAACAATCCCCAACGGCAGAGCTCCGTTGATACGGCGTCAGCACCTGCTGCCAAACCGTATTTTAGTTGGTCGGTCCCTTCGTTTTTCATATAATAAGCCTTTTTTGAATAATAACGTGCCTCATGAATGATTTTATCCGTGAAGCGCAGCACTGCATACTTTTCTCCCTCTCTCTTCTGGTCCGCCGCTTTTGTAAGCTTTTCCAAATGAATTGCGGAATACAACGGTCTCTCGTATTCTACAGTCGCCGCGAATGCCCGGGATATTTTCTCCCCCAACTGGTGTATGTCCCAAAGAGCAAGGGCCAATTCATAGTAATCAAAATTGGTAGCATTGTTATAACGTTCAAATAAAATATCCCCCAAACCATAATTATATTTTAAAAGTTCAAGAAGTTCATGGCTTTGTGGAAGCTCAGATAGATTCATTTTTAATTCTGCAGTAGTTAAAAAGTCAATATCGGTTATTTCTTTTAATCTTGAACACAAATCGGTATATGTCCTCTTGGCTTCATAGGATAATGCCTGCGCTATCCACTTTTTATCAACATGTTGAATAAAGACAGGCCTTCTTGTTAAACGGATTGTTCCATCAGATATATCCACCGGATTCCCATACATATCCGTAACAATAAGATGATGCAAATTTCCCGACAGTGTTGACAAATCAAATAAATACTCATTCTGCTTGTCTGTGCTCCACAAAACCGCCATTGGTTCACCTTTTCTGGTATAAATACGCCCTTGAAGCGGCTGCTCGACATCTATTTTCCCGATGTATTCGGATGGGCCAAGCATCTCTCCTACATTAGCAAGAGCAGCATATCTTTTTTTAAACTCTCCGTTTATGTAGGAAATACCATGCCAGTCGCGCTCATCCTCATCCCGTATTTGAAACCAGGTAGTAACAACCGAACCGATATCATCGCCATAAATATATAACTTTGTAAGATATTCCCCTATATCGTCCTGAGTTAAGCCTTCTCTTATTCTCCATGCAACTTCAGTAATATACGGCTTAAGCCATCCGCCTTGTTCGCGCACAACATTAACATAGCCGTAAAACCTTTTTTGATATTCCTCGGAATCAATATCACTTGCAACATAATACGGATGAAAGGCGACTGCGTCTATATAATTATAAACCCCCAACTTAAACAACTGCCTCATATATTGAGGTGCATTCGCATCTCCGGAACATGACATTCCTAAAAGCGGAATATCCCGCCCGGAATCAAAAAGAGCCAAGCCGGCAGTACACGTCAAATTTGCCAGCATTACGCCATAATCATCGCCATTATAATACTTTTTCAAATCAGGTTCATTCCATACTTCAAGCGCATAATAATCATAAGGAAGCCGAGCATATTCCGTAAAAGATTTTCCCCACGGTATCATATGTTTGGCTAATCTCGGATGTCCCGATTGATATGCATAGTTCATAGCCATTAAATCTCTAAGAATTTCCATACCGCATTCATGGATTAAATCCATATACTTATACTCACTGAATGTCGCATCGTATACACCTTTCTGTCTTTCAAAATTATGCCATTCAATACCCTGACCAATACGTACTTTTCTTACTCCTGCATAATATAAAGCCATGGTCTGTTCCGTATGCCATTCCCTGCTGACATCAGTTCTGTCTGAAACCCTATAATGCAGTCCAATACGACTGTATTTATCTAAATAACTGCTTTCAACATATTTTATAAGAACTAATGGTTTGCTCTCTTCAAAAACTGTTTCCCCATTATGCTTTACTCTTATCTTAAGTGTAAAAACGCCTTTGGGCAAATGGCTGAGGGGTATTTCCTTTACCACCAGATTCCGCGGAATCACATGGCATTGTTCCTCATATACGGTTGTCCAGTCATCAATGGTATACTGAACGGTAAAATCCTCTGTTGATTCGGACAAAAGCAGAAAGGAAACAAACATCTTAGCGTCTTTTTGGTTTTGCAGACCATAATACGTTCCAGGAGGAAACTCAACCGATATATTCACTTTTACGCTATCATCGGCAAAACAGTTGAGTTGACAGAAACATCCAACCGTTATCACTACAAGCATCATAATGAGCCATTTTTTAAGCATTATAAATCCTCCCTCCTCTGTAAACCTATTTGTAAACAACAACCATAAACGCTTCTCCATTATGATTAATCACCACAACATGGCTTCCTTCTCCATGTCTTGCGGCATCAAGAATATCATCTACTCCGCCACGCAACACATACATCTCGGCATTGCGGTTCTTGTACTTACTGTCAACAACAAAAGTAACCCTATCTCCTATCAAATAATATTCTAAATTATTAGAATTGGGGTTTTTTTCACTCCGATGATATTATTCTTTTTAACGGCAACTTCTCCGATCACCAAATGATAGTTGCTAAAAAATGTTCTTGAGGTTCCTGCAAGATTGTCATCTACAACTCTTCTTTCTTCAGCGCTATATATAACCGCTGCTCTGGTTATTTTCGTCCTGTCAAAGCTTAAAGCATATTTGATAATATCTCCCGGTTTAACATTGGATAATATACTTTCATCTTCGCAAATATACTCATAAATAGCTCCGCCTGTTTCTGCAACTCTGATTCTCTTTACAGGAAAACCGCCGGCATCAATCGTTTTTATAATGTCGATAACAAGCAGACATGTTTCAATATATTGAGTCTCATCAATTTTAACAATAAAGAAGTCAGGAACGACTGCATCCGAAGCATTTCTTGCATAGGCCTTGACGGAATATTTTCTATAATCACTCAAATAACGCCTGTTATCTACCAAACAATCTTCCAATTCATAGCTGGCCTTATTAGGAACATAAAATACAACCGAAGTGCCGCTGGTTTCATACACTCCGTTAAACGTATGCCCTCTATAATAGGTAAGCTGTTGATAGTCACTGTAAAAACAATAAAAATCATGATCCGTCCGGTCACGGTTTTCCGCTTCGGTATCAATAACAGAAACCTCTCCTTGCAAATTATACGAGTATTTTATGAGAAACGGAAAAGAATCAGGCAACGCACCAAAAGCTTCTTCGCTGTTATCATATTTATAACCGTCAATAAATACCTTTGACGAAACCGTTAATATTTCCCTGTTGCCGTCTTCTTTTACTGCCATAAGCTGCAGTTTCTTATCTACCCCTGAAGTAACGGATGCTTTTAATATACAGGCATAAAAATCCATGGAAGTATCGGCTAGAAAGCCCGATATTGTTCCGTCAATATTTTTATAGAATGTCCCCCTGTCTCCAACCTTTAGTACGTATTTTGGAAAATCCTTGGCCAGCCTGTATTGGTCACCGCTTGCAAGGGCAATGATATCCCCTTCTTCTTCCACTGCAATAGAGACAATTTCCCCTCTGACAAATTCTTTTGAAACAGTTGCACATATGTAATTATTATCATTGCTTCTAAGGACAGTAATTACATTTCCGATTTCAATATTGAAAACTTCCATATCTACACCTAAAAAATTTTTTAGAATAACGGTCTTTCTGTCCTGTTTTTCAAAGTTAACGTTTTTGGTTTTGGAGGAATAGTAATCATAAACAATGGAATTTTCCTTGTCAATTGCACCTACAAAAATATTTTCATATTCTCTGACAATAGCAACGTCCACTTCGCCGTTGCTGTCATTATCAATAAAGGTTACACTGCCTATTAAAGGCTTGAACGTAGAGGGATCGTAATCAAGCTTGGCCTTGCCGTTATATATCACTTTTACATCAATTGGAATATGAATAACATTAATACGTTCCTTATTCCCTTCGTAATAAGAAAACTTACGACCTGTCACACCGGCTATTCGGTCAGATGAAACCTCTGTAATATCATTTTTTTCATTGGGAGCAAATGCATACAAAATATTATTTTTTCCGTCATCAGACTTATAATAAAATGTTACCTGTCTACCTATAAGGTCTAAAACCAATCCTTGTTCATCATAATATTCCACATCGTCTATCATTACACGATGCTTGCTTAATCCAACCGGAGAATATAACCGGGTAATTTCCGTTGCAGTAACAATTCCGCTTTCTTTGATGATACCTTTGTATTTATACAAAACCGTATTGTTTTTATATTGCTTTAAAGTTTGTGACTCTCCGTACGAAACAGGCTCCAACACTTCCGCATCACACAAATTGACCAGTAACTTGACAGCAACTTTTCCGGTTACCTTATCCGCCGAACTAACATTCACTCCTTTAAAAATTCCGATTTCTTTCGCCGTTGTCATGTATCCGACAGGATATCCGCCTCGTGCAGCAGCTTTTACTCCATGCCCTGTTGCATCCACAAGTATTTTGGAAGCTTCTGCCACCGTTATGGTACGGGACGGGTAAAAATTTCCGTCTCCATAGGAAATAAACCCAAGTTCCAGTGCAACGGACGCCCCGATTTGCCTGTCTTGTTCCTCGGATAAATCGGTAAATTTTAATTTTCCGGTTGAAAAATCGCCGTCAAAAATAATTTTCAATACAGCTTTTAAAAATTCCCCTCTGGTAACTTCCTGCTCATGATAAAAGCTCTGTACGCCTAAAGTTATAAGCAATCCCATTTCTTCTGCGTAATCGTCAACAGTGTCTTCTTGTGCACTGCTTATAAGGTATGAGTAGGAAAATATCATCAATAATGCAATGATGAAACATCCGATTCTTCTCATTGCCTGCTCACCTCTTTCATAAGTCCGAAAATAATCTGCGCCGCCTCCGCCCGTGTTGCATTCGCTTTGCCACGGAAAGTATTGTCCCCATAACCGTGAATAATACCTTGTGCCTTTAACTTTCCAACCGCTTCCCTGGCATAGGCGGAAATATTATCAACATCGGCAAATTCCGGCTCCGCGCTTTCAACGATGAACCCTTTGGCCTCTGCTATTCGAACAAGGATTACAGCAATATCTTCCCTGCTTATTGGTTGACCCGTTCCGAATCTATTTTCTCCGACCCCTTTGAGAACTCCCTTTTGTACAGCGGAAGCAATGTATTTGTATGCCCAATGTTCAACGCTTACGTCGTCAAAAAGGCAACCGGCATTCTCGTCATACAATCCAAAAGCCACTACTGCCATTTTCACAAATTCTTCTCTGGTAACATTTCTATTTGGAGCAAAGTTTCCGTTGGGGTCACCCACTATTACATTTTTTTCCGCCAAATATGAAACTGCTTCCAATGCCCACTCATATCCCATCATATCATTAAATTGTTTCAGACTAGTGTTATTAGGTACAATAGTAGTTACATCAGGAACTGCATTAGGAGTTACATGAATTGTTGATTTTTCCTTTCCTATTTTGGAACTTGCAGGACCATTGCCACCGGTATTGCTTCCCGAATCGCCGCTTAGTGCAGCTTTAATAGCCTGTTCCAATTCTTCCATAGAAGTATAGGTACCGCCGTGAATTTTGTTAACCGCCTTATCCTTATTGGTATTATACAGATATAAATCAAATGTAATCAAATGCTTATACCTGTCAATTAACTCTTTAATGTTTCCCGGAGAATACGCAGTACTTATGGCATACAACAAAACATTTCTGTTGAATTCCTCATAAACCTTTTGTAAAGTGGACACGTCCTTGTTATAGAAAAGCAAATTTGCCTGCGCCCTGTCCTCTCCAAAACTCTCGTATAATTCATAACACTCCTGACTCTTAAAATCAAAAATCCGTTCATACTCTTTCAGGACATTATTGATTTCATCTATTTTAGCTTCGTCCAGTGCATGCGGTGCAACGGAATGATAGTAAATATCCCTCCAGGAAAAAAGATTGTCAAAAGGCCGTTTCTCATATACTTCCTTGTAAATGGCATTCCAAGTATTATCCGGTAAGGATGTTGACTTTGGCATCAGGCCAAAAGCATGGATGCTTTGTCTCATTTGTTGAGCAAATGAGGCAAAATCTTCAGCATGATTCAGTTCAACAAGATATCTTGTCCTATCTTCAACGGATACATAAAAATCAAGCGGATATTCAATAGGCTTAGATAACTCATAAGTACCAATTCTCAAAACATAGTCTCCGCTGACCGTATCATCCGGCAGATAAAACTTATGGAAGTAATACCCTTTTTTGTCCACATAAATCGTGTCCACATAAACGGGAGAAAAAGTACTGTCTCCCTTGGCAGATACCATAATGGAAACGTATTTGTTAAACATTTCCTGTTCAAAGCATCCGCTTATGGATATTTCCCCGCTTATGCCGTCGTAAAAAAGTTCTTCTTCTGCACTGGAAGAACAAGGAATAAAGAGCAACAATCCTACTGTTAATATCATCATCTTTAGAAAACGCATACTATTCAACCTTTCCAAACAGATTAATAAATACCATTCAAATGACTAATAACGGTTTTATATTTTCTAAGTTATCCAAAATAATCAGTTTAACACCAAAATCGTCTTTTAAGTCCATTACATTGGAAGACAATTCAAAGCTATTGGTACCGGGTTGTACGGTAATAGGCTCTATACAGACGTCTAACAGTTCTCCGTCTTTATAAGCTGCAACAAACGCTATAAATTCCTGCGAGCTTTCCGTGCGATTATGGATCGAAAAAGTTACAGACGCGCTTTTGCCGTTTTCCTTCTGAACAAATTCTATATTGTTTAAATGTGCATAAAGTGGTATTCCTGAGTCTTCAACCGTATATGGCAGCATTTTCTTGTTAATAACTCTCTCTCCCTCATACAAGCAAATAGTATAAGCCCCGGATTGTCCGATATCAACTCCAAGCGGAACGGCAAGTTGAATCTCCTTTGTCTCACCGGCATTTAAAGAAATGTTCACACTCGGAGCAATCCTATTGCCGTTTTCGTCAAGAATAGCCACAGAACCGTCAATATTGCGGCTGCTTCTGTTTTCCACCGTGTACTCTATAGGAACATTGGAAGGTGCTGCTGCATTAATATAAGCCGGATAAGTATAGGATAAAATTCCTATATCCCTATTGACTTCTTCCTTTTCGGCCAACAACCTGGCCCAATTTGCAGTCAACTCATAAAGCATTCCGTTTTGAGCGGCAAATTTCTGATTGGCTTCAAAGTCTTCCAATTCCAATGCTCTTTTGGCAAGGTTATAATGCCTATTTGCAAAACGAAGAATCTTATCACTGAAAACAAGGGTACTTTTTTCTTCCCCGGATTTCTTTTGGGCAATATAGGACTGCGCAAGTTCCAAGGAACCGGGGTTCAAATCATACAAACCGTTATAAACCGCTCCTTTATATGCGGCAACGTATTCCAATATTCTATATAGGTCATATAAACGAAGTGCTAAATTTTCATCAACGGAACTGCTGTTGGCAATCATACTGTTTCCCAACTCGGATAATTTTGGAAACGCATTGTCAACCGTTATTCCTTCATTTACATGTCCATATTTCTCACAAAAAAGAGAATATTTTTGAGCTATCACCGAATCAGCCGCCATTCTGAACCATTCCGTGCCAACATTGGTTACGTAGACAGGGAATGACGTCAATATACGCTCTTCCGTAGGATTTCCATACATGTCCGTTACTTTCGCCCCAAATACCGTGCTGCGGCGAAAAGTCCTTAAATGCTATTACAATGCCAAACATAGGCCCATATGCAAATATAATCAAATACAGCATTGGCAACAACATATAAAGATACAACTGCCAATTCTTTTTTAATACTTTTGCAACTCTATTGGAAACGGATGCGTATCTTACCGACTCCTTGTATTGATATAATTCTTTCGCTTGAAATGCCACTTTAAATGCCCCCAAATTATAATTTATTTCCTGTTGGTACGATTATATGCCTGCTGGGTAATCTTCAACAATTGGTCTACACCCATATTCTTAAGTGTGTTTTGGAAATTTTCCCAATCGGCGTTTATATCTCTGGTCCCAACAATATACTGCGCCGTCATGTCATTTAAATAGGATGTAATGGCCGTTTGAATCTCACTGATTGTATCCAATTCTTCCTCTGTATATATGATTTTTCCTATTACTTCTTTTGGCTTTGCAGCTATATAATCAGGAAGTACATTGGCACCTTCTATCGTTAACGGATCCGAGCCTACCAGACCGCAGCCAATATGATAATCCCTGTAACCCGGTGTTTGATTTTGCCAATTGGCTTTCTGCGGCTGCCCCCAAACCATAATCGGCTTAATAAGCGGCGGATATCCCAGGCTTTCAAAGGCACCTTTGTCACCTTCTTCCGGTGGTACCCAGTCTACACCTTTTTGTCCGAATCTTGTATGAATGGTCATTTCTTCGCTGCACATAATGTCACCCATTCGGAATGCGGCTTCCGGATTTTTACAGGTTTTGGTTATCACAAAATTGTTGTTAGGCATAGACGGAGTATAAACGGCATATTTTACACCCTTAGGTCCTTCCAACGGAGGTAAACATTTATATTCCGTTCTCCTTGGATCATCAACGGTAAGACTGGAAGGTTCCGTATGTACAAAAGACCCTGCGATAACACCGTTTGCATTGGCTACTATCTGATTGAACTGATCCAATGTTATTGTAAAAGACGACGGAGAAAGAAGCCCGTTCTTACAAAGATCATGCAAATAATTGATTCCGTCTTTCCATTCCGGCTGTAAATATGCTGCCTTAATCTGTCCATTGTCAAGATACAGGTAGTTACTTTTTCGGTCTGCATATACAAAAGCACTCATGAAAAAATCTAAAAAATAACTTGCCGTCCATCCTGTTGATGAGCCGATAAACGGTATTTCATCCTGTTTTCCGTTGCCGTTTAAATCGTTTTCCTTAAATGCCGTCAAAACATTTTTAAACTCCGTTGTATTGGTAGGTTTTTGGAGTCCGAGTTTATCAAGCCACGGCTGATAAATCCATAATCTTACTGCAAGCTCATTCTGCAGAATTTTGTTATAGGTGGGTACCACATATATATTCCCGTCATCCATAGTGATCATATTTAAAAAGTTTTGACCTTCCTTTTCAACCACCTGTTTAAGATAATAGGAAGATTTTTCATAATAATCATTAAGCGGCACAATCATGCCGTTTTTCCCATACGTAGCCACAGCCTTGTCCGTTAAGTACATTCCCACAAGAATATCAGGCAAATCATCTCCACCTGCTGCAACCATCAGCTCCACCTTCTGAGTGGCCTCCGACTCTGGAAAAAATTCAAACTGAATGTCGCAGTTCATTTTTTCCTCTAAAGCTTTTGTATAGGAGTTATCCTTATAATCGATAACCTGTGGCATTCTGGGAATCCCGATAGTAAATGTAACCTTTTCCTTACATACGGGGAACTGGCCCGGCGGATTTAAATTGGGATCCATTACATATTCGTTTGTATTGTTCGATGTCTGTTGGTCCTTTGAACATCCGAATAATGATATTGATAAAAAGATTGATAAAACTAGGATAGTAGAAATGATAAATTTTGTTTGTCTTAGCCTGTTCATCCAATACACATCCTTTCAGGTATGTTTTTTGATTACGGTTTTAATATACAACATGGTGAAAAAATATTTCAACATTAAAAATGGGTAATGGTATGTAAAATTGGGATACAGCCTGAAAAAGGCTTACAGAAGGCTGTTGCACAAAATACAAAAAAGATACCTATTCACAGATATATGAATAAGTATCTTTTTTTACATAGCTGTGGTCCAATGTCGTAGATGTTATATAATGGATACATGTTCATATATTCTTAAATTAGTCTATTTGCCTTCACCGTAACTCTGCGGGCGACCACAGGTCGCCCCTACAGCAATAACGATTTATTCATATATGAGCAAGTATCCATTTTAACGTAACATTTCTATTAATACTGTAGTGGCGATTCAAGAATCGCCATTAAAATCGGTAGATATTGATAACCTAAATTGACGACATTGTCTTTCTTTAATTTTTCTTTGCATGTGACTTCCTGTAAGTGCCCGGTGTGATCCCTACACTCTTTTTAAATGACTTATAAAATGCATTTTCGGTGCCATATCCGCATTGATTCGCAATTTCCGAAATAGTATTGTCAGTTTCCGCAAGATAATATTTTGCCATCTCAATTCTCTTATTTTCAATGTACTCCTGAAACGTCATTCCTGTCATTTGCTTAAAAACATTAGTGACGGTTTTTCTTGAAAGATTGAATTTTTCCGTTAAATCCGTTAAACAAAAATTGGTTATATTAAAATTTTTATCGGTAAACTCTATGATTTCGTTATATACGTCCTGATTGCTGTTCCTTAAATCACATACAAAATCACATATATCATCTATGGTATTGGTTATTAAAAAAGCCAGTTCATTAATTTTATATTTTTTATTATATTCCGGCAAATCCCCTGCATAGTTCACTTTAATGGCAGCATTGGATATAATACCGTTTTGCATATAAAACAATTGTTCAATCCGACTGTCAAAATACGGACTCTCCAGCAACTCGTACCACTGCCTGTATACGATTTTTTCGCTTCAAAAGCATTTCCTGCTATGATATATTCATATATTCTTTTACTATCTTCAAAATTAACTACAAAAGGCTTATACTCCACGTTGAACGTTTTACTGCTTATGATATGATCATGTTCAATAAACCTTAACATTTCTACAGCATTGGAATAAACATGATATAAGTTTTCTATTTTTTCGCATGGAATACTGATGGATATATTCAGTTCAAACCCAAAGTTGTTGGACTGCTTAACCACTTTATCCATCTTATCGATAATATTTTGTTCATAATTTGGTTCATCCGTATAAGGCAAAATTAATACCGTATTGCCGTCCGGCGTTGTGGTAATGACACCGGAATTGATTCCGCAATTTTTTAGTAAAAGCTCTATGGCTTCGGTAATAATACCTTCTCCCGAAAAAATAACAATAATACAAGGCATGGGGAATTCAGGATATTCTTTTAATATCTCTGCATATTCTTTTTCAGAAAGTTTTGACATTAGTACCTTATTATAATCGTTTTTTACGAGTTTATCACGAAGGCGTACGATTTTACTGTTCAGTGTACTAACGGACAGTTTGATATATTCATATTCATTTCCTTCTACATATTTTATTCCGGTTATGCTTTCAGTAAGCTTGATGAGTTTTTTTAACGGTTTTGAATTCACATAAATGACAAACAATAAAAGCACGACACTTAGCAGAACGGCAAAAACAGCATAAATCAAAATTAACATTCTAACGGATATCATCTTATCACTAATATATTTATTGGGAATATACACATTTACTTTCAGACCGGTTTTAAGGCTTTGAAAGGTTATATTCTCGGTTTTTGGCCGCCATCGTTCATCGGCATAAACAGTATTTCCGGTTTTATCCTGAAATTTTAAGCCTATTTCGTTCTTTATTTCCAAAAGGCCCATTACTTCTAACAATCTATTCATATCAATAATATTCAGCATTACTGCGTCTTCATTTTTGAAAAGCTTTTGAGTCATCGATGTGATATATAAAATCGAAGGTAAGGAAGAATACTTGTTTTTAAAATTTTCTAGATACATCAGTTGATCATCGCTATGATCAAAGGCAAACTTTTTTAATTCTTCAAAACTCATATCGTTTATTGACATCAATTCACTAATATCCCTTTCGGGATTATCAAAAATATATTCCTTGGAAAATGCCAGATGATTTTTTTTTAAAAAAACTACTGAATCTATTATAATATTATTCAAACCTATAACATTTTTATAAAAATCGGAAAAGTTTCTTATATAGACAAAATCTTTTTGGTAGGATATTTCTTCCAGTTTCTTTATGTAAAGAAAATCGTAATTGGTATTCAACTTTACACAAAGGTTTTTGATACCGTCAATTTCTGCATCAAACTGCTTAAAACCACTTGCTACAGACATGGTTATATCGTCTGTAATATTCGTTTTCACAAGTTTTAATGTGCTGAAATAAACCGGAAGAAGAAGTATAAAAAATACAATGACAATTATTGCATATATGATCATTTTATCCTTATATTCGTTTAGTATTTTTAATTTGTTCACTTTCTTCCACCTCTTTTGTAATCTTCTAATGAACAAAATGATATTTTATCTAGAATTTTATTCTATATTTTTTCATCAGCTTATTAAATGATTTTCTATTGGCGGTATTGGTTTGCGTATATATTTTTTTTAGCCTGTATTTTAAAGTATACTCGGAAATATGAAGTTTTTGCGCAAGACTTTCATACCGCACTTCTTCGTGAAGCCCTTTGATGATTTCCATATCAATTTCATCACAGTGCTCAAAAAATTGTTCCAAGCGAAAGAATTCATTAATATCCGGATCGTCAAAAAACAAATCATAACTATTGAACACCGGACTGTATATTGTTTCACTTGAAAAAGAAAACTCTTTGTACTCCGTAGAACGGCGCGGTATAATTTTGCATGGGATAAAAACATCCATCGAAGAAATTTCAGGATGTTTCAAAAGATATAAATAAGCATCAATTGCCTGCCTGCCAATTTCGTAATAGTCAAGAAATATGGTTGAAAGAGAAGGTGTAATAAGTTCTGACACAATCGAATTGCCAAAACCCAAAACGTAAAAATCATCAGGAATTCGGTACCCACCGGCAACAGCATTCCTCATCAGATATATTGCAACAGGGTCGTTGGCACATATGATAAAATTATAATTCCCGAGATTTCCAAACAATTCATGAAAACAATTCTTAACCGAACCATTGTTTAAGTATAAATCTTTTTCGGTCGTTGAAATACCAAATTGATTGCAATTATCCAAAAATATTTTATAACGTTTTACATCTGATGAAGAATTGGGATTAAAGCCAAAAAGGGCACACGCCGTTCTGCCTGTCATTTTAATATATTTCATGGCATTTATCATGGATTCTTCTCTGTTGAAAATCACACGGCTGACATTTCCTCTCAAATCAAAAGGAGAATTGCTGATAATTATGATTTTACATTCATAAGGATTAAGCTTCGATAAGACACTTTCTATCCACGACTGGGTAGTCCCCAATATCATAATTATTCCGGTGTCCTGCTCAATAATATCATTTACACTATGTTTTATATGTAACGAAACCCTATGCTTGGAAGCCGCTTCATTTAATCCACGCAAAGTTTCAAGGCACCATCTTGATTTTTCATATTCTTTTTCGGCACATAGCTTAACACTGTTATACTTCATATTAACACATCCATTTGCTTGGTGTGAAACGTTTGCCCTTTTTACCAATTATATATAGAATCAGCTATAATGTCAAATTGTTAATTTGTCATTTAGATGACAACAAAAACGTCCCCGTGTCATCCAGTCAAAAAAAGAATAAAAACGAACCAATTATAAAAAAAGATACATTTACCATATTCATTTTTTGTGATATATTATACTTAGACTTTGAGGTGATAAAAATGTTGAATGACTTCGAAATTGAGCTCTGTGCCAGAAAAAATACAAAATTAATGCCGAAGACCCATTTTCACGACGCCTATGAACTATATTACCTGCTGGCAGGTAATATACAATACTTTATTGAAGATAATGTCTATATCCTAAAAAAGGGTGACATGGTCTGCATACCATCCAAAACACTACACAAAACTCAAACCTTAAAATGTCCTGACCACACCCGCATTCTTATATATTTTACCAAGGAATTCATTAAAGAGTTTTTGGCATATAACCCAAACCTGTTGGATTTTTTTCAAAAAAAGTTTATTTCCATCCCCAAACAAAAGCAAGAAAAAATAGAAAACATTTTACATACCATGCTAAATGAATATCAACAAAAAAGGGATATCATCATGTTAAAATCACTTATGGGCGAATTGCTGGTAACGCTGGACAGGTACTCAACCGAAAATGAAGCCTTCCGTACATTGTCAGATGTTAAAAGTGACAAAATCCTTGAAGTTGTAAGGTACATCAACCAGGAATACGCAAGTAATATTTCCCTTGACTTACTTTCCAAAAAATTTTATATGTGTCCGTCGTATCTCAGCCGTTCCTTTAAAAAAGTAACCGGCTTTACCTATATTGAATATCTTAACAAAGTTCGTATTAAACAAGCCACTTACCTATTGCTTAACACAACCAAAAATATTACAACCATTGCCGAAGAAGTCGGCTTTTCATCTGCCAATCATTTTTGTAAAACGTTTAAATCCATTGTGGGTATTTCTCCTCTAAAATACCGAAAGAGTTTTTAGTATATTTTCCATTAGCATAAAGCTCACGAATTCCAATTATTTATAAATAACAAACAACAGCTACAATAATCCCCCATATCAAAATATTTTACTATGTGCAGGATAAGGGAATTCCCCATATAGCGCTGCTCCATAACCACATCCGCATAACCTTCTTTGACCGCTTGTATTGCAAAATCTTTGTCACCGTTTTTTATTAAAGTTTCATCCTGTGAATATTTTGGAATTCCCAAAGAAATATGCATACCGGTTGAATGTCCCTGCAATCAAATAATTACCGGTACAGGAAATTTTTTCTCTTCGAAATTGACAGGTGATACGGCACAAATCTGTAATAAAACTATGTAATTCCCCTGTTTTACGCATTTTCCCTGCCGTAAAACATCAAATCTCCCTGAGCAAATACGCTTTTTGGCCTTGTGTGCAACCAAAAGTTTACAAGGTCAAAATGATGTGTGGATTTATGTACTAAAAGCCCTCCGCTGTTGCGCTTATCACGGTGCCATCTTCTAAAGTAATCTGCACCATGAGATGTATTTAACCTCCATTTAATATGTAATATTTTCAAGTCTTTTTCTGTTTTTTTAATACATTTTCATTCTTTTTTACCTTATTTCATTTTAATATAAATTATAAAAAGTAAATCAACAAAATGTACTGTTACATAAAACATAAAACGGTCGCGCTTGATAATATGAAATGGAAGAAAATAATTTAACTAATTTTTTCTATATAAATTTAGACGGAGGTACATTGTAAAACCGTTTAAATACTTTGGAAAAAGTGTATTGATCAGGATAACCCAGTAGATTGGCAATCTCCTTGATGGAAAGCTGCCTTTGCAGTAAATAATCTCTTGCCTGATTCATTTTATATTGATAAATATATTGTCCCGGCGTAACTCCTACCGCCTTTTTGAAATAAGGAATAAAATACTTCTCCGACATGTTGGCGATAGCGGCTAAATCTGCTATTTTGATGTCACTCTGAATATTGCAATGAATAAATTCTAAAACCTTATGTATAACTGTTAATGAACGAACAGCCTGCAAAGGTATTTGTGAAAACAAAACAAGTTGTCCTTTACTACTTGCACGTAAAATATCTGAAATCAATAACATTAGGCATGCTTTTAGGTTCAAAGAAGTGCATATCTCCTTGTTTTGGTAACAAGGAAATATCTCGTTGATCATTTGAACTCCTTTTTGCACAAACCGGTTTGGAATAATCCCTGAAAGGCAAAAACTTTGTAGGACATTAAAGTTTTCCTCAATAGAAAAGGAAAAATGAATATAAATAAAACTGCAATCACCATCAGTTGCATAAGCAGTATAAATCTTTGACGGAACAAAAAATACAACATCGCCTTTGTTGGCCGTAAAAGTTCCGTCTGTGCCTGCAACGGTAACTTTACCTGTTTGTATAATCCAGATATCATAATCCCTATGAATCTTACTTTCTATCCAATCCGCTCCATGTTTGATCATTCCACACTGATTAATTCTTATGGAAATCTTCTCGGAAAGTTCATTAAAAATATGATAACTGTTCATTTTATCTTCACCCTTCAAGCGTATTATATCAAATACTACCTTTTTCCACAAGTCCTTAAACAAATTCTTACTAAATGACATCTTATTAATACCTTCTGATATTTCTAATAAAATATGCTCCATTTATAATAGTAGATATAAAAACATGAATAGGAGTGATTAGATATGTTAAGATTATTTAAACGTCACACAAAACGAGATGTTACTTTGTTAGACGGCATTTGGCGTTTCTGTACCGACCCACACCGAAGAGGCATGGATGAAGAATGGTTTAAAGTTTTTCCAAAGGAAAGCAGGGATATGGTTGTTCCATCCTGTTGGAACAATACATTGGGACTGTATGATTATGAAGGACTGGCCTGGTATGCCACAACCTTTGAAATGAAAACCAACGCAGCTCATATCAAGTTCCACGGCGTTACCGGATTGGCTAAAGTTTACGTGGACGGTACATTGATAGGGGAACACTATGGTGGATTTATCGACTTTGGTTTTACTGTTCAGGCTGAAATTGGTGAACACACATTGGTTGTAGCAGTGGATAATACCCATGACACCATCAATACGATTCCTCTTGCCAGGGTAGATTGGTTTCATTACGGCGGAATCATCCGCAGCGTCGAATTAATTCACATTCACGATGCCTGGATAAGTAACTGCAACATTGGCTATGTACTGGATAAGAACCTACAAAACGTTACCCTAAAGATTCAAGCCACTATAGAAGCACCGAAAAAAATATTACACAACCAGACAGTACAGGTTTACATTGACAATCAACTTCTTTGCAGAAAAACCGTTGATTTGCAGGAACATACCACAATAACCTTTGATAACGTGGAACAAAGAAACATTCAACTTTGGGATGTAGACAATCCTAAATTGTATTATATTCGTATTGAAACGGATACCGATGATATTATTGAACGTATTGGCTTTCGAGACATAAAAACAAAAGACCGTAAAATTCTTCTGAATAATAAAGAGTTGTTTTTAAAAGGAATAAACCGTCATGAAGAACACCCTGATTGGGGTTTTGCAGTTCCTTTCCACTTGATGAAAAAGGATATGGATATAATAAAAATGGTAGGCTGCAACGCTATCCGTGGCTCTCATTATCCAAACTCAGAAATATTTTTAGACCTATGCGACCAGGAAGGTATACTGTTTTGGGAAGAAATACCTATGTGGGGTTTTCCCGAGGAGGCACTTTCCAATCCACTTGTTATTAATCGTGGCCTTACTATGCTGAAGGAAATGGTATTGCGTGATTTCCATCATCCATCCGTCATTATTTGGGGAATGCATAATGAAGTAGCCTCTCATACTAATGCAGGCGTTAACATAACCAAAGTTTTTTCTGAAAAAATCCGATCTCTGGATTCAAGCAGATTACTTACTCATGCCTCGAATCATCCCTTTGATGACCTTTGCTATAAATTTGGTGACATTGTTTGCATTAATCAATATATAGGTTGGTACGATGGAGAACTATCAGAATGGCCTGAATTTTTGGCCAAACTTAAAGAAAAACTTGCAAAAGATAATCTATCCGACATGCCCATTGTCATATCGGAATTCGGAGCAGGAGGAATTTACGGTGACTGCACGTTTGAATCACCCAAATGGACGGAAAACTATCAAGCAAAGTATCTGGCAGAAACTCTGCGTACTTTTTTAGAAGACGAAGATATTTGCGGTACGTATATCTGGCAATTTTGCGATATCCGCACCGCAAAAGAACTGGCGTTAAATCGCCCGCGCAGCTTTAATAATAAAGGTATTGTAAACGAATACCGTAAGCCTAAAATAGCTTACTGGACCGTTAAGGAAATTTATGAAAACGCTCTTCAAATTAGACACAAAAAGATCTCACCCACTGCTTAAATTCTTGTAACATCTGATTTTACCGCTGCCTCCGCTACGGCTTTTGCAACGTTTTTTTCTATTCTTTTATCAAAAGCGAAAGAAAGCATGTAATCTTTCTTAAGTTCCTCATCAGATCAACAATTCAATTGCATAGGAGGCAGCTATTTTCATTTCATCGTTTAGCTCCGTTGCTCTTACATCATGTCAAAATTATACAAACTTTTATGTTAATTTTAACAGTTGAATAAAAAACGATATTAGCTATCACCTGCAATCAAAAAAGAATAAAAACGAACCAATTTATAAAAAAAGATACATTTACCATATTCATTTTTTGTGATATATTATACTTAGGCTTTGAAGTGATAAAAATGTTGAATAACTTTGAAATTGAGCTCTGCACTAGAAAAGATACAAAACTAATAATGCCGAAAACCCATTTTCACGATGCCCATGAATTATACATTATCAGACGTTAAAAAAGACGAAATCCTTGAAGTTGTAGAGTACATCAATCAGGAATACGCAAATAATATTTCCCTTGACTTACTCTCTAAAAAATTTTATATGTATCCGTCGTATCTCAGCCGTTCCTTTAAAAAGGTAACCGGCTTTACCTATATTGAATATCTGAATAAAGTTCGTATTAAACAAGCCCACTTATCTGCTGCTTAATACAACCAAAAATATTACAATCATTGCCGAAGAAGTCGGCTTTTCATCTGCCAATCATTTTTGTAAAACTTTCAAATCCATTGTGGGTATTCCTCCTTTAAAATATCGACAAAGCTTTTAATATATTTTACAGGAGTGATAGCAAAGTGAAATTAATCTTTAAAAATCGTTTTTCCATTAACACAAAGCTCATGATTTCCTATATAATCATCATCAGCATTACCATTTCCATTTTCAGCGCCATTGTCTACTATGGTTCAAATAATGCAATTAAAGAGATAGCACAAAGAAATGCCGAACAAATCATAAACTCCGCCCACCATAACTTATTGACTTTAATCGATGATATAAACTATGAAATCAATTCCCTTCAGGCCAACAAATATATCCACGAAGTTCTTACAAGCACTAATATGAATGTCATTAACGAAATAAATATCATTGAAGACGTATTGACAAATGTGGATATTTTTCAAAGAAAAATAACTGCTATCGAATTGGTTGCTCTCTCAAAAGAAAATTATCCTTCCCTTTCAAGTAATCATGCCGTGTTTTCCGCAAAAGAACTGGCAAATGATGTATGGTTTAAAACAATGATGTCAAGTGATTATCATATAAAATGGTTTGTTTATGATAACACTTCTGTGAAAGAAAATTACATCATAGCCTCTAAGCTGATTATGAACACTCATACTGCCGAACCTGTTGCCATTATAAAAGCCAAAATAAATATTAACAATTTTACAAAACTTCTCGATGACATTCAGGTTGCCTATACAGGCAGGGTCTTTTTAACAACTCAAACCCATATAATCAATCCAAGTCAAAACGAATTTATTCATTCCTTTACCAATAATAAAATCCTGTTCGGTGAAATGCTAAACCACCAAAAAAACAGCAGATATATTAAAATAAACGGTGAAGAACTTCTTGTTGTCAGCGCTCCCCTTCGTGATACAGGATTGTATTTGGTTGGGGCCGTAAAACTAAAAGAATTTGAAACAAGCAGCGCTTCCATTTTAAGGGCAATAATTATAACGTCTATAGTTACCATTTTCGTTTCACTGATGGCCCTTTTTTACACCGGCAGTTTTATTACCAAGCCTATCATCACTCTGGCAAGAACCATGGAAAATTTCAGCCTTGAACAAACCAACATATCCGCACATACAAATGACGAAATCGGTATCCTGTATAAGGCATTCAATTCCATGAAATCAACCATTGCCAATTTAATAGATGATGTCAACAAATTTGCCCGCCTTCAAAGAAATGCCGAATTAAAAGCCTTGCAAGCACAAATAACCCCCCACTTTTTATACAACGTTTTAAATTCCATTAGCGCAATGGCAAAAAGGTCTAACATTCCTGAAATTGAAAAAATGATATGCGCACTTGCCAGTTTTTTTAAACATTCATTAAACAACGGAAATGAATTTACAACCATTCGAAAAGAACTGGAACATGTTATAAGTTACGTCGATATTCAAAAAATCAGATTTGGAGATGCTTTTAATATTACCATTGACGTTGATGAGGAAATTATTGACTTCCCAATATGCAAGCTGATTCTTCAGCCTTTGGTGGAAAACTGTATCGTTCACGCATTTGAAGATATATCTTATACAGGCCAAATCCGTATTCGAGGCTATAAAGACGGCAACAGCATTTACATACTTGTAAGCGATAACGGCCTTGGAGCAAATGTCACCGATGTTGATACCCTGAACAACTATGTGAACAAAGAATTTGACCCAGATGAACCTATTGAAAAATACGGAATCCATAACGTAAACCAAAGAATTAAGCTATATTACGGTCCGGAATACGGTTTAAGCTATCGGGAAAACGAAAAAGGCGGCCTAACTGCAATCGTCCACATTAGTGACGGAAAAACATTGTCCTTAACATAAAATATGAAAAAGGAGTGTGTTGGTTTTGAAATTATATATCGTTGAAGATGAAAAAATATGCCGTGACAGCCTTATTAACCTGCCATGGGACCAAATCGGAGTGAAAGTCATCGGCAGTGCAGCCAATGCAACTATGGCTTTTGACGACATTAAACAAAACCGGCCGGATATTGTTATTTCCGATATCAGAATGCCTCACGGTACAGGTATCGAATTGGCACAAAAGTTGTATGTCCTTATGCCTGACATCAAAATCATATTTTTAACGGCACACAATGATTTCGATTATGCCAGACAGGCCATTAAATACGGAGTTTGGGACTATATTTTAAAACCCATTGATACCCAACAAATATTAGATTCCGTCAAACGTGCCGTAAACGCTATTTTAGATGAACAAAAACAAAAAACCGATTTGGAAAAGTTCAGCATTCAGCTTCAAAAAAATAAGCACTTTCTTAAAAGTTATTTTTTAGATATGCTGAATCATAAAGTCAATCATACGGAAACCTTGAAATTTTTTGATATCACACCGGAACATGGTATCTTCACCACTGTAGTAGAGTATCCTTTCATCAAAAAGATGAAGAAATAAAGACTGTTGATTATTTTAATATATTTGAACAAATAAACAAGGTAATTAAGCCGGAATATCCTGATGTCATTGCATTTTATGATCCCCTTATTCTCACCTATATTTTTGCATTCAATAAGGGCACATCTGAGGACGACGCCTTGTCTACAACAATAAATACGGCAGAAATAATACAGCAATACCTGGAATTCAACACTTCAAACCCTTTTACTGTCGGTATCGGTGAAGTCGTCAGCAGCATCGACCGCATTCCTTTCTGCTACAAACGTGCATGTGAAGCAATTAAATATCATTTCTATCTTGGCGAAAACAAGGTCATTTACATTAATGACATGGAACCGGCCAATCCGGCTACCGAATATAAAATTAATATTGATGAAAAATTATACGACGCTATAAAAATCGGTGATGAAGCTTCCAGTCATAAAATCATTCAGCAAATTTTCGAATCTTTTAAACGCAACCAAGTGGATATCGATATTATTCAAAGAGCTTGCCTGGAGATATTTGTTAACATTTCAACCCTTATGGTACAGTTGGGGCAAAATCCAAATATTTTATTTAATAAAACAGAAATATGGACTGTTCTTAAAAAGCATCAAACCATTGAAAGCCTGCAACAATTAACATATGATGTAATTTCCGCGGCAATCTCTGCAATATGCTTTAACCGCAATACCAAAAATCATGAATTAATAGAAAAAGTGAAAAAAATCATTCATGAAAATTATCATTCCGATATTTCCTTAAATGAAATTGCCAAACAGGTGTATATTTCTCCATGCTATTTAAGTGTAATTTTCAGTAACGAAACAAACACTACTTACAAAAACTATATTATGCAAACCAGAATTGAAAAAGCAAAAGAACTGTTGGTAAACAGCGATTTGAATATCTATGAAATAGCCGACAAAGTAGGCTATAAGAGTCAGAAGTACTTTAGTTTTCTGTTTCACAAGATTACGGGGATGATGCCTACCGAATACAGGGCAAAATATAAGATATGAATAATAAGAATTTTATATAAATAGCCCGCCGTATCCTTTAGTATGTAGGATAAGCGGGCTTTTCATTAATTCCGGTGCTATTTTACAAACATCGTATCACTTTCGCAAAGAGGAATCATTTGCCTGTAATTCGACCATATAATTGCAGTAACTTTTACAGCCCTTTCAGGTATGGCAGCATATAAATTATCTGTTGTAACGCCGTCCCCAATATTTTTGATTGAGTTATTCTTGACTTCTAAGAGTTTATTATTATTATCATAAAATGCCAAACAGATTGTATAAGTTAATCCTTCTACATCACAATAATTGTTTATGATTGATTCAGCAACCACTTTAAAATCGTTTGCCTTAAATATTTGTGTTTTTGCATCCAGCCAGGAATAGTCCGCCACTGCTTCCGTTACCGTGCTGTTTATCAGTTCATTATTCTTATAAATTTTTAATGTATAATTATTAATGTCGTCATTAAACGGGAACTTAAATACGTAATTTCCTTCCCTGTCTATGGTTGTTTGGCCTATATATGCTATATCGTCTTCAGTTATATTTAAAGCACCGTCTTGTTTATTTTTATATAAAACCAAGGTTACTTGATCTTCCACATCATCTTTTTCAACTTGACCTTTAACCAGAACTTTTCCTAGTGATCTGTCAAAGTATTGTGCCTCTTTAACATTCATTCCTTTTTCAGTGGTTTTATCTATGGCTATTGCAGCTTCGGAGAAAGACTTATCTCCAACGGATTTCACTGCAAAACGGCATTCTTTAAAAGTTTCTTCGGTCAAACCCGTAATCGTATAGGATTTCACATCGGCACTTTTCGTAAAATAAGTCCAATGCTCCCTATACTTATTATTTTCGTCGTAAATGACATAACCCCTTACATTTTCCGTATTGGTATCCTCCCATGTTATTAATGCGGTTCTGTTAGCCTTATCAAATGATATTTTAACATTTTGGGGTGCCGGTGGAGGAAGTTTTGTCTTTCTCATCCCAAATTGGTCTAACAGAACATCAGTGCCAGTCTCGCTGTCATAACAATATACTTTATATTTCAATGTGTCATTTGTAACTGTTACACCTGCATAGGTACTCTTGTTCGGTTGAGCGGAAACTTTAATATAATCTAAATTTTCCTCTTTAGGTGTATAAAACTTTGATGCGGCACAATTGGGAAGGACGAATAATGTACCGATTGGATCCGTAACAATATTTTCTTCCCCTTCTTCTTTGTTAATTTCATCAGATACCGGTAGCCTGTCTTTCAAATAGTATCCTCTGTTATAAACATGATCATGTCCTGTAAACATTATATCAATACCTAGGATATCGCATAACGGAGTTTGCCAAACTTTCCGCACGGATTCTTCCATATAATGGTTCCCATTTGAATAAAGCGGCTTATGAAAAAACGCTATATTCCATTTCTTGTTGTTTTTAACTACGTCATATAAAGCCCAATCAACTTGTTTTTGATGGTTATTATTTGTATCTAATACTAGAAAGTGCACATTGGAATAATCAAATGAAAAGTATAATCCGTTATTATCAACAGGTTTATAATTAAAATGCTGTCTGTAAACCGAGTCATCCGGCACATTGTCATGATTTCCGATAGCTCCAATCCAAATGGTATTTTTCAGGTAAGGCTGAGCATAATGAAAAATATATTCCCACTGATTTTCTTTTTTTCCGTTATCCTTTGTATCTTCTGCCGTATCTCCGTTTTGTGTAATAAATTTAGCTGTAGGGAATAAGTTCATTACCCTCTGAAGTGCATTTCCGAATGCTCTGGCAGATCCTTCAGAGGAAATATTTAAATCACCTATATTTATAAATGTAAATTCTTCTTCACTTTCAGGTGCCGTTTCAAAATATCCTACACCGTTCAAGCTCTCTTCAGCATCACTCCAGTAACCTTGCGCGCCAACCCTATACTCATATTTTGTTCCCGGCCTAAGTCCTGTGGCTACCACTTTATGCACATTATAAGTTAATTCTCCATATGATATAGTTTCACAAGTTCCTGTAAATGTCAGGTTCGGATCCGTCCCAAAGTCACGGGAATCACCGGCAACCCTTAATTGTACAACAGAGTCCATAACTTCTGTGTTTGTGTACCAAGCAAATCCGACACTTGTTTTCAAATCGCCATGCGGCGTACATACAACTGCTTCCGGATAATTTGTATAAGTAGCCGCATACGAATTCAATGACGCAAAACTCAAGCAAAGTACAGTGATAATTACTATGCTTAAGATTTTTGAGTTTTTCTTTAATTGAAACATTTTTCTGCTCCTTTCCATTACCTTAATATGACAACTCATCGTCGAAAAATTATACTGTTATTTACTTTTATGAATTGTTATTCATATTACTAATTGCTTCCGTATGAGTGGTGCCGTTAATAAGCTCAATCGGCAGACTGGCAGGGTTGTTAGGGATAATCGTGATCTCCTCTCCGACAGTAATTTCAATAATATTTTCATAAATGCCGTCATCAGAATTTTTAACCAATTTAAACGTGCCTTTTGCAGTTTTATCGCCCACCTCTACACTGATTTCATAATCTCCTCTGTGTCCTCTAAGTATCAGTTCCCCATTCTCATCGGTTGTTCCCGACTCACAGCTCATCCACTCATTCAGAACATATTGTTCCCAATACTTGTAAGCAGGCTTTGGCGTATAATTTGCATAATATAAAGGTGCATTGCGCCTCCAATGATGATTGTCATTAAATCCCCACATAATAAAAGCCGTAGCTTTGGGATGGGAATATATCATGATAAGCATATCCCTTAAAAATTTTCCTGCAATTTCATCATCCGTTATATTCAAATCATATTCCGTAATTGCAATTTCATTTACATATTGCGCCAAATCATCCAGAACCATATAATAGTGCTGTGGATAGCATGTAGTTAAAAAATGTGTTTCCGCCCCCAAGCCATCTATCCTTGCGCCGTTATCTATATATTCCTTCAGCATCCTCTTTATCCCGCCCCTGCTAATGGAAGATATATCTGCTGATATGCGCCCTTCATTAAGATAAGTCTTTACATCAGGATCAAGCTCCTTTGTCCGGTTAAACGCTCCGGCAAATAAATCAATCCCAAACTTATCCGTAATTTTATGCCGCATATATGGTTCATTTACCACGTCCCATTGTACAATCTTACCTTTATAGGGCAAAACGGTATTGACCAAATGTGCTTCTATGATATTCCATACTTCCTCCTTTGTTTTACTAGCGTAATCCTGAAGTATCACAGGCAGGGTACCTTTGTCCTCATCATTTCTTGCATCCCAAATTAAACAATGCCCTCTGAAATACAGATTATTTTCAAAGGCCCAGTTCGCAAGTTTAATTGACTCCGCACCGTCGTCTTTCTCAATGGCGGTCCATTTTGAAGCACTTTCTGCCACAATGGTATTAAAATTTTTGAGCACAGCCTGTGCATATTCCGGCTTTTTCGAATCAAAAACCGTAGGACGCACAGCCGTTCCAAACATAAATTCATTTCTTTTCATTTTAATATTAATATCTGTGCCGCTTACCGGATTGCCGTTTTCATCTTTTACTTTGATGAATACGTCGTTTTTTCTGATTCTTTCAATGCGCTTAAGTGCCTCTTTCCTCCATAAAGCATCATCTTCCATCCCCTCATAGGTATAATCAGCAGAAGCAATAGGAAGGTCCTCAAGACGAACCGTATTTTTAAAATTTAATACTTTTAAATCCGCAACCTGTATAATTTGCGGCTGAAACCCAACTCTAATGGTAACTTGGGACGCGCCTACACGTACATCATAGGTATTGTTAAAAAGCGGCGCATAAACCCTTTTCCATTCCCTGTCAACTTCGGTTACAGGCAACGTACCCGCTTTCTGATATCCTCCATAGTTTCGCTCAACACATGCCCCTACAAAGGCTTTGCCTGATTCATCAGTAATATGGATAGCACGAACATAAAAAGTCATGATGCCTATTTCCTTAGGAAGATAATCATAAATAATACCTTCTCTATATACCATTTGAATATCATATATATTGTCAGGCATCAATTTGTTAGGCATTTTTTTTGTTTCAATCTCAAGGGCACGTGTAAAGGGCATGCCTTCAACCTCTACCTCTTTATATGCAATATATTCCTTGGTTGCTTCCTGAGGCACCATTTTAAAAAGTGCGTCATCAGGCAGCATAGGTATTCCTTCAGGCAGTTTGGAAAGTAAATCGTCCTCTTGCTTTGGTTGAGGCGGAGTATACGGTGCAGGCATTTTTATATATACTTTCCCGCTATCCGCGTCATATTGGGTTTCAGTCTTTAAAGCATCATCTATCAAGCACAAAGGAATCATAACAACACCGTTCATTATTCGAACGTTTTCAGGCAGTTCAATAGGTACATAATTAATATCCACTATATTGCTGTCCACGGTAACGGTTACTTTACCGTTATTCCCAAGAGTAGTAGCAATCTTTTTTTCGGCATTCCATTCCACATCATATCCAAGCTTCTTAAACGTTTCCATTAAAGGCACCATGACAACCCCGTTATAAATGACCGGCAAAATATCAAATTCCGCCTTTTGATCATCAATATATACCTGGATATTATCCTTTCTTCTCATTTCTTAATTGCTATCCGGCAATAACGTTCCGGAAACCGTAAGCGGCCTTATATTGTAAAGATTATCAAAAACAAAGGTTTTTACAAATTGATTTTCCATATCCGTTATTTCAACATCCACCTTAAGAGTTCCGGTTGCAGCTTCCACATGCTCATAAGGAGCTGTTACAATCCTTTCAATGGTATACATCTCAGGTGTGCCGTTGCAAACCACCGCAATAAGCATAGCTTCAAACGGATTTTCCGGTGTTGCATTTTCATAATCAATACAAATGGTGTTTTTCCCTTCACTGAGAGTTGGAAATGTTTGCTCCGGCTTTTCTATTGAGACCTTAACTTTTTTAAGAGAAATCAAATCATATGGTGCGTCAGGTATTGTTCCGGCTTTTCTTCCTGCGCCTAAAATAATACCGTCAATTTTCTTAAAAGTATCAAGACTCAACCTTTGATCGGAAGTTGTGGATGCTTCTGCCACTAAAGTATTATTCATATCATAAAATTTAGCAGTAAATATCATGTTATTTCCGTTAGGGTTTTCAGGAGTTATGGTTAAAACCAGTCGATACCATTTATTGTTTTCCAGACCGGTTATCTCGGTTTTATAATTGCCGGTATACTGAAAATTAGAATTGCCAAATGCTTTTACCGTAGAAACGCCATTCTCAACAAACCTGCCAAATAAAAACACCCGATCTTCTCTAGCGTCAAAATTACTATCATCTATAACCGGCTTACCTTCCTCATCATAAGAATATTGTAGACCTTCCGTTCCATACAGTCCCATATAGAAAGCATCACTGACACCTTCCGGTATATTGCCATGCATCATAAACTCCATTTCTAAAACAATAGTGTCCGTACCGGCAATAGGTTTCCTTTGGAATCTTTTATATAGCCATCTATTACTCCAAGTTGTTGAAGTGGTCGATGTCGTATAATTTCCACCCTGAAAAGTTAGATAGTTTTGATCATTTCTATTTATAAAATCAGCAGTTTGACTATTATCATATACCCAGTCGGAATAACTCAAATACTCTATGGTTCTTACGCCATTTCCTTTGGCTTTTGCATTAAGTGCGGCAAACCCGCCAGTAAAATCATACTCAGCCGACTGTTCTGCATCAATATAATATGATTTAAAATTAACCGAATAATCCGTAGAAAAAGTGTACAAATAGTCAAACGGCGTTTCACCGTCTTTTAGATAAATATTGAAAATATGTATGGTATACTGTGTTCTTTCAGCCAAGCCTGAACAGGAAAAACTAAAACCGGTATTGTTTGGATTCATGGAAAAGTCAGTGATGGATACATCAGGAGAGCTAATCACAAGCTGATCCGCCGTAACCGGCTCTATCACCGTACCAAAATCCACATGAAAAGTTTGATTTAACGGAACACGGCGGGATCCGTCCGCAGGCGTATAAGTAGCCGTAGGTTTGATTTCGGGCTTTGTATATGAAACCTTCACATTTTTATAAGTTATAATATCACAATCTTCTGCACTGGTTGCACTCTTGGTTCCGGTAAAAAGCCATAGACTATCCGATCTCTTTGTTTGTGTACAAGCTATATCGGTTGATTTTTTCTGTGAAAACTTAACGTCTCCGGTTGATGCATCTTTTATTATGATTGTACCTTCGTAGGTTGTTGAGTACTCTCCTTCAAACTCTATGGTTGCCGTTAATTTATACCAGGTATTATAGTTCAAATAGTCCATGATTGAAACGTTTTTGATGGCAGCAGTTGAAGCACCATGTCCGTTATTAAAGAAACCGGCGGTTAAAGAACCATTGCTTGTGTAAACCGTAAAAATATTATTTTTTGTATAATCCTTTCCTCCGGTAGCAGTTTGAGAAGGAGCTATTCCCAACGCTACATAATTATCTGCCCCGGCTACAGGTTGATGTAATTTAAACTCCGTTTCAAAGATTATTGTTTCAGTTCCCTCATAAACAGTTGAACCGGGCTGTACATCCAAATGATACCTTTTTTGCATATACATCTGTGTATATTCGCCTTCTTTTGCTGCTACAACACTGGCACTGTTTTTAACGGTAAGTCCTTCTGAGTTACTGCTTAAAAGATTTTCCCTTAAAGCAGTGTTATTAGTATACCAGTAAGTTCCATTTAAGAAATTTCCTGACGTGTGATAATATCCGCCTTCAGAATATTTAATTTGCGTGATGTCCAGATTTTGAAAACTATAATCAACAAGCTCCTTACTGATAGCACCAAAAGCGGTAAAAGGTATAACAAATACCAGCGTCAAACTAAGCACAAATAATAAACTTTTTTTCTCATACCAAACATCCTCCTTTTTTCTCTTTTCATAGTAATTTTCTTTTTTATTTTTCATAATAGGCTTCCCCTTATAATCCTTTCCGTTGACTCATGACAACCGTACACATCAGCCTTTCAATGCCCCTACCGTAAGTCCCTGTATAAAATATTTTTGGAAAAACGGATACACAATCAGAATGGGCCCCATGACAACGATACACAATGCCATCCTTGTCCCTTCCCTTGGCATATTCATCAATTGCTCCGCACTATTGCTGATGTATTCCTGATTTTCAAAAAGAGCCTGTATATTGCTCATCATGTTTTTAAGCAAAAATTGCAGATTAAATAACTTTGGTTCAGTTACAAACATTAACGGCAGCCACCAGTCATTCCAATAGTGCAGCGTTTGGAACAGCGCAATGGTAGCTATTCCCGGAATTGATATTGGCAGCACCAATGTAAAGAGAATTCTATACTCTCCTGCACCGTCAAGTTTTGCAGACTCAATGATAGAAGAAGGGACCGATGTGGCAAAAAAGGTTCTCATGATAATTACATACCACGCATTCATTAAATATGGCACAATCATGGACCATATCGTATTTGACAGGTGCAATACATTGGTGCAAACCATATACCATGCAACCGTACCGCCGCTGAAAAGCATGGTAAAAAATACGTAAAACGTGAACACATTTCTCCATTTAAAATCCGGTCTGGACAACGGATATGCATACAAAGCAATAATCAAAGTTGAGACAAGCATTCCTACTACAGTAGTAAAAATGGTTACAACATATGCATTAATAATGGTACCCTTAGACTGTACAATATACTTATATGCCTCCAGGGTGAATTGCTTTGGTATAAGAGTGTATCCGTTTTCCAGTATGGAACTTTCACTGGACAATGATATGCTGACTGTCAAAAGCAACGGAAATATGCAAAAAGCAGATAACAATATAAAAATCAAATTAAGTATCAAATTTGAGAAGCCTTTTGATTTCATTGTTTCCTCTCCTCGTATAATATATTTTAGAAGCGTTTTTTATACGCTCAAAAGCATATTTTTTTAATACACTTTTTATTAGAGATATCCTAATGCTATAATTAAAGTAAGAATAATTAGCAAAG
>Ga0134093_1000182_pt1 | contig 75441 bp, 77 predicted proteins | sample 4_1taG_FD_94452 | JGI IMG/M metagenome (GOLD analysis project Ga0134093, IMG submission 94452) | Switchgrass degrading microbial communities from high solid loading bioreactors in New Hampshire, USA - 4_13_20_68_A1 metaG | ecosystem: Engineered > Bioreactor > Semi-continuous > Anaerobic >...
CCTCTTGGCATTCCCTTAATATCTGTTCTTTGAATTCTTGCGTATAATCTCTTTTTGTCATGAAACTTCCCCCTGATCTGAATGATAGCAGATAAAAGGATTTTCTCCAAATCTATTAGGGGGCTAAATAGTCATGCATAGCCTGTAGTGTGAACACTATAGGAACCTTGGACAACACAACGAGAAGACCTGTTTCTAAAGAGTACCATCCCATCTGCCAAGCCGTAGTGCCGTGTTGACACGCTTCGTGCCGAATTTTCACCAAGTGTGACACATGTTCATGCACGTCTCACTTGAGGCCGGAGGTTGGGACTCAAGGAGCACCTTACGAAAAAGCAGGTCCAAATTAGCTCTACCAGCCACCGATGTTGCGTAGGAATCCTGGCTACCACGGCCCAGCGAATAACCGCTCCTGATCCCAGCAGGCTCTAGCCCGCCTGAAACAGTACCCCCAGGTTCATCCATCGACAGAAATCTAGGATTGTTGTACAATTCACGGCCATATGTGCCACTTCCTCCTGGTTTTCTGCATGTTCAGCGCACAATAATGACAACAGCAGAAATGTACAGAACGAATATGTTCCGTAGTTAGCGTGTCGAGGCAGTTGCGAAAGCCTGTTCGTCAATCGTCAGAAGGTATCGGCTTCTGCTCGTGACAGATCAAGACGGGGGCGGTGTTCCTGCAGGTATGTTGGTGCGGCTTTAGGTGTTAGCTCGGTGAAGGCTGTAGCCGTGTTGCTCAACGACGAACATCTCATCGCGCGCATTCTCTTTTGCCTGGAGATCCGGCTTGGCTGAATTTCCTGCAATCTAGGTGGTGCTCCTCTCCCGTGACATTATCATGTTGCTAAAGAGGTGTTGCTGTATACACATCGCCATCATGAGCACCCAATTGAGACTTGAAGTTATTGCTGCACAATGTACGAAGTTAGGGGGTTGAACCAGGGTTAGGCTTGAGCTTACTGCGGTGGATCTGAAAAGACGGACATTGTGGGCCTTGCTGTTCTCCGTCCGCCCAGCGCAGGAAAAAAGGGTGCTTTTCTGCAGCGTGAAAGCACCCTTTCTCGACGGTGTGAGCCCGCTCCCTCTCGAGCAGCGGGCCGTGTTCTAAGTCGATGGAAAGGTTTCTCGCGAGTTCGAACGAGATGGGGCGTCCCAATGGAGTGCGTTGGTACGCTTCTTCCTCATGCATCCTCGCACTGATATGCTGAGCGTTCAAGGCACCGAACTCTTCAATGACGTCATCGAGAACTGCCAGCTCGGTGGAGTTCAGCTGCTTAACAGCAAAACCGTCCACTGGTCTCAACCGATAGCCTATGTGCTCGCCGTACTCCACCTCATCAACGGCAATGCCGTCCAAAAGCATGAGGTGGCGGTGCGCTTCCGGCACTGCTCCCATGTCCAGAGCAAGGTAGACCAACCCGCTTGTGGCCCTTCCGGTTCGCTTGAAATGGAGGGAATCAGCGTACCAGAGGAGTTTCATCAGTTTGACTTTGTGCAGGCTGCTGGTTTTCGCGGCAAAGCAGTTGATCATCTCAACTACCTTATTGAGGTTTAGCCGCACGTTTCCAAAGAGCAACGGATCTTCAAACCTGGCGTAGATGGCCTCGATCGTGTCAATCAAGTAGCGATTCTGGTTCTCCTTGTACTGTACCTTTGCTTCACACACGCATGTGTCGTATGCTCTTGCCGTCAGATGCGGGTAGTCGCTTTTACTTGACACGCTTTTCGGTATCATTTGATACCACGGTCGTATATGCCCATGGCATTACGGCTGTACGCGCACCTTTTCATCATATGTCTGGAAATTTCCTGCTTTTTAAACAGCATAACCGCCATCGCTATGCTTTTCGAGCCCTGACACTACACTTGCTCAGAGGCAAACAGCCGGCGATAGGCCTTTTTTGGTACCCAGCCCCCTCCGCGGGCCAAACATGCGAAAGAGCTCCACCGAGTGACCCTCTACGGCACGGCCCCAATACTGAACGTCGTTTTTCCCTGAGAATATGTCGAAGAATATGTCGGACAGCTAAAAAGCCGATACCCATCGCGGTATCGGCTTCAAATGCTCTGTTTTTAGGTATAAAAATGGTGGGCCATCGGGGATTCGAACCCAGGACACCCTGATTAAGAGTCAGGTGCTCTACCAGCTGAGCTAATGGCCCACATCGCAAGTTTGATTATAACGCCCCGCGGCATACGTGTCAAGATGGAAAGTGCATGCGCGCGGCGGCCGTGGTGGCTCAAAAGCCGACCACGTTGCTGAGGGCATGGATCAGCATCCACGGCCAAAGCATCCCCGTTCGATAGGTTCCATATGCCATCAAGCTTCCAAACAGTGCGGTGCTCGCCACGCTGCTCAAAGCCAAGGGTACGGTGGGGTAAACACGAAAAACGAAATCCGGAACGTGCAGGAGAGCGAACAAGCACACGGATATACCGATACCCCAGACTGGGCTTTTGGTGAGGCTTGTGAAGAGCGGCTGCATTACCCCGCGGAAAAAGAACTCTTCCTGGAATCCCGCGTACAGGATCGCGTACAGAAGAAAAACCCAGCGTTCCGCAGTCAGGCCGGTGAAAAGGAAGGCAGCCGTGTAGATAACGAGGAACGGGAGTGCAGGTTTCAGATCGCCTCCAAAAAGGCCGAACTCGCCCCATTTGACGCCTACTAGACGCAGAACTAGAGCTGGGATGATCACATAAAACGGCAGGCTGCGCACGATGTTTGCCGCCATGTACCCCCCTGGGAACTCATCGAAGAGCCCATGCCAAAAGGCCCATCCCGGGATAAAGGAAAATAAAGGAGTGCCGGGCATGAACCCCTGCCTCTGCAGCCTGTCCACAATTGAGCCAAAGATGAACAAGTATACCACGATGATGAGCACCGCACCATGTTTGGCTCGCCTTGGCGGGCATCTCTGGGCAGAGAGTCGATCGCCCAAGGGCCTAGCGGAGAGGAAGTAGATCAGCCCCAAAGCCAGTCCATAGATGAGGATGCCCACAAGACCCGAACGCAGGCCATTGATAAAGCTGCCGCCGTAGGAAGTGTTCGACCATACTTTTGCAGCCAAAAACAGCAGCGCAAAGATGATCGGGACTGGATGACTCACTAATTGCCGGTAGAAAGCCATCAACCTTTTCACAAAGACAACCCCCTTTTGGTGCTGGAGTCATCACCCAGCCAAGTACAGTGCCTCTACTAAAGCCGCTCCCAAAAGACACAGCAGTGCCAGAAGGCCCAGTACCTTTTCTGTGCCGGAAAACGTTAGAGAGCGCAGCGCATGCTTCTCCGCCCATTCTTTGGCCGGAAAACTGTTTGCCACGAGAAGTGACTTCGTGAGAGTCATTGCGCAGAACAGGGCGTAGGCAGTTGTCTCCCACAGGCCAATCCGCAGGTACTGCATGTTTGCTGCAGCAACACTGGAAAAGGGGACTTCAAAGCCATTGGTCCCAGCCAGCCAACCAATCGCCCCTCCCTGCACGAGGAGCACCAGCAGGCCGGGAGTGACCGAACCGAAACGCACGAAGAGGTTGCCCGCACCGATAAACAGCATCACTACAGCATTCCTTGCAGTGATGTACCCCATGGTGGCTGCAACTCCGCCAACCGCTGCGCTTGACGGGGCCACCGCCTGCACATTATCCCAAGCGCTGGGCTTGGCCAAGTATCCTACCGCGAAAAACGCCCAGAGCACACCTTGGAGAAGGAACCAGATGATGATGGTTCTCTTCACCGCGCCAACCTTGTACAGACTGCTGAACATGCCCACACTCCTTCAATTCTTGGTTCTATTGCGTCCCCTGCCGCCAAAAGGATTTGACGATGCCGATGCTCCAGTTGTCCACATCCTGCAGGCTCAGGTTCTTGCTGTAACGAGCCCGGACTTTTATCCCTATCGGTGTCTGAAAGGTCACGCCCACACCGGGCTTGTGCGGTGCCCGCGGTCCATGGGTCCTCCAACTCCTATGGCGAATTTGCGGCAGAAATATCAATCACCGCAAGCCCTTCGACGCAAGTTCGCGATTACCTCTTATTTCTCTAACTATCTTGGTGGAGTTTCTTCGGCGGCAAGCGCCCGCGATCCGCTTCGTTTTGGCCCAAACAGAAAACAGCCCGAAACCGCTTTTCCATAAGCGTTTCGGGTTGCTTTTTGTCTGTCACCGCAGAGGGCGTCAGATCTTCACAAGCCCGCGGAAGCCTCGGGAGCTGTAGAAGGAACCGGCCGAGTTATGGTAGATAAACACCCTGCCGTAGCGGAAGTCTCCAAAGATCGCCCCGCCGAGCTTTCTGACGTCATCAGGCGTCTTCAGCCAGCTGGAGGTCTTGGTGTCGAAGGGGCCGAGCTTCTGCAGGGCGCGGTACTGCTCTTCATCGAGGAGCTCGATACCCATCTCCGCGGCCATGTCCAGTGCATTCCCCTGAGGGAAGACCTTTTTCTTCTCCCGATCAACCTGGCCTGCCCGGTCGTAGCAGGTATTGCGCCGGCCTGCGGGAGTCTCGGGCGAGCAGTCGCAGAAAATGATGCTCCCCTCTGCATCCCGCCCTATCACATCCGGTTTTCCTCCGGTAGTCTCCATGGCCTGAAGCACGGCAAGTTTTTCTGGTCTTTCCTCCAGGCGCTTCTGTACCTCCTCCCACGTTATGCCGGGGTGGCGGTGCATGTTGCTTTCAAAACGCTCCTGCAGCGCGGCCAGCAGTTCACGTGACACTGTCATCACTCCAGTTTCACGGCAGTACCGGAGGTAGACACCATGAGCATGCCGTTTCTTTCGCCCAGTACTTCATAGTCAATGTCCACACCGACCACCGCATTGGCGCCGAGGCGGGCAGCGCGATCGCACATCTCACGGAGAGCGGCTTCCCGCGCCTTGATCAGCTGATCTTCGTACTCAGAGCTGCGGCCGCCGATCACATCCCGGATGCCGGCCATGAAATCACGGAAGATGTTTGCTCCCATGATCACCTCTCCAGCCACCACTCCGCAGTACTCGGTGATCCGCCTGCCTTCCACATTGGGCGTGGTTGTTACGATCATCCAAAAGGCCTCCTCTTGTTGGGTACTTCCCCGCCAGGAAGATCCTTCCTGGCGTGAGACTGGGCTGCTCTGCGGCAGCCCAGTTCTGATTTGGCGTGTTCTGTTTCTTGTCTACTGGAGGATCACGATGCGGCCGCCCTGAGGCTCCTCAAGCTGCGGCTGCTCCTGGATGTACTCGACCATAACGTCTTTGAGCATGATGCCTGTTTCCGCAACCACGCTGGCGTTCAGGAAGGTCTCGTAGCCATCGCCGCCCGCAGCCAGGAAGTCGTTGGTAGCCACCGTGTATTTCTTGCTGGCGACGATCCGCTCGCCGTTCACTTTGACGTTAAGCACCCTGCCGCCGGGCTCAGCCTTGGGATCTACTTCGAAGGTGATCCCGGAGACCTGGAGGAACCCGCCGTTCTGCTCGGGCAGAAGCCGCACGGAATGCTCCAGCGCCTCAATGATGTCCATGCCCAGCATCTCCACGACGACTAGGGAGTTATCGAAGGGCAGAACCGTGTAGATGTCTTGTATCTTTACTTCTCCAGGGTTGATGCTGGCCCTGATGCCGCCGCCGTTGGTGACGGCGATGTCACTGCCTGTCGCGGCCCGCATAATATCGGCCACCAGGTTGCCCAGGTTAGTCTCGGAGGTACGGACCGAAGCACGTTCACCGTCCCAGGTCACGCTGGTGCGCCCGATCACCGCATCCAGGCGCTTCTGAACCTGATCGTTCCAGTAGTCTACCTCGGCCTGGATCTTCGGATTCTTAGGAATATCCGCAGTCACTGGGATCAGGAAGCCGTTGTACTTGACAATCTGTCCGTCTTCCACATCCAAGACGATGAATCCCAGGTTATTGGCATACTCGCCCGTCTGCGCGATGATCACTCCATTAACATCCTCCACGGACCACAGCACAGTGTGGCTGTGCCCGCCTACGATGACATCGAGCTCGGGAACGGCCATCGCCAGCTCTACATCTTTGTCATAGCCAATGTGGGTCAAAGCGATCAGGACATCGACTTTCGGGCGAATCCTCTCAACCAGAATCTTGGCAGTGGAAATGGGATCATGGAAGACGAGGCCGACCACATTCTTGGGGTGAGTCGAAATCGGAGTCTCCTCTGAAACCAGCCCGATGATGCCGACCTTGATGCCGTTTACTTCCTGGATCACAGCGCTGGCACCCGTAAGGGGAGAACCATCCTCCCGGGTGACGTTAGCAGCCAGGACGGGGAACTTGGCATCGCGAATACGCTCGGCAAGCACTTCCTGCCCGTAGTTGAAGTCGTGGTTGCCGAGTACGAAGGCGCTGTAGCCCATTTGGTTCATCACTCTGATGGAGGCCACCCCACCGAACAGGTTGTCCACATTGGTTCCGTGGGTGGAATCACCGGCATCCAAAAGGAGAACCTTTTCTTTACCGTAGAGTTTCCTGATGTCGTCCACCAGAGTAGCCAAACGTACCCTGCCGCCCTGTTCCTGCTCTGCATCTGCTGGAATATGAGATTCCAGGCGGGAGTGCACATCGTTGGTGTGCAGGATGACGAGCTCCGCGGCCCAGAGCTGCATGCTGGCTGTCAGCAGTACAGCCAGAACAAGAACAAGTACCAGCCTCGACTTACTGATTCTGCTCATCGGATTACCTCCTAATAATTGTATTTTGGTCTTCTAATTCTCCTTTGGCGCCGTCAACCCTCCAGTATCCCGCAGTCCAAAGCCAAAATTAACCTGGGCAAACAGGACAATGGCGCATTTCTGTGGAATGCGTAAGATGACGCTCTCCAGAAAGGATGGAGGAAAATGCGCAAGCTAGCCATCGCTGTTACAGTGCTCCTGCTGCTTGCCGTGGCGGGCCTTATGCTGGCCAGTGTGGGGATTATCCCCGTTCCTTTCGCCCAGCGCAGACTGGGTGAAAGCCGAGCTCAGATGCCCTTTACCCCGTACACGCTGCGCCAGACAAGCGAGCATACGGCGGAAATAAGGCCCAAGCTCTACGTGAATACGCCCTGCGGCAGCATTGAGGTCAAAGGGGCCGAGGTAGAAAGTATTCAGATCACCATGCTGGTGGAAACGAGCACGGGTTCGGTACAGCGCTCCCAGGAACTGCTGGACAAGGTTTCCCTCGACATAAACACTACTGGCGGCGAAACCCGCTTGGTTGTGCGCATGCCCAAGCTCGAGAGCAATGAGAACGCCCGAGCCGATCTGGCCATCTTGGTTCCTTCCGCCACCAAACTGGAACTGCGGACTAGTTTGGGCACGGTGCAGATCAGCGGCATAGAGGGTGATCTCGAAGCCAAGACCAGCCTGGGCGACATCATCGTTGAGGGCTTCACAGGTACCGCCACCCTGCAGACCTCCTTGGGAAACGTTCAAGTCAGCGACTCCCGCTTTACCGATAGACTCAAAGCCGTCTCTGATCTGGGCGATGTAAGCCTGTCAGCCAGTCTAGCCCGGAGCAATATCCTTGAGGCGCGCCTTGGGGATCTGCGCCTGCATGTTTTACCAGAGGAATCATACGTATTAGAAGGAAAAGTCGAACTGGGAGGTATATATGTAGGGGTTCCCTTTGAGGGACAGCAGTCGGACAAGAGCATCAAGGGCACCATCGGCCAAGGTGACCAGCGCGGCTCTATCTCAGCAAGCGTGTCGCTGGGTGCGTTAAGGATATCAAAATAATGGAATGGGGGAGATTGATGTGACCAATTATTGGCTGCCCTTCGTTGTCATCTGGATGCCCATTATCCTCGCAGCCCTGGGAGTTATCCTGGTCATTACCCTGCGCTGGTTCAGCTACCGAGAACGCATGGCTATCCTGGCCAGGGGTGGCGCTCCCGAAATCGTCAAGAGCCCTGAGGAAAAGAGCAAGTCCCTCCTGGCATCGGGCTTGATCGTTGGCCTTGTGGGCCTTGCCATCACCATCGCCCTCCTCACCGTGGGGATCGGTATGTGGCTGCTCTTCGGGCTGTTGCCGCTGTTTATCGGGTTGGCTCTAGTACTCGCCGCCTTGGTGCTGCGGCCGGCAAAGGCTAAGGAAGAGAAGCCTGCCAGGGCTCCAAAAGCGGAGAAGACGGCGGAAACCTGGACCCAGGAAGCGGTCGTGGTGAAGGACGAGGAGCCGGAGGAAGAAGCCGGGGAAGAAACCGAAGAAACAGAGGAAGTCTTGGAACCGGAAAATGACGCAGAAAACTCTGTGCCCTTCTAAGCTAAAGGAGGTGCGGCCTCCCAGCTGCACCTCCTCTTTTATCTCTTGGTTTCCGCATAGAGCTCAGCGGTATCCACTGCCTGGGCCGCCACCAAGGCGACCGCAATGTCTCCGACGAAGCGGGGATCAGACACGATGGTGAAGTCCAAGCCGCACCGCTGCGCCTCAACGATCAGCGGCATGGCCGTGGTCCTGGCTTTCTGGTGGATAAGCAGCTCCACGGCGCGCCGATCCTTCAGGGCCTGTGTCATGACCTTGAGCCCCTCTTTGGTCCGCAGCTGGTCGAAGGTCACTGCTTGGATAACCCTCTCCCGGAAAGAACCCAGGTAGCGCCGCTTTTCATCGGGTTTCAGTTCTGGTGTGCCGTAGATACCGGCTGCTATGGTGTTTTTCAGCTCGTCTTTGTCGTTGAGACGCCTCAATAGCTACCCCTCCGGCGCGAAAAGACACCTCAAACCTGGGGTGCCTGCGCTGATCATGGTGCCGGGAGAGGGACTCGAACCCTCACGAGCTCAAAAGCCCAACGGATTTTAAGTCCGTAGCGTCTGCCATTCCGCCACCCCGGCTCATTTACAGACAACATTATACGCTATCCCAAAGCCCCCGTCAAGGCAGGCCGAGCCCGGCATAGAGCAGGTCCCAGGCGCTGACATAGATCTCCGTGAAGCCCGATAATTCCGCGGCCTGGATCAAAATGGCCGCGCCAGTAACGATCACATCCTCCCTGCCAGGCTGCAGAGTGGGCAGCTTCCTTCGCTCCTCAAGGGTTAGTCGGCCCAGCCGGGCATAGGCCTTTCTCAAATCCTCCAGGGATAGGGCGGATCCCGTCACTTTTTCGTCGCTGTACTCTTCCATATTCTGAATGATCGCGGCCAGGCTGGTGGCCGTGCCGCCCACGCCGATCAGCGTCTTCGGCCGGTAGGCCATGGTCTTTTCAGCCAAGGGGGCCAGCAGCCGCCTGATATCCTCTTCCATGGCCAGCTGTTCCTCTGGCCGAAGCGGGTGCGCAGTGATAAACCTTTCCAGCATGCGCACGGCCCCTACCTGGCAGCTTCCTCCGCCCAGAAGCTCTCCGCTGCTCAGGCCGGTGTAGATCTCGGTGCTTCCTCCCCCCACATCGATCACGCTGATGGGTTCGGGCAGCCCGATAGGGCGCACTGACCAGGCAGCCCCGGCAAAAGAAAGTTGTGCTTCCTCAGGCCCAGAGAGGATCTCCACGGGAAAACCCAAGCGCTCCTCCGCGAGCTGGGCGAACTCCCGCCCGTTGCTCGCGTCCCGAACCGCGCTGGTGGCAAAGGCCCTCACGGGAACGCCCACCGGGACCAGGGCCGCGAGCTCCTGGAGAGCCTTGAGGGTGCGCTCCACCGCTTCCGGGTTCAGGCGCCCGGCCGCATCCACTCCCTGGCCGAGGCGCACGATGCGTATCTCTCTGCGCAGCGGTTCCACTCCCTGCGGTGTGCGTCTGGCCACAAGCAGCCGCACCGAATTGGTTCCCACATCCATAACTGCTCTCATTGCTCGAACTCCCTGCATTCAGCGTCTGGACAAACCCATGGTTTCTGCAGAAGCTCCAGGGTTTCTGCACCGATCACGTTGTGGCCGCGGGCAAGGTAATCTGCGGCGTGGCAGTGCAGGCACTTCACGCCATGCTGGCTGCGGATGCCGCCCACTCCGCTGCGGGCCAAAACCTGGTAGCGATCGGGATATTCCTCTTTCAAGCGCCGCTGCACATCTCGGTGGATCAGCGCCAGCCGCTCCTGGGCGTATGACTCGTGGTTCTCCGCTACCGCGGCTGCAAAGCCTTGGTCTTCAGCCAGGCGCTCCTCAAACTGGGCAATCAGGCCCCGGCTTTCCAGCGCGGCGATTTCCCGGCACAGATACGGGCAGGTCAGCCAGTAGACAGTCGGGAAAACTTCCAGGTCGGAACCGAGGGCAGAAACCGGCCGGTTGACGATCACCTGCGGATAGCCCCACCGGCAGTGAGTCCGCACCTCGAGCACACCCCGGGGCTCACGGCCGATCTGCTGCTTGATCACATTGAGAACCGCCCTGCTGGGCTTGGTGTTTTTCAGACGATCACATCCTCAGACAAAAGCACCCCCGTGTGGAGGTGCTTGTATTCGATTCAAAAAGGTCTAACGCTCTATTTTACCTCGCGCCCCGGCCTCCCCGCTTTGAATCTTGGCTTTTCTTCAGTGCTGACAGCCTCTCGTCGCTATCTCTCAGGAACCGCATCAAGCGTTCTTCGAAGTCGACGGAGTTGTTGGCTCTCCTGCGGCCGCGGCGGTCCCGGTCACGAGCTGGTGTGGGGTTAGCCTGCTTGATGGAGAGTCCAATCTTGCCGTCGCTCACATTAATGACTTTGACCTTAACGATGTCGTTTTCGTTGAGATAGTCCTTAATGTCCTTTACGTAGGCATCAGCTACTTCAGAAATGTGGACCAAACCGGTTTGTCCATTGGAAAGTTCCACGAAAGCCCCGAAACTCGTGATCCCCGTGACCTTTCCCTCGACAATAGAGCCGACATCAATTGACATACGTAAGAAAATTCCTCCTCTTGGATTTTGCCGCTGGGCACTCGGCTTTAGTGTCATTATATATTATTGGAATTTTTGTGTCAATAAAACTGTTTTCCTATCCGCGCAGGGACAGGTCAGCGGCAAAACCCAAGGGTGCCTCAGTCTTCCGCGGGTTCCGACAGCCTGTACACGACCTCGCCAGGTTTAACCAGCCCCAGCTGCTCCCGGGCGATCTTTTCCACGTTCTCTGGGGAAAGCCACTCCTCGATCTCCCGCTCCAGATCGGCTTTGCGCATCTCCAGCACTGCGATGCGCCGCTCCAGGGCTTCGATCTCCCGCCGGAGCTGGTAGTTGCCCCAAGCGTTCCGGGCAAAGCAGAAGGCCACCCAAACGGCCAAAACCACAAGCAGGACGCGGCCGACGTTGATCCGACCCTTCCTGTTCTTCTTCACTTCACAGGCCATGCCGACTACCTCCTGCTTTACTCATTCACCCTCCCGTGAAGTTTTCCTGCAGGTACCAGCCTCTACTTTTTCCAGCGCAGCCTGGGCCGGAAGCGGAAAATCCGGCCCGCCCTTGGCAGCGACCGGGTTTTGTGGAGGTAGTGAAAACGGACTTCCTGGTAAAGGCCGATGGGCAGTGAACCCAGCCACACTGCACCAGTGATGAGCACGTTTAAGCAGCGCCGGATCAGATCCACCAGCCATAGGAGGAAGGAGATCACAAGCTCGCTGAGGACCAGGCGGTAGAAAAAGAGACCCAGAGCTAGGCCGATGACCACATAGCCCCGCAGCTCTCCCCAGTTGGCCAGGATCAGGTAGAGGACCAGCACTGGAGTGACCACGGCCCAGAAGAGCAGATCGAGAAGGGGCGTGCTGATCACGCCGGGGCGCAGCAGCCCCCGGATCACCCGGAAGAGGTCGAAGAACAGCCCCAAGTTCACCCCAGCCAGGAGGATGATGCCGAAGGCGTAGAGCTGAGCGCCTAGGGGTTCCACAGCTGCACCTCCCCGCTGCTAGCGAAACAGCCTAGCCAGAAAGCCCTTGCCCTTCTTGCTTAGGGAATCTCCCAGATACTCCACGGACTGGATGAAGCCGTGTACCAGGAGGCTGCCCTTCTCCAGATTCAGTTCTTTGATGTGCAGGTCATCACCCTGCACTACCAGGCCGCCCAGTTCTGTTTCCAGCACGATCTCCTGATCATCGAAGCTCTCCACATGGACCACTCCGTCCAGGGTCAGCCTCTCCCTTTCGGCTAGAATCAGCTGGTGGCGCATGGCGTTCAGCCTTTTGTCGTCCACCTGCCTTACCTCCCCGCGGCGGGGCTGCATTGGCGCAGGCACCCGCCTCTTCCTGCACCATTCTATGCGGACGGGGAGCCGGTTAGACTACTCGTAGATCTTGCGGATGGTCACCCCCTCGAAGAAGGTCTTGACGATTTCCTCGGGGCTTTTGCCGTCTTTGGCCAGCATATAGGCATCCCACTGGCTGAGTCCTACACCGTGGCCGTAGCCCGTGCCGCTGATGCGCAGCACCCCATCGGCAAAGGCGAACTCCCGCACCAAGGTGGACTTCATCTTGGTGGAATCCACGGCCAGGCGGAACTCGGGCCCGGTCATCTCCTGCTCACCCTGGGTACCCTTGACCAGGATCTTGGTGATGCGTTCCGTGGGGCCCCGTTCAGTGATCTCCACACCGGTGATATCCCCCACGTTTACTCCCCGGGCAGCCAGCAGGTTCTTCAGCTCGGCGGCGGAGTACTCGACCTGCCAGGCCTTCACCTCTTCGGGAGCGTATTCGTTTTCAGGCAGGCGGACGCTCTTGGTGAAGGGCGGCTCCTCTTCCTGGTAATCCAGGCCTTCTTTGGCCCGGGCGGTGATGCCTCCCGAGTAGGCGTGGAACCAGCCGCGCACATAACGGTTGTCATAGGTCATCACCTGTCCCCGGGTCATCTCCACACCCCGCCTGATGTCATCGGTTATGGCTTGGGGGGTGTAGGCCTGGGTTTCTTCGATGGAAGTTGATACATCGGCTCCGTACTTATCCTTCACCCCTCCTTGAGAAACGAAATCCATGGTGAAGCTGCGGGCGAAAATGGCCTGGGCGGCATAGGCTTCCACGGGCCAATCTGGGAACATCTCGCCGGCCACCACCCCCGCGAGGTACTCCTCCAGTTTCATTTCCTTTATTTCCCCTGTTTCATTCATGTACACCGTGAGCGTGGGCTCCTCCTCAAGCTCCCGGACGATATTGCTGTCATCGCCCGACCAGCTGATCAGAAGCACTACGGCGCTGATCGCCACCAGCACCAAGCCGAGCACAACTGCCTGGTTTTTCCTTGCCATGGGAGATCCTCCTCGGACTGTTGCTCAGGTTTTCCTTTAGTTTCACCCAAAAACGCGCTGAAATCGCTTAAAATGGGGGGTTAATGGGCAAAATTATGGGGAAAATATTACCACCGAGGCAGGAGAACCCGAATAATCCTAGAAATAAGGGGTATATTTCCACCCTAAAGGAGGTCTACTTGTGAACAAAGCTGAGTTGATCGCCAGCGTTGCCGAGAAGTCGGGCATGACCAAAAAGGCAGCAGGTGACGCAGTAGAGGCCGTTTTCGCGGCAATCTCCGAGGCTCTAGCTAACGAAGAGAAGGTTACCATCGTTGGATTTGGTACTTTTGAAGTGCGGGATCGCCAAGCACGCAAGGGCGTAAACCCGTCCACCGGCGAGGAGATCATGATTCCGGCAACGAAGGTTCCGGCCTTCAAACCTGGCAAATCTCTCCGCGAGGCAGTTGCTCCTAAGTAAGGAAATTGTTGCCCCTTAGGCGGGTAGACCCCCTTCTAGGGGGTTTTCTCATTTTTGGATACAGTGGAAAGGAGTTCATCCATGTCCTGGTCAAACCTCGTGAGCATCGTAGCCAAACTTCGCTCCCCGGAGGGCTGCCCCTGGGACCGCGCTCAGACCCATGCCAGCCTGAAGCGCTACCTGCTGGAGGAAGCCTACGAGTTTCTGGAAACTATCGACGCAGCCGATCCCCAGGCCATGAAAGACGAACTGGGCGATGTGCTCCTGCAGGTGGTGCTCCACGCCCAGATTGCGGCAGAAAACGGTCAGTTTACGATTGACGATGTGATCACCAACCTCAGTGAAAAGCTTGTACGCCGCCACCCCCATGTCTTTGCCGAAGCCACAGCCGAAACCCCTGAAGAAGTGCTGGTGAACTGGGAAGCCATCAAAAAGCAGGAGAAGGCGGGAGCCGAGCGAAGGTCGATCCTGGACGGAGTCCCCCGTGAACTGCCTGCCTTGATGCGGGCGGAGAAGATCCAGAAAAAGGCCGCCAGGGTGGGCTTTGACTGGGATCACACTCATGAAGTGGTGGAGAAGGTCAAAGAGGAGTTCAAAGAGCTCGAGGAAGCCGCAGCCGCCGGCAGCCAGGACGCGCTCGAGGAAGAGCTGGGGGATCTGCTCTTTGCCGTGGTCAACCTCTCCCGCTTCCTCAAGGTCGACCCTGAGTTCGCCCTGCAGAAGGCCACGGCCAAGTTCATAGAGCGCTTCCACCTTCTCGAAGGCTATGCCGACGAAGAAAACCTGGACCTGAATGCCATGGACCTGGACGGCCTAAACGAGCTCTGGGACCGGGCGAAAGATCAGCTGCGCAGAAATCCCCAAGCCTGAAGCCGCGCTGCGAGAAACCCTCCGATGCCGGGGAGCAGCGCCACATCCCGCCTGGTAAGGCTCCCCCAGATCATGAGCACCAGGCAGTAGCAGATGAAACTGAAGATAAGCGGGCCCACGGTGGCCGCGGAGAGCGGAAGAAAAGATGCGAGGGTATCCTGGAGGAGATAGAGCAGAGCAGCCGTCCCCGCCGCCGCTGCGCAGGGAACTGCCACCGCGTGCCGCCAATTGACAACATTTCCCACCCGGCGGTGAGTTGAGATAAGGTTGAGCAGGGCAGTGAGCGCCCAGCTTAGAGCGGTGCTCCAGGCCGCCCCTAAAATGCCCAGTTCTGGCCGGGCCACGAGCAGGTAGTTGAGGACCGATTTGAGCAGGACTCCGGCTGCGAGGTTGCGGACGGGCACAAGCATCTCGCCTAAGCCCTGCAGCACCCCGGTAGTGGCTTGGATCACGCCCAGGGTTACGGTGCCTGCAGCCAGGATGCGCAGGGGTTCAGCCACCTGGCCGTAGGAGAAGAGAACCCGAGAGAGGGGATCCGCCAGAACGTATAGCGCGGCGCAGGATGGGATGCCGAAGATCAGAGCGATGCGCAGGGCTTCTTCTGCCCTGCGCTTGACCAGGCCGTCCCGCCGCAGAGCCCAGGCCTCGGAGATAGCGGGAACGAGACTCGTGGCCAGCGCCACCGTGACGATGTTGGGAAACTGGGCCAGGGTGAGGGCCATGCCCAAATAACCCAGGCCTTCCCGCACTTCCGCCGGTCCGAAACCGGCGGCCTGCAGGCGCAGGGGGATCAGTGCGCTGTCCGCGAGCTGCATAACGGGCCAGAGGATGGTGGCCACAACCGCGGGAGCAGCCAGGGACAAAAGCCGCAGGGCCAGCCGGACGGGAGGTTCAGCCGGCATGGGCCTGTCTTTGATCTCTTTGAGGAGCCTGCGCCCTTTGGTGAGGTAAGCGGCGGCAAGCACCAGCCACCCGGTGAGTTCTCCCACGATGAACGCAGCGGCCACACCCAAGACAGCTCTTTCCAGGCCCCGCGGCCGGAGGTACAGGCTGAATGCGATGGTGGCTGTGACGCGCACCACCTGATCAGCCACCTGGGACAGGGCCGTGGGGGCCATGTACTGCATTCCCTGGAAGAACCCCCGAAAACCAGCGCTCAGGGCCAGGAAAAAGCAGGCAGGACCCAGGGCCATGAGGATGGGGGCGGCGCCCAGATCCTCAACCAGCGCAGCCGCGAGCCACCTGGCGCCGAAGATGAGGGCCAGTGAAACGAGCCCGCCGCTGAACAGCAGGAGAGTTAGGCCGGTGCGGAAGGTGCGCCGCACCTCAGAGGCGGAACCCAAGGCCGCCTTTTCCGCGATCAGCTTGGCAATTGCCACTGGAAGACCGCCGATGGCGATCACGGCCGCGAAGTAATGAATGGGCTTGACCAGCTGGAAGAGGCCCATCCCCTGATCGAGGATCAAGCGGGGCAGGGCGATCATGTACACCAACCCGATCAACCTGTTAAAGGCGCTGGCAGCCGCCAAAATGGCCGCTCCGCGCAAAAAAGACTCCTTAGTCACAAGCCCATCCTCCCTTCCCGTTCATGCTTACGCCCGGGAGAGGGGGCTTATGAGGAGTCCCTCCGCACTTCCTTTGGTTTTCCTTACTGTTCCATCTGCTTGGCTAAGAACCCGGCGGCAGTCTCACAGAGTTTGAGTTCAAGTTCGCCCATCTGGCGGTTTGCCTCAGTAGTACCTAGGATAACTGCCCCAATAGGATCTCCTTCAGCAATAATGGGAGCGATGACCTGCATGGCGAAGTCCCACGACTCATCCTCGGGATGTTCGCCCTTTTTTATGGTCATGCTGCGCCTGGACTCCATGGCCTTTTCCACGACAGCCACCACGGGGCGGTCCAGCCACTGCTTCTTGGGGCCTCCTGAGATGGCCACCACAGCATCCCGGTCTGTGATGATCGCCACATGGCCGGTTGTTTCGTATAACGAATCGGAATACTCTTGGGCAAAGTCCCCCAACTCGCCGATGGGAGAGTATTTCTTCAAGATGACCTCGCCATCTCTATCTACAAAGATCTCCAAGGGATCTCCTTCACGGATGCGCAGAGTTCTTCGGATTTCTTTGGGGATGACTACGCGACCCAGATCATCGATGCGCCGTACTATGCCCGTTGCTTTCAACGTCACACCCCTTTTCCCTTGATTTGCTCAGGCTTAGTATAAGCGCAGGTTACCACTTTTATTCATTGGCGATCTCAGCCAAGACCTGCTTGAGCAAGGCTAAAGCCTGGTCATCCCCCTTCAGCTTCTCCACCTGGAGCTGTCCCCCGCCGCCGTGGCGGTAAGAGATCTTCCCGTGGTACTTCTGGTACAGAGCCGCGTACTTATGCACATCCAGGCCCCTCCCCGACACAAAGCGCAGTTCGAATCGGTTCTTGCGCACCGTGATGCTCTCCACTCCGGCCTGGCGCGCCAGCAGTTTGACGCGTACGCTCTCGAGGAGGTTGCGGGCCGCATCGGGCAGATCGCCGAAGCGGTCTTGAATCTCTTCCTCCAGGTCATCGCAGGCCTCAAGGGAAGAGACGGCTCCCAACCGCTGGTAGAGCTCCACTTTCTGGGCGGCATCGGGTACGTAAGCGCTGTCCAGGTAGGCGTTAACCTTGAGATCAAGGAAGGGATCGGGTACTTCAGGCTTCTCCTGGCCCTTGAGTTCCTGGATGGCCTCTTCGAGCAGGCGGCAGTAAAGTTCAAAACCGACCGAGGCGATGAAACCGTGCTGCTCGGGCCCGAGGAGGTTACCCGCCCCGCGGATCTCCAGGTCGCGCATGGCGATGCGGATGCCCGAACCGAGTTCGGTGAACTCCTTGATGGCCGCCAGGCGCTTTTCCGCATCTTCGGTGAGTACTTTATCCTTACGGTGGGTGAAATAGGCGTAGGCCACCCGGTTGGTGCGGCCCACCCTGCCCCTGAGCTGATACAGCTGGGCCAGGCCTAAGTGGTCCGCATCGTCTACGATCAGGGTGTTCACGTTGCCGATATCCATACCCGTCTCGATAATCGTCGTGCAGAGCAGGATGTCGAATTCTTGGTTGTAGAAGTCCAGCATCACCCGCTCCAGGACACCCTCGTCCATCTGCCCGTGGGCAATGGCGATGCGCGCTTCGGGCACCAGGCGCTGGAGCTCGGCGTAGACATGCTCAATGGACTGAACCCGGTTGTGCACGAAGTAGACCTGCCCCTCCCGGGCCAGCTCCCGGAGGATGGCCTGGCGGATGAGCTGCTCATCGTATTCCACCACATAGGTACGCACCGGATAGCGGTCCTCAGGGGGCGTCTCAATAACGCTCATATCCCGCACGCCCACCATGGCCATGTGCAGGGTGCGGGGGATCGGGGTGGCAGACAGGGTCAGGACATCCACGTTCCTGGTGATCTCCTTGAGCCTCTCCTTCTGGGCTACACCGAAGCGCTGTTCCTCGTCTACGATCACCAGGCCCAGGTTCTTAAAGGTAACGTCCTTGGAAAGCAGGCGGTGCGTTCCGATGAGCACATCAACGGCACCCGTCTTCACATCCCGAAGCACCTTGTTGATCTCCTTGGCTGTCTGGAAGCGGCTGACCACCCCCACGTTCACGGGAAAGCCCTCGAAGCGCTCCACAAAGGTGCGCTGATGCTGCTGGGCCAAGATGGTGGTGGGCACCAAGACGGCCACCTGCTTGCCCCCCATCACCGCCTTGAAAGCAGCCCGGATGGCCACCTCCGTCTTGCCGTAACCCACATCGCCGCAGAGCAGGCGGTCCATGGGCCTTGGCTTTTCCATATCCCGCTTCACGGCTTCAATGGCCTGCAGCTGGTCAGGAGTCTCCTGGTAGGGGAAGGCATTCTCCAGCTCCCACTGCCAGGGGGTGTCGGAGGGGAAGGCAAAACCGGGGGCGGCCTCCCGCTCGGCATAGAGTTTGAGCAGCCCTTCGGCCATTTCCTGCACCGACTCTTTCGCCCGCTTCTTGACCCGGTTCCATTCGCTGCCGCCCAGCTTAGACAGGCGGGGCGCAGCTTCATCCAGGCCCACATAGCGCTGGAGCAGGTGAATCTGATCCACGGGTACGTAAAGGCGGTCCTGGCCTGCGTAGCGGATGTGCAGGTAGTCTTTCTTCCGCCCATCCACCTCCAGCTGCTCGATGCCCACGTACTGGCCTATGCCGTGGTTGATGTGCACCACATAATCGCCCTCGCGCAGCTCGTTCGGGGCGATGCGCAGCCCTTCCTCTACCTTAGGTGCTCGCGCTTTTTTGCGGGGGCGGCCGTAGAGTTCGAGCTCCGTGATCACGCTCAGCTTAAAAGCGGGGTACTCAAAACCTGTCTCCAAAGCCCCGGTGGTGATCACACAGTTGCCCACCTGGAGCTCCCTATCAAGGTCATCGACGTAGACCGCGGGGATCTCGTCCTCCCGCAGGATCTCCAGAAGGCGCTGGCCCCGCTCCTTGGTGGAGACAAGGATCAGGGCGCGGTAGTGGTCCCGCCGCAGCTGCTTGATGCGGCGCAGCATGCTCTCGATCTTCCCTGCAAAATGCTCGGGCATGCGCATGCCCAGTGCGGTGCTGGAGAGGGTCTCCATGCCGGTGACGCGCTTACCCAGTACCGACAAGTATACCGGCCGGTACTGCTGGAACTTGCTCCACAGGGAGTTCCAGTCCCAGTAAAGATCCTGCAGGTTGCTGAGGATGCGCCCCCGCTTGAGCAGCTGGCTGAAATGCTCGCCCATGTCCATGGAAGCGCTGATGGCAGCCTCTTTGATCCGCACGGGATCGTCGAGGACGAGCAGAGTATCGGCGGGAAGGTAATCCAAGAGGGAGGCTACCGGGCCGAAGAACACTTTGTACTGATCCATGCCTGGGAAGTAACGCTGCTGGTCAAAGGCTTCCAAATGGCGGGCTGTGCGGGCCAGCAGCTCATCGGCCTCGTCCATCAGCTTGAGCCGGTGCAGGCGCTCGCTCTGGCGCTGTGCGGCCTCCCAGATGGCATCTTTGATCTGGCCCAGTTTCCCGAGATCGTAGAGGGTTTCACGGGCAGGCTTGATCACGACCTCCTCCAGGTTTTCCAGGGATCTCTGGCTGGCAAAATCGAAACTGCGCAGCGAATCTACTTCATCGCCGAAGAACTCGATGCGCACCGGATGGCGCAGATGGAAGGGCGCGATATCCAAAATCCCGCCGCGGATGCTGAACTGGCCGAAGTTCTCCACCAGGGGAGTCCGTTCGTAACCCAAGTTAACCAGCTGCTCCGCGAGGTGATCGAGATCCAGGCGGGTGCCCCATTTAACCGAAAATTCTGAATTTCTCATGCGCTCTGGAGCCACGAGGCCTTCCAGTAAAGCATCTATGGATGTTAAGACGATTGTTCCCGGCTTGCTCCCTTCCTGCAGTACCATCAGGCGCGACGCCCGAAGGTCCAAAGCGGTGAGCGCCTCCTCATGGGGCATGAGCTCGTTGGCTTCCCAGATCAGAGTCCTGCTTTCGGGAAGCAGTGTCTGCAGGTCCTGTGCCAGTTTCTCTGCCTGGCTCTTGCCTCCTGTCACCACCAGCATGACCCGCCGGGGATCGTAGATGGTGCTCAGGAAAGCCGAACGCTGGCTGCCCGAAAGGCCCGTGATGATCTGCCCTCTGCTCTGTTCCGATCGTATGCTCTGACCAATGAGGCTCAGCTCCCTGCTCTGGCGCAGGAGTTCCACTAGATTCTGGAGCGACAAGCTGCTACCTCCTCTTCGGTCATGTCTCGCTGTTCTGCCTCCTGTTGAACTGGTTCATGGCCGCAGAGACACCCTCTTTCAACCACACCTCAACTGCTTCGGCTGCCCGTTGGCAGGCCTCCGCTAGGATTTTAGTCTCCGCTTCCTCCGGCACCTGCAATACATAGTCTGCCGCATCGAGATGCTCGGGAGGCTGCCCGATGCCGATGCGCAGGCGGGGAAAGCTGCTGGACTGCAGGTGTTCGATGATGCTGGCCACTCCCCTGTGCCCGCCAGAGCTGCCTGCGGCCCTCACCCGCAGGAGGCCCGGGGCCAGGTCCAGATCATCATATACGACGAAGAGGTCACAAAGGTCGAGCTTGTAAAAGCCGACCAAGTCGGCAACGGCTTCGCCGCTTCTATTCATAAAGGTCTGGGGCTTGACCAAGAGCACCGGCTCTGTGCCAAAACGTCCTTCGCCGATCACAGCACTGAACTTGTGCTTCGTGAGAGAAATGCCCCAACTCTGACTCAAAAGGTCGACCACCCAGAAACCCAGGTTGTGCCTGGTCTTCGCATAGCGCAGCCCGGGATTGCCTAGGCCCACGATAACCTTCAACTCTTTACCCCCTCAGCTGAGGATCACAAGAGACGCACAGTGGCGGAAGGCACTGTGCGTCTCTGTCTGTCTTCAGCTCGCTTACTCCTCTGCGCCGCCTTCGCTGGATGCTTCCGCCTCGGCAGCTTCGCCCTCTGCTGCGGCCGCTGCCCGCGGCAGAACGATCTTCACCAGCGCTTCGGCTGGGTCGGCCAGTGCCTCCACGCCGTCAGGCAGCTTAAGCTCGCCGACCGTGAGGGTCTCATCGATCCCCAACCCGCTCACATCGACATCAAGGGCGTCGGGGATATCTGTCGGCAGGCAGAGAACGGGGATTTCCCAAACCAGGTGCTCCACAATTCCTCCATCGCTCGGCCGCTGATCCTCGCCCACGATGCGGACGGGCACGGTGACCTCGAGTTTCTTTTTGAGGTCAACTGCGTAGAAATCCACATGCAGCAGCTTGCCCTTGACGGGATCGCGGTTCACATCTTTGACAATGACCGTCTTTGTGCTCGTTCCGAAGTTAAGGTCAATTAGGTGGACCGGCTCGGAGAGCATCTTTTCCACATCGCGCGCAGCTGCCTGTACGTGTGCGGCCTCCTGACCAAAACCATACACTACCGCGGGTATCTTGCCTTCAGCCCGGAGTTTCCGGCTGAAGCCTTTGCCCGTGTGCGTTCGTTCCTCCACGGCTAGTTGGTAATTTGTCATGGTACTGCGCCTCCTTTGCTTCGGCTCGATCATACCACTCCTTCAGAGGCTAGTCAAACAGCTTGCTTACGGGCCGCTCGTCGAAGATGCGGCGTATTGCTTCCGCGAAGAGAGGAGCGACGGAAAGGACGGTCAGCTTGGGTATCACCTTCTCCGGCGGCAGGTGGATGCTGTCGGTGACCACTACCTCCTTGAGAGGGCTGGACTGCAGAATCTCCGGGGCGGGCGGGGAGAAAACGGCATGGCTGCAGCAAGCGTAGACTTCCACTGCTCCCTTCTCGATCAGGGCATGGGCTGCATTCACTATGGTTCCCCCGGTGTCGATCATATCATCAAGTAAGATGGCAACTTTGCCTTCAACGTCGCCGATGATGTTCATCACCTCGGCGTAATTTGGCCTCGGCCTGCGCTTATCTACGATAGCCAGGGGGCAGTTCAAGCGGTCGGCGAGTTCCCGGGACCTGACCACGCCGCCCACATCTGGGGACACCACGATAACATCTTCGAGCTGCTTTCTCTTCAGGTACTCCGTGATGATCGGGATCGCCCTGAGATTGTCCACGGGGATGTCAAAGAAGCCCTGGATCTGCCCGGCATGCAGGTCCAGAGTCACAACCCGATCGGCGCCGGCGGCGGTAATAAGGTTAGCCAGCAGCTTGGCTGTAATTGGGTCGCGGGGCTGCGTCTTGCGATCCTGCCGTGCATAGGCGTAGTACGGGATAACTGCGCAGATCTGCTTGGCAGAAGCCCGCCGCATGGCATCGATCATGATCAAGAGCTCCATAATATGTTCGGCGGAGGGATAGTTCAGCGGCTGAACGATGAAGCATTCGGCTCCCCGCACCGTCTCCATGTTCCTAGCCCGGATCTCGCCGTCCTGAAAACGCAGTATCTCTGACTGGCCCAGCTCTATCCCCAAACAGCGGCAGATCTCCCTAGCCAACTCTGGGTTAGCATTTCCCGTAAACACCTTCAGCCTTTTGCTACTCTCCGTCACTTTGCAGCCCTCCAAAGGATTTTACTTAACAAGGAAAGAAAACGGCGGGATGCGCTCGTCCCTGCCTACAGTCCTGTCCACAACCACCGCGTATTCAAGCATGGTACCGCTCTGCACCTCTGCTCCTGACAGCCGGCAGTGCGGGCCGATCACGCAGTTTTCGCCAATCCGGCTGCCCTTCTGGATCAGGCACCCAGGATAGATTACCGTATCTTGACCGATCTGGCAATCCCATTCGATCCAGGTGGAGCGGGGATCGACAATGGTAACTCCCCGCGCCTGCCAGAAGCGGCAGATGCGGTCGCGCAGGATGGCCTCCGCCTCAGCCAGCTGATGGCGGTCGTTGATGCCCATGCTCTCAGCAGGATCCTCCAGGACATACCCAACCACCTTGTAACCGTCGGAAATCATCCGCGGCAGCACATCAGGCAGATAGTACTCAGCCTGGGCATTGTCGGGAGTGATCATGCTCAAATATTGGAAGAGCTGCTTGCTCTGGAACATGTAGGTCCCGGTGTTGATCTCCTGAATAAGGCGCTGCTCAGCGGTGGCATCTTTGTGCTCTACCACCCCGAGCACTTCGTTCTGGCTGCCCCGCAGGATGCGCCCGTAACCCGAAGGATCGGCAAAGTGAGCGGTGACGATGGAAGCTGCTGCTTGGTGATCCCGGTGGTAGGCCAGCAGCTCCTGGAAGGTTTCACTGCGGAACAGGGGGGTATCTCCATAGGTCACCAAGACCGGCCCATCGAAGGCACTCAGAGCCTCCCGGCACTGGTCAACCGCGTGCCCCGTACCAAGCTGCTCTTTCTGCTCTACCACCGCAACTCCATCATCCAGCACTGAACGAACCTGCTCACCCTGGTACCCGACGACCACGATCACCGGATCAAACCCAGCGAGGCGGACGCTGCGCACAGCATGGTTCACCATCTCCAAACCCGCTAAGGGATGCAGTACTTTTGCCAGCTTTGACTTCATGCGCGTGCCTTGTCCCGCAGCTAGGATGATTGCCGCTGCTTCTGCCATGGTAACCCTCCGCTTCCCAAAATGCTCAGGAAAAAACCCCGCCGGTGGGACGAGGCCATCCCCGCTGACTTACGCTTCTTTTCCCTGGACGGGGGCCAGGACCTTTCTTACGAGTTCAAGATCGCTCGGTTTATCCACATCGGTGCCCAGCTCGGGATAGGGAGTGATGATGAAAACTCCTTTGTAACCCAGGATGGAGCTGGCCCGCTTCTCAAGCTCGCCCATGGACAGCCGTTTGGTGAGGAACTTTATGATGAACATAAACCCAAGCATGCGCACGAGCATCCAGGGCTTCTTGCGCTGAGATATCACATCATCCATCACCCAGCGAGAGTTCAAGATGGCCTGCGGGCTGGCAAGCAGGACGTTCCCGCCGGTGAAACAGCCTTCTTTGAGGGTAAAATAGGTGCGCTGCGATCCAGGGTAGGCCTGCTGGTTGGCTTCCTTGGAGATGAGGGGATAATACACATCGCCGGGAAGCTCCGCGCAGCGTTCCAAGAAGTCGTCTATGGCTTCGGCGTGAACTAAGGGGATGTCACAGGTAACCATCAGCACGTTGTTCTGCTTCTCTAGATGGTCCATGGCCAGGAAAATGTTCTCCGTAAGGCTGTTACCGCTCTGCACGAAGGTAACACCGGGCGGCAGCGCCCCTTTGATCTCGGTTGGCCCAACCACCACTGTCTTCGCGATGTATTCCGAGTCCTGCAGAGCTTCGACCACATAGCTGACCATCATCTTGTCGTGGATAGGGATGGCCGCTTCCCATTTGGCCGCATCCACTTCCTGGAGCGGGCCCTTGTTCGGAGCTCCTGCCAGTACTATTGCATCCACTTTTGTCACGATACGTCGCCTCCGTCGATTTCCTGCACACCCACGCCGCTCAGCTCAACTGCAAACACCTCAGCTTCGCCGGCGAAGCGGCCTTGGAAGCTCTTAGCTTGTACGTCACTGCTGAACAGGCCGATAACACTGGGCCCGCTGCCGCTCATCAGTGCCCCGTGGGCACCGGCAGCCAGCAGGCGTTCTTTCCAGACAGCTACTTCTGGGACCAGCTGTTCCGTGACCGTTTCCAGGGCGTTACCCAGGGCGCCCGCGAGTTCTGGCAGGCCCCGGCCTTCCCTCAGCAGCTGGCGCAGCCTGGCGGTGTGACTGCTGCCGTGAGCGCTGACGTCCAGGCGCCTGTAAACTTCAGCCGTAAGCACGTTCGCGGCGGGCTTGACCACCACCATGCTGGCGCGAGGAAACCCGGGCAGAGGAGTGACCGCCTCGCCGATACCCTGCACCAAACAGGTTCCTCCCATCAGGCAGAAGGGAACGTCGGCACCTACCTGCAGGCCGATTTCCTGCAGCTCGGCCAGACTCAATCCGGCTCTGTACAGTCTATTCAGCCCGTGAAGAACTGCCGCAGCATCTGCGCTTGCGCCGCCCAAGCCAGCGGCCAGGGGTATGCTTTTGCTGAGGGAAATCTCCACACCGCCCTCAAGCCCAACATATCCCGCAAAAGCGTTGAACGCTCGCCAGCAGGTATTCCTCTCATCCGTGGGCACATCGGCGCGGCTGCTGAGGATAGAAATGCCCTGCGGTCTTTTCCGTAAGGTGATGGTATCGGTGAGGGAAACCGACTGCATGACGCTGTCCAGCAGATGATAGCCATCCGGGCGGCGCCCCAGCACGTCTAGGGTGAGATTGACCTTTGCACAAGCCCGCAGGGTGATCCGGTCCATATTACGCCTCCTGTCCCTAGCTCTATTTCCGCACCGAGGGGAAAATTCCTCCTGTCCTCAGCGGGACAATAAAAGCCAGGCACCGCCGGCCATGAGCAGAATGCCCAAGCCCTTCCAGAGGCTGAAGGGTACCTGTTCCACGCCGAACCAGCCGAACCAGTCGATCACAGCAGCGGTGAGCACCTGCCCCACGATGATGGCGGTGGTGGCCGAAGCCACGCCTGCCTGAGCGATGGACGAAGCCACTAGATAGATAATGGCGATTCCCAACAGCCCGCCGAGGTAGGTGTACCAGGGCGCCTCCCTGAACTTAAGCAGGCTGCCCTGGCCCAAACCGGCCAGGAGCAGGGCCAACCCGGTTAGGGAACCCACCACCTGGACGATGAAGGATGCCTCCAAGAGGCCCACCGCCTTGCTCAGTGCCGAGTTGAGGGTCCCCTGCAGGGCCATGAACAGGCCAGAAAGGGCCGCCAGCAAGAGCGCGAGCAACACAATCCCCCCCTGCGCTGAGTTTAGGGGTAGTATGCCCGCACAGGAAAAATGGACCCCCGAGAGGTCCATTTATCAGCACGTTCTATTTTCTTGGGATGAACAGGCAGTCGCCGGGCTTGAGCTGGCCGCCCTCCTGCAGGTTCGGATTGGCCTGGACGATGGCTTCTTCCGTGGTGTGGTAGCGCCGGGCAAGCTTCCAGACGGTATCGCTGCCCTGGGTAAAGACAAAGGTGAGAGTGGGCGGGTCTTCGGGGGCGGGCTCGATCTCCACTGCTTCCACAACCGCCTCCACTTCCAAATACTCCAGGACTTCCACCTGCACCCGGAGAGTAACCGCCGCTTCCAGGGTCTCACGGTTGATCAGATCGGCTCTGACCGACAGAACGTCCAGGCAGATGCGGGGCTGCATGCCCAGTTCCAGGCCCGGTACAGCCAGCGTCTGGGTGAAGGGCAGCGCCTCGGGGAAATAGCCCCGGTAGAGAGGCTTGACATCCTCCTCGGAATGGGCCAGGTAGAAAGCGGCCACATCCAGCACACCCTGGATGGTCAGCTTATCTGCTTCCACTTCGTAGTCCAGGAGGTGGGCTGCAGCCTGAAGTTTCAAAACTTCCCGCATGGGCGGCAGATCCTGCGCCAGCTCCAGAAGCCCCCGCGCCACAACCTGCTGCTCCTTGCGGGTGACGAAACTGTCCGTTGCTATGGCTTCCTTGCGCACCTCGACCAGCCCGCCTGAGGCTGAAATGTCGGTGAGAACCTGTATGGGCTGGGACTTCTTGGCCAGCAGCGCTCCACCCAGGCTCAGTTCCACGCGCACGCTGCGCCCGTCGTTGACCACAAAACCCTCGCAGCGGGCCTCCAGGCACGGTTCCAAGGCCATACCCGGCTCCAATTTCGGGTCTTCAAAGCTCAGTTCAAAATTCAGCACTTGGCTGAAGTCCCTGGCCTTGACGGTCAGTTCTTCGGTCTCATAGAGCAGGGACAGGGCAGCCCAGCCTTTAACCTCCACCGTACCCTCGCTGAAAGTGGGTTCATCCAGTTTGATCTTGGTTTCCAGGTCCAAAATGGTGCGCACCAGATCGTCATCGTCTGTACCGAACTCGAGCATACCCGTGATCTGCTTCGCCACCTTGAGCTGCACGGGCGGCGCGGCTGGATCGAGCACCACCCCATCGGTTAACAGTTTCGCCGGTTTGGCCAGGTTAGCACTGCTGATGGCTGTGAACTCCCGTACCTGGTCCACGGTTACGGTGATGGCCAGGATCAGGTCCACGTCCACAGCGAACTGGCCTGGAGCCAGCTCCCATTCGCAGGCCAATACCGCCAGGTCCACGCTGGCTTCGGCAGCGGAATCGGCGCCGATAACTTCCACATGGGCGTCAAAGGGGAGGGCACCGGGCCATTCCACCCGTTCCAGCCCCGCCGGTTCGCCGCCCAGGGTCTCCGGTGCATAGACCATCGCCAGATCTACTGCTCCCTGGACGTAAACCCGGTCCTGGTCTACGCTGGAGGAATGCAGGGTTGGGACGCCTTTGACCCAAAGAATCCTGCCGACGGGAGCTGCGGTGCCGGGCAGTTCCACCTTTCCCTGGAGCACTGTCTGGAGCGAGTTTTCCCCCACGCGGTTTGCCGCCACGATGCGGTTTTCTTTTACACTCAGGCTCATCTCTCTCCCCCTTTTCAGCCATGGATCAGCTTTCCTTAAAATCTATGAACAGCTCCGGCAAAACATGCCTACAGCCTGGAATTGTTCAGTATAGCAGTGCGGAAATGGGCCCGTAGGGTTTCCCAGATCCGGGGGTCTTCCATGCCCAACCAATCCAGGACAACCCCGGCCAGGTTGCGGCGGTTGACCAGGGTGCAGAGGTAGGCCAGGGCTGTGTGGGGCGGAAGGTGGATCTCATGGCGCAGGCCCCTGCTGTGATAGCTGTAGTAGAGCTCTCCGTGCTCTCCCTGCCTAAGCCGGGCTCCCCGGCGCAGGGCCTTTGAGCGGGCCGCCTGGTAGGAAAGCTCTGTTTGGTTCATGCCGTCAGGGCCGCACTCCCATTCCACGGAGTAGACCGGTACGTCGAGGAGAACTTTCCAGGAATGGACGCCCCTGAGGAGAAGGTTGAGGTGTTCCTTGAGCGGCGCAAGGGCCAGAAGGGGCCCGGGTTCGGTCGCACGTGGCAGCCTGAGCACCACCCTGTCGGCAAGCTCGTTTACCTGAGCGTAATCCACGCCGCCCCAGAGGCGCCAGGCAGGCACGGAGGGGCCCAATTCCACCCACAGCATGGCGCCTGGCCCGAGCAGTTTGCGCAGGCGGCGCAGCAGCTTCACGTAGCGGACTCCATCCAGCTGCGCCACTTCCCGCCAGGGCAGATAAAGCCCGCAGGCGCCGGAGAAGGGCCTGAAGGCCTCAGATAAGAGAACGGCAGTCCTGCGGCGGCGTCTTGGGGTCTTAAGGGCGCTGTGAAGACGTACAACGTCCCATTCCAGCTCTTCGGGGCGGAGCATGCAGGGCAGGCCTGCAGGCGCAAGGGAAGGGTCTGATCCGATCACCCCGGTGAGCACCGCGCCGGGCTGGTCAGGAGCTTCCCCTCCGCGGCAGATGGCCCAAACTTCCCGATCAAAAAAGACTAGGCGCTGGCCTGTGTAGATACCCCTGCCGGCAAAGCTGCCGAAGGCCTCCGGCCCGACTCCGTACTGATCGGCGATTTCCCCCAAAGTCTCACCAGGCTGCACAACATGGACCCGGCGGCGGATGGGCAGATCGCCCTTTTGGGCCAGAGCAAAAAAGCGCCGGCCGGCAATGCCATCCGCGACCAGACCATGGTCACGCTGGAACTGCCGTACGGCGTCTTTGGTTAAGTATCCGAAATGGCTTTCTTCCCCGAGGTCGTAGCCCTGCTGGCGCAGGAAGGCGTGGAGCTCCCGCACGTCGGGGCCGCGGTCGCCGAAGCGCAGGGTACGAGATCCCAAACCTCTGCCCAGCCGCCCCAAGTCCTCCACCCCCTTCTCTGATTCCTATGAAGGAGGCAGTAAAAAAAGCACCGCATTTCCGGTGCTTAAAGCTTCGCTTTTTACTCGTTGGCGGCGGAGTTCTCGCCGCTTACTCCTTCCTCAACCGTTACTTCCACGGTCTTGGTCAGCACATCTGCGTAGGTGTAGGACAGACGGTCGAGGGAATGGGAGGCGTCGAGTTTGACCACGAAGATCTTGGGATAGGTGTTCTCGATGATGCCTTCCGCTTCAACGATCTTCTTTCTGCCCCGATTGGCTCGCAGTTTGACGCGTTTTCCCACACACGACTCAAGATCCAGCCTGATCTGCTGGATGGTGTTCACGTCCCCAGCCACCTCGGTCACCGCCTTTTCGCTTTTTGTCGAATTAATTCTACCACAGATCTTGGTGGTTGTCAAATAAACAGATATTGTACCAAGGCCGCGCGCGGGTGTCAAGGGGCAAACATCATTTCGTATAGCGGTCTGCCACGGCGGAAGCGCCGTAGGAGTCGGGTTTGATCCGGCACACAAAGCCCGAGCCGTTGACCATGCCCACCACTTCCTTGATCAGGCTCTTGGTGGCACCGTTTTGGCCCACATCAAGATGGATCTCCATGTCCAGCTCGTGGCCGGAATCAGCCAGCTTCTCGGCAAGCCGTGAAGCCACGTTCAAACTGAGGGATGCTTCATAGAAGATCCTCTGCTTTAGGGAGCGCACGTTTTCCTCGCGGCTGCGGATGTAGTAGAAGCGGGCGCCCTTGCCCAGGCGGTGCACGATCAGTGCAGTGACGAAGCAGGTTCCTTCCCGCTCCCTAACCTGCGAATCAGTCCCCACGATGAGGCGGTAGGTGTCCCCGGGGTTTTCGGCAGCGAAAGCCATGACATCTGCAAAGACTTCATCAAAACTCATGCGTCCCTTCGTGGGGCTGATAAACTCCATCGTTACACTCCTTTCAGCAGTTCTTCTGTCAGCTTACTGAATTCTTCGAGAGACAGGACTTCCCCCCGGGATTGGGGATCGATCCCGCAGCGGGCGAGGGCCCCTTCCAGATGCTCTATGCTCAGGTTCCATTCCCCGGCAAGGGGTTTGAGGGCGTTGCGCAGTGTCTTGCGCCGCTGCTGGAAAGCGGCCCGGATCACGGCGAACAGCTCCTCACGGGGTGCGCTCACCAGAGGCTGACGCGGCGCAAGTTTTACCACAGCAGAATCCACGGCCGGAGAGGGCAGGAAGACCGTCCGCGGCACCTTCAGCACGAGGGAGCATTCGGCGTAGTACTGCACGGCCAGGGAGAGCACTCCCCAGTCCTTACTGCCCGGGGCGGCAAGCATCCGCTCAGCCACTTCTTTCTGCACCATCACCACAACCGCCTCCCAAGGCAGGCCGCTTTCCAGCGCTTTCATAATCAGCGGGCTGGTGATGTAATAGGGCAGGTTGGCCACGAGGCTCAAGGGCTCGTCGCGCCAGCCGGCAGACGCCAAAACCTCTTCCCAGCTCAGCTTGAGGGCATCGCCCTCCACGATGCGGATCCGGGGGTTGGGCAGGGTATCCCGCAGCAGGGCAGCCAGGTCGGAATCGATCTCCACCGCCACCACCTGGGCGGCCCGTTCCGCGAGGAGGTTTGTCAGCGCCCCCAAGCCGGGCCCGATCTCAAGAACCCAGCTGTCCTCCTTAAGGGCAGCATGTTCCACGATACGCCTGACTATATTCTGATCCACCAAGAAGTTCTGGCCCAGGCCCTTTTTGGCGCTGAGCCCCCGCTCCCGCAGGAGGCGGGCGATGTGCGACGGACTGGTTGGCTGCGGCACGGTTCCACCTCTAGCTGATGAGATCGCTCAGGCCCCTGCTCACCCGGCGGAGCTCCCGGTCAAAGGTTTCTTTATCCAGCTCATCCAAGCGGTCGAGGAGATCGCAGATCCCAAGATACTCGTCCTGACTCAGCTCGCCGAGTTCCATCAGGCGGCGGCAGGTGTCGATGAACACCACTTTGGTCTTGTCCAGTTCTTTACTTAGCGGCATGGCTTACCTCTCTCTTCGTCTCCTCGATAAAGCGAGTGTATTCTTTGACAAAGCGCAGCTGGACAACGCCAGTGGCGCCTTTGCGCTGCTTGGCGAAGATCACCTCGGCCAGGCCTTCCGTACCCTTTTCTCTGGCAACTTCTGGGTAATAATAATCGTCCCGGTAGAGGAACATGACCACATCGGCGAACTCTTCGATGTTGCCGGAATCCCGCAGGTCGCTCATCATGGGCCGCTTGTTCTCCCTGCTCTCCACGCCCCGGTTGAGCTGGGAACAGAGGATCAGGGGCACATCCAGTTCACCGGCGAGATCCCTAAGTTCACGCACCATTTCACCCACGATCAGAGACCAGCTGCGGTTGCTCTGGATCGGGGGTTTGATGAGCTGCAGGTAGTCGATGACGATCAGCCCCAGTTCGGGGTTCTCTGCCTTGCAGCGGCGGGCTTTAGCCCGGATCTCGGCCACGGTCAGGCCCCGTTTGTCCACGATGGAAATAGGGAGGCTGTACAGGTCGTTGAACACCTTCTGGGTGAGCTGGAACTGCTCATCGCTGAGCTTGGTCTGGTACTCATGGGAAGTGACCATGGGCTGTCCGTTCTGCCGGTAGGTGAAGAGCTCGCTGAGGACGATGCGGTCGCCCAGCTGTTCCGCGTCCATCTCCAGGCTGAAGACCAGCACAGGAATGCCCCGCTTGGCCACATTAGTCACCATGTTGAGGAGCAGGGCCGTCTTACCCATGCTGGGGCGGGCCGCCAGGATGATCAGGTCCTTCTTTTTGAAGCCGGTGGTCATGCCGTCGATGGACGGGAAGCGCACGGAGAGCCCGTAAGCATCTTCCAGCCCCTCCCGGCGGCGCAGCAGGTTGAGATAGCAGGTGCTCAGGACCTCCAGCAGGTTCTTCACCTCGTTTTCGGGGCCGCCGTTGCTCTGGGTGGCATCGAAGATCAGCTCCTGCGCCCTGGCCTGAAGAGCGGCGAGGTCTTCAGAGCTGGGGTCCAAGGCCAGCGTCTTTATGGAGTCGCAGGCCTTGATAATCCGCCGCAGCCCCTCCTGGCGGATCAGGCTCTCCACACAGGGGCCCAATTCGCTGAGAGAGACAAATGATTCCGTGAGCGCGATCAAGAGATCTGCAGGCGATTCCACCCCGTCAGCCACCAGGCGGTTGTAAACCTGGGTGTAGGAGATGCGCCCCTGCTTGTGGTAGAGGTCCAGGATGATCTCGTAGATGCGTCTGTGGCCCAGATCCGCAAAGTGGGCTGGGCGCAGGCGGTCGACCACCTCGTCCACTTGGGAAGGGTGTTTGATCAGGATGCCGAGGACCTGCCTCTCCGCAGAGATGTCCACCGGCAGATCGAAGCTCTGCCTAGCATCACTCGAATTCATCGGGAAATACCTCTTTCCATTTTTTCTCTGCCGGGGTCAGCTCGCGGCGCCCGGCGATGGGCCCGAGCACCTTGGTGAGATGGGAGTTTTCCAAAAGATCGTTATAAGTGCGGATGTTCGCTGCGTGCCAGTTGCGCAGGATGCCTTCCAAATAGGGGAAGCTGGGTTGGGCAGCGGAGATGAGCATCTCCTCGATGGCCACTGCGATCACCTCGTGGGAAAGGCCCTTGATCTCCATCCAGTAGAGGAGCTTGCGCATCTCCTCTGTGGAGGCTGGGGAGACCCGGGCAGACCAGTAGCTCACCAGCCACTCGAAGGCCTCAGGCTCTACTGCCGCTGGCGCCTCCATGGCGGCGGCCGCTTCAGGAATGTCCGGCACCGACAGCTGGATCTCCAGCCCTTCATCGTTGATCCAGCCCTCGTCGGCCAGAAGGGCCAAGGCCTTGCTCACTTCCCACTTGGGTATCCCCATGGTCTCAGTCAGAACGTCTATGTGCATCGGCCTGCCCGCCTGGGCAAGAGCCAGCAGGTTGATCCAGGCCAGAGTGGCCACGGGGCCTAGGCGAGCTTGGCAGTAGAGTATCTCCAGGGGCACCTGGACGGGGAGCCCTTCCACTCCCTTAAGGAGCACTCCTCTGGTTCTCTGGACGGCCATTCTCACTCCTCCTCCTGTTCCGCGGCTAGGCACTCCCACTCCGAGTATTTACCCGCTAAGAGCGCCTGCACCTCCTGGTACTCCTGGATCACAGGGACGCTCCGGCTTTCATCCTGGTAGAGCTCGGGCGAGGCCAGGACTGCTTCCAGCGCATGCTTGCGCTCCTCTAAAGAGGCGATCTCGTCTTCCAGCAGCCTCAGCTGCTCTCGGCGCTTCACCCCGCTGCGTTTCGGCCTGGCTGCAGCCGCCCTGTTCGCTGCCGCCTGCGCTTGGGCCTGTTCAGCCTGGCTCGCCGTGCGGGCCTGCTCGTAGGCACGGTAGCCGCCGGCAAATTCCCGCAGCACCCCGTCTTCCAAGGCCCAGATCTTGGTGGCCAGCTTTTCGATGAAGTAGCGATCGTGGGAGACAAAGATGATCGTGCCGCTGAACTCGGCTAGAGCCTTCTCCAGCGCTTCCCTGGCAAAGATGTCCAGATGGTTGGTGGGCTCATCGAGAAGCAGCACGTTGGGGCGGTGCAGGAGCAGCTTGGCCAGGGCGAGGCGGTTGCGCTCGCCGCCGCTCAACATGCTGGTCTGCTTGAAGACATCTTCGCCCCTGAACAGAAAGCGGCCCAGTACAGAACGGAGTACGCCCAGCTCCAGGCGATGTTCTTCGTAAAGTTCTTCTAAGACGGTGTTCTCGGGGTCAAAACTGATCTGCTGGGAGAAGTACCCCAGCTCGACACCGGCACCCCACTGAACAGATCCGCGGGAATCCAGCTGCCCAGCGAGGATTTCGAGCAGGGTGGTCTTACCGCTGCCGTTGGGCCCGAGGAGGGCGATGTGCTCGCCCCGCTGGACTTCAGCGGAGATCCCCCGCAGTACTTCTTTTTCCCCAAAGGATTTGCTGATCCTGTCGAGCACGAGCACCCTGTTGCCCGTGCGGCGTTTGGGTTCGAAGCGGATCACCATGCTGGGGTCATCCAGCACACGCTCAATCTCGGGCAGGCGGGCGAGTTTCTTCTCCATGCTCTTGGCCTGCCTGGCCCGGGTACCCGCCTTGAACTTCTGGATGAAAAACTCCATGCGGGCCCGCTCTTCCTGCTGGCGCTCGATGCTCTCTTCGATCTGCTGGAGGCGGAGCTCCCGCTGGGGAACGTACTGCGAGTAGTTGCCTTTGTACTGATAGAGTTTCTGACCCTGCAGTTCCCAGATCTGCTGGGCAATCTTGTCCAAAAAGTAGCGGTCATGGGACACCACGATGAACGCCCGCGGGTAAGAAGCCAGGAAGTCTTCCAGCCAGCGCGTGGCTTCCAGATCGAGGTGGTTGGTGGGCTCGTCCAATACTAAAAGAGACGGACGGTCCAGCAGCAAGCGGGCCAAGCTGATGCGCATCTGCTCCCCGCCGCTGAAGGTAACAAGGGGGCGCTCCAGGTCCTGCTGGGAAAAGCCAAGACCTGTGAGCACCTGGTTGATCTGGACATGATAATCATAGCCGCCCTGGTGTTCGAAGCGGTCCCGCAGCCGGGCGTAGCGCCCCAAAGCCTGCTCCATTTCGGGGCCGTGCTCTAGAGAGGCGAGCTCGTGCTCAATCTCCCGCAGGCTGTGTTCCAGGGCGATCTGTTCGGCAAAGGGTTCCCTCAAAAACTCCTCCAGCGACTGCTCCATCCCTGGAGGAAGCTGCTCCAAGAACCCTAAAGTGAAGCCGCCGGGGCAGGTTATGCGGCCCCGATCGGGGCTCAGCTCGCCGGCGAGCGTCTTGAGCAGAGTGGTCTTGCCCACGCCGTTGGCCCCCACGAGTCCAATGCGGTCGCTGGGGCCGATAACTGCGTTAATTTCACGCAGGATCAGTTCATCGCCGTAGTATTTCCACAGATCCTCGATGATCATTGCGCCTTTCCATCACCTGCCTCAGTAAATGCTCGTGCGCAGTGCCTGGCGCTCTTGATGCTTCTCTATGGCGATCTCAATCAAGCGGTCCAGCAGGGCCGGATAAGACAGTCCGGTGTGCTCCCAGAGTTTCGGGTACATGCTGATATGCGTAAAGCCAGGGATGGTGTTGATCTCGTTGAGGAGGACATTTCCCCCGCCGTCCACAAAGAAGTCCACCCGGGCCAGTCCTGAGCAGTCCACCGCCTTAAAGGCGCGGCAGGCGTACTCCCGCACGGTCGCAATCTGCTCCTCGCTTAGGCGGGCGGGGATGATCAGCTCCGAGTCTTCCAGATACTTGGCTTCGTAGTCGTAGAACTCGTTGCACGGCACGATCTCGCCCGGGATCGAGGCCTCGGGATGGGTGTGGCCGAGGACGCTGCACTCGACCTCGCGGCCGCCCTCCAGCCCCTTTTCCACCACGGCCTTGCGGTCGAAGCTCAAGGCCAGTTCCATGGCGGCCGCCAGGTCCTCGCGCCTTTTGACTTTCGTCACGCCCACACTGGAACCTAAGTTGGCCGGTTTGACAAACATTGGGTAGCCCAGGGCCTCTTCCAGCCTCTGCGTTACCTGCTCCGGCTCTTCCCGCCACTCATAGTTGAAAACAACTTCCCAGGGAAGGATCGGGAGTCCTGCATTGGCGAACAGGACCCGCATGAAGGATTTGTCCATGGAAACCGCCGAGGAGGCCACCCCCGCCCCCACATAGGGCAGGTTGGCCAGTTCGAGCAGGCCCTGCATGGTCCCGTCTTCCCCAAAGGTGCCGTGCAGAACGGGGAACACTACATCCAAGCCCGCGTCGCGCGTCGGATCGGCTGCAATCAGCCGGTCGGACCAGCGGCCGTCCTTGTCGATTTTGATCGGGATTATCTCGTACTTCTCCTTGTCCAAAGCGCTGATCACGGACTGGGCCGACATCAGCGAAACCTCGTGCTCTCCTGAACGTCCTCCATAAATAACGCCCACTCTCAGTTTGGGCATAGCGGTTCCTCCCCTGTATCCTCTTTCAGTCTTCACACAAGCAGATGGCATCTATCTCTACGGAGACCCCTTTGGGAAGTTCCTTTACAGCCACGCACACCCGGGCGGGCGGGTTTTCCGGGAAGAAACCGGCATAGACCTCGTTCATCTTGGCAAAGTCGCCCATATCCGTGAGGTACACCGTCACTTTCACCGCGTTCTTCAGGCTGGTACCCGCTGCTTGAGCGATGCTCTCCAGGTTGTTCAGGGCATTTCTTGTTTGGGACGCTGTGCAGTCGTAGGGAATCTCGCCGCTGGACATGTCCACGCCCAGCTGTCCCGAGATGAAGAGGAAGTTACCTGCCTTGACAGCCTGGCTGTACGGGCCGATGGCCGCAGGAGCCTTTTCCGTGTGCACTATGGTACGCATGATCTTCCCTCCGTGTCAGTCTGGTCTGTATACTAGTTTCCCGATCCAGGGGGCGATTCCCTTGAAGCGGGCTCGATCTTTTTTGTACAATAAAGTGGGAAGCCAGGAGGTGGGAGCATGGAGAAAAAGGTGGTCCGGAAGGAAGACGGGCGCTACATTATCTTTTACACCTTTGCTCAGAAGAAAAAGGTTAGGAAGTGATCTCATGTCCGAACTGCGCTGGAATCCCCAGCTTCGGCAGTGGGTGATCGTTGCCTCCCACCGCCAGGACCGTACATATAAACCGCCGGAAGATTTCTGCCCCCTGTGTCCCACGCTTCCGGGAGCCTTCCCCACAGAGGTTCCGGCGGAGGACTATGATATCGTGGTCTTTGAGAACAAGTTCCCCTCCCTGCGCATGCCCCCGCCGCCGCTTGAGGTGGAGGGCAGTGAGCTCTACCGCACCGCCCCTGCGGAAGGGATCTGCGAGGTGGTGCTCTATTCCCCCGATCACCACACCACCCTATCCCGGGAACCTGTAACCCGCATCAGAAACCTGATCGCCGTCTGGATCGACCGCTGCCGCGACCTTGGATCCCTGCCCAACATCAAATATGTATTAGTCTTCGAGAATAAGGGAGATGCGGTGGGGGTTACCCTGCACCACCCCCACGGGCAGATCTACGCCTTCCCGTTCATTCCCCCCACCATCGCAGCTGAACTCGAATCTGCCCGGGAGCACCACAGCACCGAGGGCCAGTGCCTCTACTGCCGCATCTTGGCGGAGGAAAGGGGGGCGGGGCTGCGCATCATCGCGGAAAACGACCAGTTCTGCGCCTTTGTGCCCTTCTTTGCCCGCTACCCCTTCGAGGTGCACCTCTACCCCAAGCGCCATGTGCAGAGCCTGCCGGAGCTGAGCGATGGCGAGCAGGAGTCCTTGGCCAGCCTGCTGAAGGAGGTTCTGGTCAAGTATGATGCCCTCTTCGGCTTTACCCTGCCCTACATGATGGTCCTGCACCAGGCACCGGCGAAGGGTGAGCATCCTTATTATCATTTCCATTTTGAGTTCTATCCTTTGAACCGAGCAGCAGATAAACTGAAGTACCTGGCCAGCGTGGAGTCGGGAGCGGGCACGTTTATCACGGACATGACTCCAGAAGACCAGGCAGCCAAGCTGAGAGGAGAGAAGACCAGTGGATGAGCTGATCAGGGAGTTCCGGACCAGGTTCCCCCACTCCGGGCCTGTGCAGGTCGCCTGGGCACCCGGGCGGGTTAATCTCTTGGGCGAGCACACCGATTACAACCAGGGCTTTGTTTTCCCCATGGCCATCGATGCGGGCATCCAGATCGCCGGGGCGCTGAACGGCACGGAGAAGGTAAACCTCTATTCCCTAGACTATGCGGCCGCAGAGAGTTTCTTGCTGGAAGACATTGTGCCAAGCCAAAACAACCCCTGGGCTAACTATATAAAGGGCGTGTATGTGCAGCTGCAGAAGCTCGGGCTTGGGCCCCGGGGAGCAGATCTGGCCATCACCGGCAGTGTCCCTCAGGGAGCTGGCCTCTCTTCCTCAGCCGCCCTTGAGGTGGCTGCGGCCCTGCTTCTCGATGCCCTCCACGGCTGGAAGCTGGAGTCTTGGGACCTGATCAAACTGGCACAGAGAGCGGAAAATGAGTTTGTGGGAGTGGCCTGCGGGATCATGGACCAGTTTGCTTCGGCGCTGGGCCAGAGCGATCATGCCCTCTTCCTTGACTGCCGCAGCCTGGAGTATGAAGCGGTGCCTCTGCCCCTGGCGGGGCGGGGCTATGCCGTAGCGGTGGCGAACAGCGGAGTGCGCCGGGGCCTGGCCGGCTCAGAGTACAACACCCGCCGGCAGCAGTGTGAAGAAGCGGTGCGGCTGCTTCAGGTGGAGCTGCCTGGGATTGGGTCGCTGCGGGATGTGGGCCCTGAGCACCTGCCCCTTGTGGAAGCGCTTCCCGCCCCCTTAGCCCGGCGCGCTCGCCATGTGGTGACGGAGAATGCCCGGGTACTGCAGGGCGTGGCCGCCCTGAAGGCAGGAAATCTGGAGGAGTTCGGCCGGCTGGTTACCGCCTCCCATGAGAGCCTCCGGGACGACTATGAGGTCAGCTGCCCAGAGCTGGACCTGCTGGTGGAACTGGCCATGCAGGTACCCGGAGTGCTGGGTTCCAGAATGACAGGGGCAGGCTTCGGGGGGTGCACCATCGCTTTGGTGCCCGAACCGAGCCTGCCCGAGTTTGAAGAACATGTCTGCGCAGCCTACCAGCGGCGCACTGGCCTACAGGCGGAAGTCTACGCGTTCCGCCCAGCGCCCGGCGCCTGCCTCAGAGAAGCAGCAGATCTACAATCTTGAAATAGATGAGCAGTGCAATTGCATCTACCAGCGTCGTAACCACGGGCGCAGCCATGATGGCTGGGTCCGCTTTCAACGCCCGGGCCGCCAAGGGCAGCATGCTGCCGATAGTGGCCGCCACAATCACGGTGGCATAAAGGGCCAAGGATACGGCGAATGCCATGGTGACGCTTCCCGAGTGGAACAAAAGGATGCGCAGGAAGTTGGCTGTGGAAAGTGCCAGGCCCACCAGGGCGCTTACTGCCAGCTCCTTACGGATGATGCGCCCCACGTCTTTGGGGCTGAGCTCGTTGAGCGCCATGCCGCGGATCACCAAGGTTGAGCTCTGGGACCCGGTATTTCCCCCTGTGTCGGTCAACATGGGAAGGAAGGTTACCAGGACGGGAAGGGTTACAAAAGCCGCCTCATATTTCCCCAAAATGCTGCCGGTGACTGAAGCCGAGAGCATGAGGATCATCAGCCAGATAACCCGGTTCTTCGCAAGGGAAAACACGCTGGTTTTCAGATAGGGCTTTTCCGAGGGGACCATGGCCGCCATCTTCTGGAAGTCTTCCGTGGCCTCCTGATGGATAACCTGCACCACGTCGTCGAGGGTGACGATCCCGACCAGGCGGTTTTCTTCGTCCACGACCGGCAGTGACATGAAGTCGTAATGGGAAAACAGGGCTGCCACCGCTTCCTGGTCATCGGTGGTGCGGGCGAAAATGACATTGCGTTCCATTATGTCGCCGATCACTGCATCTTCATCGGCCAGGAACAGTTCCCGGACGGTGACTACGCCCTCCAAGTGGCGGTTCTCGTCCGTGACGTAGCAGGTGTAGACCGTTTCTTTATCCAGAGCGGTACGCCGGATCCTCTTGAAGGCTTCAGCCACCGTCATTTTCTTCCTCAGATCCACAAACTCGGCGGTCATGATGCTGCCCGCAGAGTAGGGTGGGTATTTGAGGAAGTGATTGATCTGCTCCCGCACCTCTGGCGAAGCGTTGCGCAGCACCCGCTTCACCACATTGGCCGGCATCTCCTCCAAAAAGTCTGCGGCATCATCCAGAAACAGGTCGTTAATAATATGACTGATTTCCTGGTCGGTTATTGCTTCCACAATGTACTGCTGCATGTCGCTGGAGAGATAAGAGAAGATCTCCGCTGCCCGATCCTTGGGCAGAGAGCGGAACACCATGACCACATGCTCCCTCTTCAGTTCCTCCATGAAGGCAGCGATGTCCGCGTCCTGCAGATCAGATAGTTCTGCGCGCACACCTTTAAAGTCTTTTTGGGCGATCAGACGTTCCAGATCACGAAGGTCAATTGCCATCTGTTTTTATCCTCCTTTCCAAATTTGGTGGAGCATAAAAACGAGCAGCGACGCCTGGAATTAGACAGCGGCAATCGGGAGAAATGAGCGGAGGCTCACATCTTCCGGCCGCGGGTCTGGGTCAGGGCTCGTTTCTATGTTCGGCCGACTACTGCTGCTGTCCACTCAACTTCTCCCCCCTTCGTATCTAGTCTAGTCTTTCCTCCCCTAGTCTACACCAATGCCGCGGGAGCCGCAATTCGGGGCATAACAAAACCCGGCCCATTTACGAAAACTTCATGCCCAGGGCCGGGTTGTGTTTCTATCTGGCCACCAAGGCTGCGGGTTCAGTCCGCAGGCCTTGGGGGAAAATCTGCTGCAAAAAGTCCTGCACATGTTCGATGGGGACTACCTCAACGCCTTCCACGGCTGGGGGAAGGTTGTCCATGTTTTCCGCAGGAACAAAGACCTTCCGAACCCCACCCTGCTTCGCTCCGTAGATCTTGGCGTGCAGGCCCCCGATCGCCTTGACCTTGCCCCGCAGGGAGATCTCCCCGGTCACAGCAATATCTTGGGGAATGGGCAGCCCCTTGACGGCACTGATGATGGCAGCCAAAATCGCGACGCCAGCCGAAGGGCCGTCGATGTTTCCTCCGCCAACCACGTTCACGTGCACATCATAGTTGCTCAGCTCTTCGCCGGTCAAAGCGCGGAAAACCGATGCGGCGTTGAACACGCTGTCTTTGGCCATGCTGCCCGCGGTCTCGTTAAAGCGCACCTGCCCCTTGCCCGGCTCGCGGCTGGGAAAGGCCACCGCCTCGATCTCCAGGATTGAACCAACGTAGCCAACCACGCCGAGGCCCAGGATGCGCCCCACTTCCTTTGTGGAAGAGGCCTTAGTGGGCACATAGGAGCTGAGCCTGGAGGTTTGGATTACTTCCTGCATGTCCGCCTTTGTGATCTCCAGCTCCCCCTGGCGCCCACCGCGGTAGAGCGCTACCCCGAAGGCATCTGCCAGGAGCCTCGTGGCTCTGCGGCCCTCGATGGTGTACTCCGCCGCCAGTTCCGCCACGCCAGGCGCCAGCTGCACGCCCAAGCGCTTGGCGGCTGAGCGGACGATTTCAACGATGTCCTGGGGCGTCAGCGGATTGAAGAACACCTCTGCGCAGCGCGAGCGCAGGGCGGGGCTGATCTCCGAAGGATCCCGCGTCGTGGCCCCGATCAGCAGGAAATCTGCTGGGGCACCCTTGGTGAACAGCTCATGGATGTACTTGGGAATCTGGGGATCATGGGGATCATAGTACGAGGATTCAAAGAACACCCGCTTGTCCTCTAAAACCTTAAGCAGCTTGTTCTGAAGGACAGGATCCATCTCCCCGATCTCATCAATGAAGAGCACTCCGCCGTGGGCTTCGGTCACAAGGCCCAGCTTGGGCTCGGGTACCGCACCGTCGGCCAGGTCCCTTTTTGCTCCCTGGTAGATCGGATCATGCACCGAACCGAGGAGGGGGTTGGTCACTTCCCGGGGATCCCAGCGCAGCGTAGTGCCGTCAACCTCCACAAAGGGGGCATCGGCGCTGAAGGGAGTGTATTCCTTCTCCTTGGCGTACTGCAGGGCCAAGCGGGCAACGGTGGTCTTGCCCACACCGGGCGGCCCGTAGAGCAGCACGTGCTGAGGAAAAGGAGAGCTCAGCTTGGTGAGCAGGGACTTGACGGCCTCGTCCTGCCCCACCACTTCTTCCAGGCGCTGGGGCCGCATGAGATCGGCCGCGGTCTTGGAGAGGCTGCGTTTTTCCAGCATCTCCAGCTCAGCGTACTTCTTCAGCGTCTGGGCGTTATCCGGGCCAGCCGCTTCCTTAAGCACCTGCATGCGGACCTCTTTGATATACTCCAGATGGCGCTCCTGCATCTTGGCGCTGACCTTCTGCTCAAGCTGCTCTTCCACGGCGCGCCTGGCCATAAGATCGGCTAAATGGTCCTCCAACTCGTGGAGGACCTGAACGGCTTCCTCGGGTGTACGCTGATCCACGATAGTGGGATCGTCATGGACCAGGCGTTCCAAGGCCAAAATGCGATCTTCAATCTTGTCGGACTGCAAGAGCTCCAGGGAATCTAATTTGCCGGCCTTTAAGACCAGCTGATCCTCGCCGTGCACCTCAGCCAAAATGGTCATGAGTGCTGTTACATGCTTTTCCAGCGAGAGATCCTTGTTACGCGATTGTGTTGTATCCAATGGGGATTACCCTCCAGCATAAGTACTACACCTGTTCGGGCTGGACATTGACCAGCACTGCGGCATGCACCTTGGGGTGGATCTTCACCACCACGGAGTGGGTGCCCAGGCTCTTTATTGGCTCTTTAATCTCAATCTTCCTCTTGTCAATTTCTACCGCGAACTGCCGGCGCAGCTGATCAGCGATCTCCTGGGGAGTGATCGAACCAAAGAGCCTCCCTGCTTCGCCAACCTTGGCTTTCACCTCAAGTTTCTTGTCCTTTATCTTATCTGCGATTTTCTGAGCTTCTTTCAGCTCGCGCTCGGCCTTGGCGGACTCTGCCTGCTTCTGCTGGGCAGCGTGGCGCAGATTGCCCTCATTGGCTTCCACCGCCAGGCCCCTCGGCAGGAGGTAGTTGCGGCCGTAACCCTCCGCCACATCCACCACATCGCCTTTTCGGCCAAGACTCTTAACATCTGCCTGCAGTATGACCTTCATACCACCCCGCCTTTCTATTCATCAGAATCGCTGTCGTCCCCCTCAGGGTCTTCTGCGCCATGAACATCTTCTTCCTTTACTACTTCTGCTTTGGACGCCATTAACCTGCGAAGGTCAACAAACCCGTCGACTATGGTGAGCAGCATCATGGCCATGAGCACAAACGGAACCCAGAACAGAAGGAGGACAAAGAGGACCCGCAGGAAAGTGGGCGTGCGGCGCTGGTTGAAGTAATACCAGGCTAGGCTGATGGCGGTCACCAGGTAAGCGCTGGAAGAGATATAGAAAAGGTTTACGCCCACAAATTCCAGCCACGGCGGCAGTTCCAGCAGGATCGCCAGCTGGGTGGTGATCCAGCCGAAGATGAGGAAGATCGCGCAGTAGCCGGGCAGCCTCCACTGTGTAAAGGGCTTGACCCAGGGAACGCTGTCGCCCATGCGCTTCAGCACCAGCCGGGCCACGGCCAGGTGGATGAAGGCCATCGCCAGTGAGGAAAGGAAGAGCATGGCCGGCAGCGCGTTTCTGAAGATGAAGGGCACCAGCTGGAGCATAACCTGGTAATTGACCAGCGCTTCTTCAGCTGCACCCAGGCTTCTCGCTGTGTCCATGGCCTGTTCGATGCTCTGGGTCAGGGTGTTCATCATGTCAAGGAATTGGCTGCCACCGATGATCAAGGTGTAGAGGAGAGCGTTCAGCCCGATGACCACCAGGTTGGCAAAAATACCGATGACCATGAGCTTAGGGAAGGAGAGCTTTTCCTTGAGGGCAATGCCGAGAGCTACGCCCACGAAGCCCCAGATGATGATGGACAGGCCCGCCAGAACATGCCCGGCAGCCAGGCCCGTGACCAGGGCCGCCACCAGCGAGGTGATCACGCCCCAGCGAAAACCCTGGCGGTAGACAAGGAGGATCAGGGGCACGGGCACGATCACAGCCGGAATGCCCAGGTACTCGCCGAGGATGGTGAGGAGAACCGTCAGCGCCCCGAGGAGCGCCCCTTCCGTCAAGGAACGTGTCTTCATGCGTTCACCCTCTATTCTGCATTCTAAAAAGGAGCAGCTGCGCTGCTCCCTTGTCGTTAGTCAACCGTATAAGGCATCAAGGCCATGAAACGAGCTCTTTTGATCGCTGTGGTCAGCTGTCTCTGATGCCGTGCACAGTTGCCGGTAATACGCCTCGGCAGAATCTTGCCGCGCTCTGTCGTGTAGCGGCGCAGACGGCCGACTTCTTTATAGTCGATCAGGTCGATCTTATCGACGCAAAAAGAGCATACCTTCCTTCTGCCCCGACGGCCTCTTTCTCTTGCCATTATTTCGCCTCCAAACCACTTTGGTTAAAACGGAACATCATCAAATTCGGGTTCGGGCGGCCCTTCTTCAACTGGTTGTTCGGTTCCAAAATCCCTTGCACGATCGAGGAAGCGCACCTGATCAGCCACCACTTCCGCAGCTTTGCGCCTGATCCCGTTCTGATCTTCATAAGAACGGATCTGCAGGCGCCCTTCCACCGCCACAAGGCGGCCCTTGGTCAGGTGGTTGGCGCAGATCTCAGCCTGCTTGCGCCAGGTGACGATATCGATGAAATCTGCTTCCCGCTCGCCGCTTTGACCAACAAAGGGGCGATCAACCGCAAGCGTGAAATTGGTTACCGCAATACCTGTTTGAGTGTAGCGCAGTTGCGGGTCAGCCACCAGTCGCCCGATGAGAATTACCCTATTCAACACCTGTCGTCACTCCTTTGCTCATTCTACGTCTCTTCGAACGAGCAGATAACGCACGACTTCATCGGTGATCTTGAGAATACGTTCGACCTCGGAAGTCGCTCCGCTCTCTGCTTTGAAGTCGATCACCACATAGAAGCCCTCGGTGTTGTCGTTGATCTCGTAAGCGAACCGGCGTCTCCCCCACAGATCGACCTTTTCGATTTCCCCGCCCACTCCGACGATCAAATCCTTCGTCTTCTCGATCTGGGCGTTCAATCCTTCTTCGTCAAGCCGTGAGGAATAGATAACCATTAGCTCGTAAGCACGCACCGCAGCTTCACCTCCCCTCTGGACAAATGGCCCTAGGCTTAAGCCTAGAGCAGGGCAGGTTTATTATATCACCGCCCCAGATCTAAGTCAAACCTCGCGGCGGAAGAAAATGACAGCTGGCCGGCTCAGACGTTGAACCGGAAGAAAATGACATCTCCATCCTGCACAACGTAGTCCCGGCCTTCAATGCGCTGCAGCCCCTGCTCCCGGCAGGCAGCCACCGAGCCTTCCCTGACCAGGACATCCCAGGGAATTACTTCGGCTCGGATGAACCCCCGTTCCATATCGGAGTGGATCCGGCCCGCGGCCTGAGGGGCAGTCATGCCCCGAGGGATGAGCCAAGCCCGAGTCTCTTCCCCTTTGACCGTGTAGAAGGTGATCAGGTTCAGCAGGCGAACGCCCGCCTCCACTAGGCGGTGGAGGGCAGGCTTGTCCATACCAGCATCCTCCAAAAAGAGCTTCGCTTCCTCCGGATCCAAGCGGGCCAGGTCCCGCTCAAAATCGGCGGCTACGGTAATCACCTCTGCACCCTCGGCGGCAGCCCAATCCAGAAACTCCTGAGGAGCCTCCTGCCCTTCATCTGTGTTGAGCACATAGACGACGGGCTTGGCTGAAAGCAGGGGCAGGCCAGGTATGGCCGGCAGTGCCGTGCGCCGCAGGGGATTGCCCTGCTCGAGAGCCTCCTCGTACTTCGCCAAAAGGTCAAGCTCTTCCCGGTACTTCGCCTCACCGGTTTTCAGCATGCGCTCCGTTCGCTCCCGGCGCTTGCCAATGGTTTCCAGGTCAGCTAAGATCAGTTCCAGGTCCACAACTTCCACATCCCGCAGGGGCTCTACCGTCCCTGTGCTGTGCGCCACATCGTCATTGGAAAAGAGGCGCACCACGTGGGCGAGGGCGTCCACCTCCCGGATGTGGGCCAGGAACTGGTTCCCCAGCCCTTCGCCCCTGCTCGCCCCTTTGACCAGGCCTGCGATGTCCACAAACTCGATGGTCGCCCCGGTCAGCGTCTTGGGATGGCTCACCTGGGCCACTGCCAGCAGCCGTTCATCGGGGATGAGCACCACCCCTTGGTTTGGTTCGATGGTGCAGAACGGGTAGTTCAGTGCCGGCACATCGAGCCCGGTCAGAGCGTTGAACACAGTGGATTTCCCCACGTTGGGCAGGCCGATGATGCCGATCCGCAGCGCCATTGATTTCACCTCCAAAAGAAGTTAAACTAATGTCCAGGCACACAGGAGTGCCAGAGGAGGGTTCTACCTTGCGGCAGCTTACCAGGGCGGCGGTTATCGCAGCCGCTTACACAGCCTTAGTCTTCATCTTTGAGTTCGCCAGCTTCGGGCCGATCCAGTTTCGCGTTGCCGAGGCCCTTACTCTGCTGCCCATGGTCTACCCGGAAGCTGTAGCCGGGATCTATGTGGGCGCACTCCTGGCAAATGTCCTGGGAGGCGTCGGCCCCTGGGATATCTTTGGCGGCAGCCTGGTCAGCCTGCTGGCCGCCTTTATCACCTACCGCTTCCGGCACCACCGCATCATACCCTACGCCTCTCCCATCGTGCTCAACGCGTTCCTGGTCAGTGCCTATCTGCACTTTATCTTTGATGTCCCCTATTGGTTCCTCGTCCTGACCATCGGCCTGGGGCAGGCAGCGGTGGTCTTGATCCTGGGTGTTCCCTTCCTGCGCCTTGTCAGGAAGTATCAAGACCGGTTTCTGTAGCTGAGGATCTCAACCTCCAGCCGCTTGCGCAGTTCCTCCACCGCACCGAAATCCATGGCCGCGGTGTACAAGCCCTCCACCACTGCATGGCAGCTCTGGGCCTGCTTGAGTTCGGTGATCCCCAGTTCCAGGAGCTCCCGGCTCAACCTGCGATCTGCCGCTTCAGCCGCGCTTTCCTCTGGCCTGCCGCAGTAGATGCGCTCTCCCTCAAGAGCCGGCTCCCGTTCGGTTTCCGTCAGCACAGCCAGGTCAAGTTCAGGAAGGAGCAGGTGAAGCAGTTTCTTTGGGTCAAGCGGGTCGTGAAACGCCTCGGCCTTAAGGCCGGCCAGCTCCGCATGGCTCAGGATCAGCTCCAGGTATTCAGCCTGGCCGCAGCCTGACGGGCCGGTCAAGATGGGCCTGCGCAGGCCTGTGCTGAGCAGCTCGATCTCGCTCACGTACCCCTGGGGCGTAAGGGCTGAGGCAAAAAGATGGCGCGCCCTGTGGGGAACGGCTGTGGGTTTTGCAGCCTGCTTGATCTCGTTCAGTATTCCTTCCACGGCTTGCGTACAGTCGAGCCGCGCTCCTCTGCTGCGGGCGGCTCGGTTTTCCTCCACGGCCAGGGCCGCGGTGAAGTAGCGGAAAGCGGCAGCGAAATGGGCCGCCTTGGCCTCCCCCGCCGCGGTGATCTCTTCCCTCCTCTGGGCCAGCTGCTCGCTATCCCAGAAATCGCCCAGGGAAACAAGCTCGTCGCGGCAGCCAGGCCACTTCGGGTCCTGAACGTGCGGAAAGGTGGCGTCAATGACGGCCACCCCCAACTCTGGACAAGAAACTGCATCTAAGGAATGGGCATCGGAACTGCAGAAGAAGAGCTCTAACGCCAGGCCCTCTGCCTCGAAGGATGCAGCCAGGCTCTTCATCAGGCTTGACTTGCCTGTGCCCGGGCCGCCTTTCAGGAGGTACACCCGGCGGGCGTCCTCAGGGATCACGTACTCGAAGAACGAATGAAAGCATCCGGCACCGTTACTTCCCGCAAACAACCTGCGCACCTGCACTGCACAGCCCCCCAATCTCGTATAGAACGCTCTAGTATATTCTTCACTGCGGGGCTTTGCTTTGTCCCTTGATCTGGCGCACCAATTTATCCCGGGGGATGATGATCACCCTGCCGCAGGTGGTGCACCGCAGGCGGGTGTCCACACCGGGTTTGATCACTTCCCAGGTCTGGCCGCCGCAGGGGTGTTTTTTTCGCAGCGTCAGAATCTGGCCCACTTCGTGCATGGTGATACCCCCCAAGATTTCCCTGTTCTGCGATTATTATAGCATAGGATTCCGGCAGATATTTAGAGGGTATTGCCGGGCGGCGCAGAAGTATTGGGAGAACTCAAAGTCAGCATGAAAGGATGACCTAATTGAAGAGAATTAACGCATTGCTTTTGACCGTGATCCTTACCCTATCCGTTTTCAGCGCACCGCTGGCCGCGCTGGCTCAGAACGGAGATAGCGATGTTGCAGCCACGATCAACGGCGTTGAGATTTCCAGGCAGCAGTTCATGGAACACCTGGAGGCCGAGTACGGATACTATGCCCTGCGGGACCTCATCGAACGGGAGTTGATCCGGCAGAGGGCTGAAAGCCTGCAGATTACCGTAGACGAAACAGAGTTTAACCAGACCTATGAGTTGATCGCCTCGCAGTTCGGCGGCCCCATGGGCCTCCAGCTCGTGCTCCTGCAGAACGGGCTCAGCGAGGAACAGTTTAAGGACCAGATCCGCTTCAGCCTGCTGGTGTCGGCCCTCACCCGTGCCGAAGTGGAAGTTACCGAAGAGCAGCTGCTCCAGTGGTTTGAAGCAAACCGTGCTTCTTACGACCAGCCCTTGGCAGTGGAAGTAAGCCACATTTTGGTCGACAGCGAAGAGCTGGCCAAAGACCTCTTGGCCCAGCTGGAGGCGGGAGCAGACATGGCCGCTTTGGCCCAGGAGCATTCTCTGGATCCCGGTTCGGCTTACCAGGGTGGATACCTCGGCATGATCACCATGGGCCTCACCGTTCCCGAGTTTGAGGAAACGGCCTTCAGCCTGGAACCGGGAGCCTTCGGAATCGCCGAGAGCGTCTACGGGTGGCACATCATCACCGTCCACTCCAAGCAGGAAGCCAAGGCGGCCGAATACGCCGAAATCGCAGATCGGGTAGCAGATGATTACCGCAAGGCCCAGGCTCTTGATGTCCAGAGCTACCTGCAGAAATTGGAACAGGAAGCGGATGTGCAGGTAATCTGGCAGCCGTAAAAGCACAACGATGAAAAGCTCAGGGGAGGCACTAAGCCTCCCCTTTTGCTTTCTGTGAATTATAAAGCCGCGGCCCGGGTGGCCTGGTATAACTCCAAGTATTTCGCGAACCTCTCCCGGTACAGCCTGGTTCTTTCCGGTGAAGACGGACGGCACACGATGCTCGGCTCAGCGGGCTGTTGAATATCCACTTCCCCATTTATGCTGCTTAGGGCCACCAGGATCGCTCCGAGTGTGGAATCGTTCTTGGCGCCGGTGGTCCACAGCTCCCGCCCGAGCAGGTCGCTGGCCAGCTGCAGCCAGAAAGGCGAGTTCATAATGCCGCCGGAAATCAAGATGCGTTCTGGGGCCCCAGCCACCTCGGTGAGGATGGTGTAGCACTGGTAGAGGTTAAAGAGCACCCCTTCCAGGATCGCGTAATACATCTCTTCCTGGCCGTGTTGGGCTCGCAGTCCGACGAAGCCGCCGGGCCTGTACTCATCCCAGCCCGGGCAGCGCTCGCCGTAGATGAAAGGGAGGAAGATCGGCGCACTGCCCGCATCTACCCCCTCCGCAGCCTGATTGAAGTAGTCGTAGCCTCGGGAACGGTTACCGCATTTGTCCAAAAACCAATCCAGGCAGTTGGTCGCGTTGGTCGCCGCCCCCGCAAGGCGCTGGCCGTTGTAGAGGTAGTAGCACCAGGTGGAAGGCTGCTCTGGGAGCTTCGGGGCATCTACAGCCATACGCAGTGCTCCGCTGGTGCCCACGGAGAAGGACATGATCCCGCGCTCGGCACCGCCGATGGCCACCTGGTTCATGGCTCCATCTGCCGCCCCAACAGTGACCGGCGTACCGGGCTTCAGCCCCACCTCCTGGGCGATGGAAGCCCGCAGCCCTCCCAAATGGAAAACTTCCTTCAGCTCACCAAGTTGCTCGGGGCGCAGGCCAGCGAAGTCCAGCAGATCTGGATCCCAGTCCAGCGAATGGATGTTGAAAAGGCCGGTTCCCGAAGCAGTGCAGCGTGAAACCGCCCTTTCCCCCGTAAGCACCCAGTAGAGATACTCCACCTGTGAGGAGAGGAAAGCAGCCCTCCGTACGAGCTCGTGTTGAGTCTGTTTCAGATGGCGGTACTTAAATGCAGGATACATGGCGTGGACCATGCACCCGGTCTTCTGGTAGCAGGACCGCACAAACGCCTGGTCCTTCCGCAGCTCATCCACGGTCGGTGCTGCACTCAGGTCTGACCACATGCTGATGGGCCCCAAAGGCCTGTCTTCCGCATCTAAGAGCAGCAGGCTGTGCCAGGTGCCCACGAGCCCGATGGCGGAAATCTCCCTGGTACTGCACCCTACGATCTCCCCCAGAGCCCGCAGGGCTGCAGCGGCCATACCCTCTGGATCCTGAACAACCTTGTCGGTCACGCTGCTCTCAAAGGGAATCTGGACTGCATCTACGATCCCCTCTTCTGTGGAAAACAGGGCGCATTTGGCTGCGGAGGTGCTCACCTCAAGTCCGATGATGTTCAAACAGATCACCGCTCCTCTGCCGTTTCAAAAGTGCTGACATATCCCGCTGCCAGCATTCTGCCTCTGCTGTATTTGTTTGGTACCCCCGAATGAATCCCTGCTGAAGACCACAAAAACGAAGCGCCCGCTCTTCAAAACAAAGAACAGGCGCCTCTTGCTTTCTGTCTGCCTATTGCCTGGCCCAGCGCAGCACCGGATGCCGCGCCGCCCTCGCTTCATCGAGCCTCTTCACGGGCGCATTGTGCGGTGCGGAAGTGAGCATTTCAGGGTTCTCCTTCGCTTCCTCAGCGATCTGGCGCATGACTTCGATGAACTCATCCAGCGTGGACTTGGGCTCTGTTTCCGTGGGCTCGATCATGATCGCCTCTTCCACGATCAGGGGGAAGTAGATGGTCGGCGCGTGGAAACCGTAGTCCGAGAGCCGCTTGGCCAGATCGAGGGTGCGCACGCCATACTCTTTGAGGCAGGCGCCGGACAGGACGAACTCATGCATGCAGATCCGGTCATAGGGCAGCTCGAAGATATCCTTGAGCTTGTTCATCACATAGTTGGCATTGAGCACCGCGGCCTCGCTGACCTCCCTGAGGCCCTGGGGTCCGTGGGACAGGATGTAGGCGTAGGCCTTGGCGTAGACCAGGAAGTTCCCGAAGAAGGAACGCACCCGCCCGATGGAATGCTCCGGCATCACCAGCCGGAACTTGTCCCCGTCTTTCGCCACCACCGGCCCGGGCAGGAACGGCGCAAGTGCTTCCGAGACCACGATGGGTCCGGCACCAGGCCCGCCGCCGCCGTGGGGCGTGGAGAAGGTCTTGTGCAGGTTGAAGTGGACCACGTCAAAACCCGTGTCTCCCGGACGGACGATGCCCATGATCGCGTTAGCGTTGGCTCCGTCGTAGTAGAGCAGGCCGCCCGCGTCGTGAACGATCTTGGCAATCTGGCAGATGTTCTCGTCAAAAAGACCCAAGGTGTTGGGGTTGGTGAGCATCAAGCCAGCGGTGTTGGGTCCAACCAATTTTCCGAGGGCCTCAACGTCCACCCCACCCCGGCTGTCTGAAGGTACCTCCACCACTTTGTAGCCGACCATTGCGCAGCTCGCCGGGTTGGTGCCGTGAGCTGAGTCGGGAACGATCATCTCTCTGCGGTGACCCTCACCCCTGAAGTTGTGATACGCCTTAATCACCATGAGCCCGGTCAGTTCGCCATGTGCGCCAGCAGCGGGCTGGAGCGACGCCTTGGACAGCCCAGCAATGGCCGCCAGGTGTTCGCTGAGATTGTAGATCAGCTCAAGGGCACCCTGAACCGTCTCTTCGGGTTGGTAGGGATGGATGGCGCTCAGACCCGGCAGACTCACCAGATCCTCGTGCACCCAGGGGTTATACTTCATGGTACAGGAGCCGAGCGGGTAGAAGCCCACATCGACGCCGTGGTTGAGCCTGGAAAGCTGGGTGTAGTGGCGCACAACCTCCAGTTCGCTCACCTCGGGGAGAGCCGGCGCTTCGGAGCGCAGGTATTCCTCGGGAATCAGCTCTGAGATGGGCGTTTCCGGAACGTCCAGTTCGGGCAGGCGGTAACCCCGGCGCCCCGGCGTGGACCGTTCAAAGATCAAGGGGATATTGGCACGCACTGTCATTGGATCAACCCCCTTAGAGTGCTGACGAAGGCATCGATCTCCTGCTTCGTCCGTGCCTCAGTGACGGAGAAGAGGATCAGATCGGGATGGCCGAAGCGAGCCAAAGGAAGCCCGCCCAAAAAGCCGCGATCGAGAAGGCGCCTGTTGATCTCGGCCCAGTCGAACGCTCCCCGGATAGCAAACTCACGGAAGGAAGGCGCCGAGAAGGCAGCGGAGAGTCCCGGAATCTCTAAGAGGCGCTGCTTCAGGTAATGGGCCTTCTGGAGGCACTGATAACCCACATCCCGGAAGCCCTGCTTGCCCAAGACGGCGAGGTAAATGGTGGCAGCCAAGGCATTAAGGGCCTGGTTAGAACAGATGTTCGAAGTAGCCTTTTCCCGGCGGATGTGCTGCTCCCTCGTCTGCAGGGTGAGCACGAACGCCCGCTTACCTTCCGCATCCACCGTTTCACCAACAACGCGGCCCGGCATGCGCCTGATCAGCTTCTCGGTAGTGGCAAAAAAGCCGAAGGCGGGCCCGCCAAAGCCCATGGCCTGGCCAAGGCTCTGCCCATCGCCGACCACGATATCCGCTTTGAACTCTGCAGGCGGTTTCAGCAGGCTGAGGCTGATCGGGTCAACAGCCATCACCAGAAGGCCACCGTTTGCATGGATGCGGCTTTCCAGGGCAGTGACGTTCTCCAAAAGCCCGAAGAAGTTGGGCTGTTGGACCACTGCGCAGGCTGCTTCGCCCCAGGGGAGCTCTGAGAGCTGGTTGAGATCTGCCGTACCCGTCTGTTCATCGAGGGGCATGTACACGATGGAGACATCCTGGCTTTCCAGGTAGAGCCTGACTACCTCCTGCCACTGGGGATGCAGGGTGGCCGGCAGGATCACCAGTTCTCGTTTCGTGGCCGCGCAGGCCATGAGGCAGGCCTCAGCCAGAGCACTGGCCCCGTCATACATTGAGGCGTTCGAAGCTTCCATGCCCGTGAGCTCGCAGATCATGGTCTGGTATTCAAAAATGCTCTGGAGAACACCCTGGGTGATCTCGGGCTGGTAGGGCGTGTAGGCGGTGAGGAACTCTCCCCGCCCCACGATGCGCTTTACAATACTGGGCACTAGGTGGTCGTAAACCCCTGCGCCCAGAAAAGAAACCAACTTGGTGGTGTCCTGGTTCTTGGCGGCCAGCGCCTTGAAGTGGCGGATCAGTTCTGCTTCGCTCAAGGGGCCTGGAACGTCGAGGTCACCTTGGAAGACCGCTTCAGGGGGGATGTCCTGGAAGAGGTCGTCGATCTGTTCCAAGCCCATGCTGGCCAGCATTTCCCGCTTTTCATCCTCAGTCAAAGGGAGATAGCGCACTGGGTTAGACCCCCTTCAGGTACTCCATATACTCCTGTTCACTCATGAGATCGCCGACCTGGGCGGTATCGTCGATTTCGATCTCCGCGATCCAGCCTTCATCGAGGGGAGACTCGTTGATCAGCTCGGGGCTGTCTTCTAGAGCTTCATTGACGGCCACCACTCTGCCGCTGACGGGAGCGTAAACATCGGATACGGCCTTCACCGACTCGAGAACAGCAAACCCTTCGCCTTCCTCAACCACATCGCCCACTGAAGGGAGCTCGACAAAGACAATATCTCCAAGCTCGTTCTGGGCGTAGTCACTGACACCGATGCGCGCGATGCTGCCCTTGACGACAACCCACTCATGCTCCTTGGTATACAGCCGTTTCTCACTCATGGCAATACCTCCTCATGTTTTGTCTATCTGGCCCGGCCGCAGCTAGGCCAGGAAGCGGCCTTTGATGATCTTGGCCCGGGCTTGGTTCTTCCTGATCTGAACGAGGATTTCCGTGCCCGGCTGAGCAGACTCCACTTGAACATATCCCATACCGATGGGATGATCGAGGCTCGGTGAGTGGGTGCCGCTGGTCACTGCCCCTAGCTCCTGGCCGTCCAGGCTGAGCAGCGGGTATCCGTGGCGCGGAATGCCTTTATCGATCATTGTAAAGGCCACCAGTCTGCGGCGGAGGCCTTCTTCCTTCTGTTTCTGGATGGCCTCGCGGCCGATGAACTCCTTATCCAGTTTGACAAAACGCCCCAACCCGGCTTCCAGAGGCGTTGTCTCATCGTCAATATCGTTGCCATAGAGGGGCATGCGCGCTTCCAAGCGCAGGGTGTCCCTTGCTCCTAGGCCGATGGGCTTCACCCCATACTTCTCGCCCTGGTTGAGGAATGCGTCCCACAGCTCCTCGGCGAAGGCATTGGGAAAGTACAGCTCAAAGCCGTCTTCGCCGGTGTAGCCGGTACGGGAAAGGAGCACCTTCACGCCTTTGTACTCTGGCTCCATAAAGGTGTAGTTTCTCAGGCCGGAAACGGAAAGACTCAGGACCTCTTCGACCAGGGGAGCCGACTTGGGGCCCTGGATGGCAATGAGGGTAGTCTCGGCGCTGCGGTCTACCAGCTGGGTTTCGGGCTGCAGATGCTGCTTGATCCAAGCGTAGTCTTTGGCTGTATTGGCGGCATTAACCACCAGGAGAAAGCCCTGCTCAGTACGGTAAATCAGGATGTCGTCTATGATGCCGCCGCGCTCATTGGTCAAGCAGCCGTACTGGATCTCTCCCACCTGCAGCTGGCTTGCATCGTTGCAGCTCAGCATGTTTACCGTGGCCAGAGCTCCGGACCCGGTCAGCTCCAGTTCTCCCATGTGGGTGAGATCAAAAATGCCCACGTGCGAGCGGACGGTCAGGTGCTCTTCCACCAAACCCGTGTACTGCACAGGCATCTCAAAGCCCGCATACTCCACCATCTTGGCACCCAAAGCGCGGTGCTTGGCAGTAAGCGGCGTCTGCTTCACTACTCCCAACTCCTTTCGTTTCCGCCCGCTCTGGGCTTAGCTTACCGTGTTCTTCTCCACCAGAAACTAGTTTCCTCCTGTCACCATTTCCGAACTCATGGATAATATAGAGGGCTACCATGCGTACTCCAGGGGGGATGTGCTGTGAACCTGCTGAAGAGACTGGTGGATCCCTTCCTCAAGGCCCGCCGCAAGACGGTGATCTTGATCTGGCGGCGCAGGCATCACTAACCCAGCTGCCTCGAGTTATGCACATTATCCACAAGTGCTGTGGACAACTGTGTGGAAATCAGCGGTTTGCAAGATAAAGAAGGACAAAGAAGATGATGGCTATGATGATCCACCCGATCTGGACAACTCTGCGTTTCTCCGGGTTGGCCTTTAGTTCGCCCCGCATCTGCCGGCGTTCAGCCCTGCTGGCTTCTTTGAGCAGGCTGACTCCTTTGGCAATATCTCCGCTCTTGCGGTAGAGCACGCCCAAGTTGTGCAGGGCCGTTGAGTTATCGGGCTCCAAAAGCAGAGCCTGTTCGTAGGCGGCCTTAGCCCGGTCGTGCCAGCCGCGCTCGGCGTAGATGTTACCCAAGTTCGAGTGTGCACTGGCCAAGCTGGGATCTAGGGCCAATGCTTCGTTGAAGCACATTTCGGCCTGCTGAAGGTCCTTGCGACGGGCGAAGATCACCCCAAGTTTGTTCAGGGCCCGGGCGTGCTGCGGGTCTTCGTCTAAGAGCTGCCGCAGAACCTCTTCGGCCTTGTCCAGCTCCCATTTTTCCATGTACGTTAGTGCTTGGTTGTAGAGTTCCTCGCTGCGGGCGGTCACAGGCGGCCCCCTCCTCTTCGGCTCAGCTGTACTGCCTTCATTATACATAAAGCAGAGGTTGAAGACTACCCCAGCCGGGTATCCCAAAGCAACCTTGCCAATAGCCAGAGGCCGGCCAAACCCAGCGCAGGGTAAGCCATCCGTACCAGCCAAGTAAAGCCGAAATGGGAAAGGGCGAAAGGGGCGCCGACAGAGATGGCCGCGGCAGTTGGCCAGCTCACTCCCTTTAGCTCGCCCACGCGCCTGCCCAGTGCCAGCGAGTTTGCCACAGCAGTGCTGAACATGGCGCACCAGAGAAGCACAGCATAGAGGCGGCGAGCACCTGTTCCCCAGGCCTCTACCAGGTGGATCAAGGGGAAGGCGTCGCCGAGCTCTTGAGGGGGGAGGGTGCTGAGGGCCAAACAGAGAAGCAGCATGGTCAAACCTAACGCCCCGCTCCCCACCAAGGCAAGTGCCCACCGCTGGCCTTTCGTGCTCAGATACTGGTGGCTGGCGGCAAGAAAGGACATGGCGAAACCCAGGTTGTAGCAGGCGTAAAGGGTGCCCGCTTCCAAGGCCGCCTGAAGGCCGCCGGGCGCGCCGAGCTCGGCCCACGCCAAGGGCGCTTGTTTCAACCGCAGAAGAGAGGCAGCGCAAAGGCCAAAGGTGAGCACTGGGGCGATCCAACCGCTTACCCTCAGGACGCCTTTTACTCCAGCCTGCAGTACAGCATATACCAGCAGGGCCGAAGCAAGCCGGGCTGCGGATCCTGCCAGTTTTGAACCGACGCTGGCAGCGATGCCTGCCAACATTACGCTGGTACCGACGAGCAAGAAGACGGCATACAGGAGGTCAAGCGCCCAACTCCAGCGGGGCTCGACCTTCTGGAACAGCTGCCCGTAGGAAGACACCCGGTGCCTAGAGCAGGAGCGCAGGATCAGATGTGTGCCCATACAGAGCAGCGCCGCTGCCCAGATTGCCCCCAAAATCCCGGCTCTGCCGTAGCTTACGAAGAAGACTGCTAGTTCCTGGCCTGAAGCAAATCCTGCCCCGATCAGGCCTGCCACATAGAAGGCCGCAACTCCCCACAACCCCACGCGACCACCCCGTTTTCACCCTATTCCGTGAGACTTGTCTCCATGCTGTGGGACAAGTATGCATAGATTTGGCAGGGGGACATATACTAGACCGAGTAACCCGGGCAGGAGGTGCGCCATGTTTACGGATGCAGACGTGGTCGGGCGCGTCCACTGGAGCGATCCCCTGGCGGCCGCCCAACTAGCTGTGGCCTTGGCGTCACTGCCGATCCAACCCTATGTGGACCTAGTCTGTGTGGGGACGGACCGGTCTACAGGCGACTCCTTGGGCCCGTTTATCGGGTCGGTCTTAGCAAAACAGCGGGAGAAGGGACTGCTTCCTCCCAGTGTCTCGGTATATGGGACCATACATCAACCGGTTCATGCCCTCAACTTGGCTGATACGATAGAGGAGATCAAAGGCCAGGATAGGGAAAGCACTGTGATCGCTGTGGATGCTTGTTTGGGCCGTGTGAAGAGCATTGGGTGCATTTCCGTAAAGAAGGGCCCGCTGCTTCCAGGAACCGGTGTGAACAAACAGCTCCCTGCAGTGGGCGATTATCACATTATCGGAGTAGTAAATGCCTCAGGATTCTTGGAACACGCTGTGCTGCAGAACACGAGGCTGAGCCTTGTGCTCAGCATGGCAGAGGTAATCGCAGAAGCACTCATTCTTTATTTCGGGAACCATTCCTACAAAGCCGAAGTCGCACTCGGGCCGTTCCTATCGTTCTAAAGAGGTGTTCCACGTGGAACACCCTGTTTCTTGTTTGGGAAGAGTCGACCTGTTGAAATAAGGGAGTGTTCCACGTGGAACACTCCCCTTTTCAGATCTGGTTCATCAGATCCAGAAGGCGTTCTAATTCTTCATCTGAATAATACTCTATGGATATCTTCCCGGCGCCCTTCTTGTACGTGACCGTCACCTTGGTCCCGAACCGCCGCTGCAGGTCCTCCTCAAGCTGAACTATTTCCGGGTTCTTCGCCCGCGTTGTTCCACGTGGAACACGTTCGAGCCGCCGGACCAATTCCTCCAGCTGGCGGACGCTCAGGTCCTGGGCTACAACCCTCTTTGCCAGCTCCGTCCGTTTCCTTTTGCTTGTCACTCCAAGGAGCACCTTTGCATGGCCCACGGAAAGGAGCCCTTCCTGAACCATCTTCCGCTCAGGATCATCCAAACTCAAAAGCCGGAGGGCGTTGGCAACCGTGGAACGCTTTTTCCCGACTGCCTTGGCCGCATCGTTCTGCGTAAAGCCAAACTCCTCAATCAGCCGCTTGTAACCCTCCGCCTCTTCAATTGGGTTCAGATCTTCTCTCTGCAGGTTTTCGATGAGGGCTACCTGCATCACTTCCAGATCGCCGAACTCCTTGACCAAGGCAGGAACCTCTGTCAGGCCGGCCATCTTGGCAGCCCTCACACGCCGTTCCCCGGCCACCAGCTGATAGCCCTGTCCGACACGACGGACAAGCACCGGCTCCAGCAACCCGAGATCGGCAATTGACTGCGCCAGTTCTTCGAGCTTCTCTTGGTCGAAGGTCTGCCGCGGCTGGTAGGGGTTGGGCTCGATAAGATCCAAGGGGACCTGCTGCACCTCATCCGCGGCACGTTCGGGTTCAGTTGGAGGAATCAGGGCTCGTAAGCCTCTACCCAATCTCTGCGTGCTCATGAACTCAAGACCTCCTCGGCAAGCTTGGCATAGGCCTCTGCGCCCTTGCTCTTGGGATCATACAGGGCGATGGGCTTGCCGAAACTCGGCGCCTCGCCCAAGCGCACATTGCGGGGGATGATCGAGTCATACACCCGAACAGTGTTCTGGAAGTAGGTCTTCACATCCTCGATCACCTGCTGCGACAGGTTGGTGCGCACGTCATACATGGTCATGACCACGCCTTCCCACTCAAGGGTCGGGTTCAGGTGCTCCTGCACCATGGCTATGGTGCTCACCAACTGGCTCAAGCCTTCCAAAGCATAATACTCACACTGGATCGGCACAATCACAGAATCGGCTGCTGTAAGGCCGTTGACGGTGAGCAGGCCAAGCGAGGGAGGAGCGTCGATTACAATATAATCGTAGCGGTCCCGCACAGAATCAAGGGCCTTCTTTAACCTGAACTCGCGGGAGAGGGTTGAGACCAATTCAATTTCGGCACCAGCCAGATCGATCGTTGCTGGGGCAACGTGAAAGTTCTCGATCTCCGTCGGCGTGATGATCCTTTCGATCTTGTCTCCGTCGATCAGCACCGAATACATACAGCGGGTAATACTGCGCTTATCTATGCCCACGCCGCTGGAAGCGTTGCCCTGGGGATCGATATCCACCAAGAGCACCCTTTTCCCCGCCAAGGCCAAATAGGCACCGAGGTTAACTGCTGTGGTGCTTTTTCCGACTCCGCCCTTTTGATTGACTATGGCGATCACCTTAGCCATTCGCTTCACTCCCTTGGCCCTTCTGCACCGTGATCACGATCCGGTAGCAAGCCTCATCTTCCTGCTCATCCACCTGAACTTCCAGGCCGCCAGCCTCAAGACTCTTTGCCAGCTCGAGCACTCTGTTGGAAAGAACACGCAGATCACCGCTCACTAATTTCTGCCTTCGCGCGCCAGGATCCTTCTTTTGGCGCGACCGCCCCTGCGCCCCAGAGAGGAGAGAGTCAACAAGCTCCTCCGTCTGCTTGACACTGAGGCCTTCTTGAACGATCCGCTCCACCACCTCGAACTGTTGTTCGGGGTTCTCCAGGCGGAGCAGAGCCCTGCCGTGACGTTCGCTGAGCATTTCCCGGGAAATAATCTTCCGGATTTCTTCCGGGAGTCTCAAGAGCCGCAGTTTGTTGGCAATACTGCTTTGGCTGATCCCCAAACGATGCGCCAGTTCGTCCTGAGTCAGGGAAAACTCTGTCAGAAGCCGCTGATAACCCTCGGCCACCTCCAGGACATGGAGATCGCTTCTTTGGAGGTTCTCGATCAGTGCCATCTCGGCTGCCTGCCTGTCGTCCACATCCCGGACGATGGCCGGAATCATCTCCCAGCCAAGCTGTTTGCACGCCCTCAGCCGGCGCTCCCCGACGATCAGCTCGTAGCCTATGGGACCGCGCCTGAGCATGACCGGCTGCAGTAATCCGTGTACCCGTATCGAATCCGCCAGTTCCGCCAGGGACTCTTCATCGAAGTCCTGCCGGGGCTGGTACTTTCCGGCCACAATCAGGTGGATGGGGATCGACTGAACCGTCTCAGACCAACTACTGCCTTCATCGGGATTATCTTCGCTGCCTCTGCGCCTCAGCAGCACATCTGTCAGCTTCATAGGCTCACCTCTCCCAGAGATGCTTACTTACTTCTGTACTGAAAGGTGAGTTCCTTCCAGGCACACCCCAAACAAAAAAGCCCCCTTACTCGAGGGGGCGCTTGGCCGGTATGCCCGCACGCCGGGGGTAGGCAGAGGGCGTCGGTCCTATTTTCCGGAACAGGAGAATTGTGCGCTCTCCAAAGCCTCCAGGCAGCTGGAGAGGGAACACCCGTTCTAAATCGAGCTGCAGCAGCCGAATGGCTCTGCCGGCACTCTGCAGTTCGTGGTCCACCGATCCTCCCTTGTAGGCAGCGAAGACACCGCCTATCTTCACTAGGGGAGTGGCCAGCTCCAGGAGAGTAGGGAGGGAAGCCACTGCCCGGCTTACCACAAGGTCATACTGCTCGCGCTGACCGGTGTCGCGGCCCGCATCTTCCGCCCGGGCATGGAGGGTGGTGACATTCGGCAGCCGCAGTTCACCGGCTGCCTTTTCCAAAAAGGCCAGTTTCTTGCGGAGGGAGTCGAGGAGCACCCACTGCCAGTTCTCCCGCGCCACTGCTAGAGGAACACCGGGAAAACCAGCCCCAGTCCCCAGGTCCAGACAGCGGAGCTTCTGCGGCCAATCCAGCAGCAAGATGCTCAAACTGTCCAGAAAGTTCTTTACCGCCATCTCCTGCGGTTCCACTATGCGAGTTAGGTTCAGTTCCTCATTGGCGCGCACCACAAGTTCTGCAAATTGTCCCATCTGAGGGACCTTTGATCCCAAATCCTCCAGCGGCCAGGCGTGCAGCCCCTCAAGGAGTGTCGCGTCAAAAAGCTCCCGGTCAAAACTCATACGTCAGCCCTCCGCCTTTCCTGCTCCAGAAAGATGAGCAGCACACTGATATCCGCAGGAGTTACCCCCGAAACGCGGGACGCCTGGCCAACGGAGATGGGGCGCACTGCACTCAGGCGATCCACAGCCTCTTTGGAGAGGCCCTTGACCCTGCTGTAGTCCAAATTATCAGGGATGAGCTTGTTCTCCATACGTTCGAAGCGCTCGATGGCAGCTTCCTGGCGGTTGAGGTAACCCTGGTATTTCACCTGGATCTCCACCTGCTCCCGCACTGCCCGGGGCAGATCCGGGAGGATGTTGAAATGAGCCAGGTCTTCGTAGGTGATCTCCGGGCGGCGCAGCAGATCGGCCAGGGTAGCCCCCTGCTTAAGGGGAGCGGTGCCCAGCTCGACCAGTTTCTCATTGACCTCTGCCGTACCACGCACCAGCGTGGAGTTCAGCCGCTCAACCTCCTCAGCCACCATTTCCTGTTTGGCTCGAAACGCCGCATAGCGCTCCGGCTTGATCAAGCCAAGAGAGTATCCCAGGGGAGTGAGGCGCACATCGGCGTTGTCCATGCGCAGGGAAAGCCGGTACTCTGCCCGCGCGGTCATCATGCGGTAGGGCTCCGTGACCCCTTTTGTGACCAGATCATCGATGAGGACGCCGATATACGCTTGAGAGCGGGGGATGATCACCGGCTTTTTGCCCTGCAGGAAGCGGGCCGCGTTGATGCCGGCCATGATTCCCTGGGCCGCCGCTTCCTCGTAACCGGAGGTGCCGTTGATCTGGCCAGCGCAGAAGAGGCCCCGTATCTCCATGGTCTCCAGGGAAGGGTGGAGGCAGAGGGGATCGAGGCAGTCATATTCGATGGCGTAGGCAGGCCGCATAATCTCCACGTTCTCCAGACCGGGTATGGTGCGGAGCATCTCTTCCTGGACTTCGCGGGGTAGAGAGGTTGAACAGCCGCTGAGGTAACCCTCGTTGGTCTGCCAGCCCTCAGGCTCGATGAAGATCTGGTGGCTCTCCCGATCCGGGAACTCCACGATTTTGGTCTCGATGGAAGGGCAGTAGCGGGGGCCGCGGCCGACGATGGCACCGCTGTAGAGAGCTGTCCGGTGCAGGTTCTCCCGGATAATCCGGTGTGTCTCCGGGGTGGTGTAGGTCACCCAGCAGGGGACCTGCTCCACGGTGAGTCCCTCGGTCTCAAAGGAGAATCCTGGAAGGTTGGGGTCGCCGGGCAGTTTCTCCAGTCTAGAAGAGTCCACAGAACGCAGGTTGATCCTGGGCGGGGTACCGGTCTTAAAGCGCACCAAGGGCAGCCACTTCTTCAGCGCCTCCGCAAGTTCCACGGCTGTGTGCTGGCCCTGAGGCCCAGATGGGAAATGGAGTTCGCCAATATGCACCACGGAACGAAGATAGGTCCCGGTGGCCAGGACGACAGCGGGAGCGTAGACCTTAAGGCCGCCGCGCAGAACCATACCCTGGACCGCACCGTTTTCGATGATCAGATCGGTTACAAGGCCCTCTTTCAAGAAAAGACCGGGTGTAGTCTCCAGGACATACTTCATCCGCCGCTGGTAGAGCTTGCGGTCGAGCTGGCAGCGGAGGGACTGCACTGCAGGTCCCCGCCTTGTGTTAAGGAGGCGCATCTGCATCAAGGTCTCGTCGCAGTTTCTCCCCATCTCGCCGCCCAAGGCATCTACCTCGCGAACCAAGGTGGCTTTGCCCGAACCCCCGATACTGGGGTTGCAGGGCAGCAGCGCCACGTTGTCCAGGTTGAGAGTGAGGAGCAGAGTGCGGTGCCCCAGCCGCGCCAGCGCGAGGGCCGCCTCAGATCCGGCATGTCCAGCGCCAACCACTATGGCATCGTAGGTTTCAGGCATAGCAGATCCCTTCCTATTTCCCAATGCAGAACTCAGCAAAAATGCGGTCGAGCACGTTTTCCCGCGCGGTCTCCCCGGTGATCTCCCCCAAGGCCTCCAGGGCGTTGTAGAGATCTACGGCTACCAGATCGAGGGGAAGGCCGGAAAGCAGGGTACGAAGTGACTCCTCCAGGGCTTTTTGAGCTTCGTGAAGGGCCTGTTTGTGGCGGGCCCGTGTGACGAAGGCCCGCGTCCCGGATGAACTGGGCACAGCTCCTGCGCCGAGGAGCCGCAGGATTGCCTCGCTCAGTGCCGCCACCACCTGCCCTGGGTCTTTGACCAGGGAGATCTCCAAGACGGGCGCAGCCACTGCGCCCAGATCCTTCAGATCCCAAGCGGGAGGAAGATCTGTCTTGTTGATCAAAATGATGCGCCGGCTGTCCTTGGTCATATCCATAATCTGGAAATCTTCGGGAGTCAGGGAAGCGCTGCGGTCAAGCACGTGCAGGACCAAGTCGGCTTCCCTCAACAGCTGCAGGCTGCGCTCCACGCCCAGCCGCTCTACAAGATCGCTGCTTTCCCGGATGCCGGCGGTGTCTACCAAGCGCAGAGCCACACCTCTGAGGTTGACCACTTCCTCGATGGTGTCCCGGGTGGTGCCGGGGATATCAGTTACCAAGGCCCTGTTTTCGTCGAGCAGGGCATTGAGCAGGCTCGATTTTCCCACGTTCGGTTTGCCGGTGATCACGGTCTTGAGGCCTTCGCGCAGGATTTTCCCCTCGTCGGCGGTAGCCAGAAGCGCTTCGATCTGGCTCTGACAGCTGCGCAGCCCCTGTTCCACGGCGGTCAGCTCAACCTCGGGAAGATCATCCTCTGGAAAGTCGAGGGTTGCTTCGACGCGCACCGCAAGATCATAGAGGCTTTCCCGCAGCTCCTTGATGCGCCTGCTCAGGCTGCCCTCCAGCTGATCTACGGCCACCTCCATACCCAGCCTTGTCTGGGACTGGATCAGATCGATCACCGCCTCGGCCTGAGACAGATCAAGCCTGCCGTTGAGGAACGCCCGCTTGGTAAACTCGCCCGGTTCGGCCAGGCGCGCCCCAAGTGCGAGAGCGAGGTTTAGGATTTCTCTCACAACAACAACTCCGCCGTGGCACTGAATCTCTACAACGTCTTCCGCAGTGTAGGAGTGGGGGGCGTGCATGACCAGTGCCAAGGCCTCATCGAGCTGGCGGCCTGTCCTGGGGTCAACAACTCTGCCGTAGCGCACCGTGTAGGTGGGCTGTGCAGCAAGGCTGCGGCCGCCTTTCCCCCGGAACATCTGCGCGGCGATGGAGATGGCATCGGGCCCGCTCAGGCGGACGATGCCGATCCCGCCTTCACCAAGGGGGGTAGCCACAGCAGCAATCGTGTCCTCGCCCATACCCATCACCTCCTAAGTATTCTACCACAAAGCAAAAAAAGGGCGCACCATCGGCACACCCTTTGCATGCAAACTGAGAGCTTAAGTTACTTCGGCAGGATGACTACCCGGCGGTAGGGCTCCTGGCCTTCACTCTGCGTAGTTACCCCAGAAAACTCGTTCAGCGCTTGATGGACAATGCGCCGTTCAGCAGGGCTCATGGCGCTCAGAGCTACGCGGCGGCCCGTTTCCTGCACCCGGCGGGCTGCCCGATAGGCGAGAGCGCGCAGGGACTCTTCTCTGCGGGAGCGGTAATTCCCAACATCGAGGTTAATCCGCATCCACTCACCGTCCTGGCGGTTCACAGCCAGGCTGATCAGATACTGCAGGCTTTCCATGGTCTGGCCCTTGCGGCCGATGAGGATACCCAGATCATCGCCCTCAATGCGCAGGTCGATAGCCTCTTCGCTGGCTTCCCCCACCACCCGGGCGGAAATGTCCATGTGGCGCAGCAGCTCGGAGGTGAACTCAATCGCCCGTTCCAGCTTGACTTCCTGGATGGGCTTCTTCTTTTCCACCCGTACCCGGGCCAGCTTACCGCCTAAAATGCCCAGGAAACCCTTGGTGCCTTCCTCCAAGACCGTAACCTCAACTTCGTCGCGCCCGGCCTTCAGTTTTGAAAGGGCTTCGTTTATCGCCTCGTCCACAGACCGAGCTTCAACTTCGATATAATCCATTGCCCTGGCCTCCTCTAAGTCACTCCACGGGATACAGCTTGTTCATCAATGCCTGCTGCACAATGCCGAAGGCGTTGCTGGTAATCCAGTAAATGACCATGCCGGCCGGGAAATTCAGGCTGAAAACCCCGATCATGATGGGCATGACGATCAGCATGGCTTTCTGCGATGAGTCGGTGACGCTCATTTTCGACTGGATGTAGGTTGTCAGTGCCGACAAGATGGGGAGGACGTAAAAGGGATCGGGCTGGTTCAGCACCCAGAGGCCTAAAAACTTCGCCCCTTCCCCAAAGTTGGTGTTGTTGAGGACGCGCAGAAACGCGAACAAAATGGGAAGCTGAACGAGCATGGGAAGGCAACCGCCCAAGGGGTTGATCTTGTGCTCGCGGTAAAGCTCCATCATTTTTTCCTGGTAGGCCTGTTTATCGTCCCCGTACTTCTTCTGAAGCTTTTCCAGCTCAGGCTGGAGCCGGCGCATGGCCACCATACTCTTTGTCTGGCTTACCATCAGGGGGTAAAGCAGCAGGCGGACAATCACTGTAGAAAGGATGATACTAAGCCCGTAACTCCCGGTTAACTGCACCAGCTGGTCGAGTATCCACCCCAGCCCTCCGGCTAGCCAATCCATAATTGCACCCAAATCGATATCCTCCAATCAAATCACGGAACGGGATCAATTCCTCCCGGATGCCAGGGATGGCATCTGCCAATTCTCTTCATGGCTAACCACAGTCCCTTCCAGCCATGTTTGGCAATGGCCTGGCGGGCATACTCAGAACATGTGGGATAAAACCTGCAGCTCCTGGGCAGGAGCGGTGAGATGAACCTCTGATAACCTCGGATAAGGAGAGACACCAGCTTAAGCATGCCCTTCACCGCTTCGCGCTGAACTTGCTGACCGGCCAGCGATCAAACTGCACTTCTGCAGAGTCAAGCGGAGATCCTCTTTTAACTCGGCGAAACTAGCACCCACAGAACTGCGCTTCGCGCCGATCACCACATCATAGCCGGGTGAGATGTGGTCTGCTAGCTCCTGCATAATCGCCTTCAACCTTCTCTTCACTCTGTTGCGGGTGACTGCGGAACCCAGTTTCTTACTCACAGCAAAGCCCACTCGGCTGACAGATCTCCCAGTGGGCACTTGAGACACCACGACATGCCTGCCAAAACAGGGCGTCCCCTTGTTGTAGACGAAAGAAAACTCGCGGGGATTCCTCAATCGCTCCACACCGCAACCTCCTGAGTGCCCGCAATCGTTAGGCAGTGAGAATCTTGCGCCCCTTGCTGCGCCGGCGAGCCAATACTTTACGGCCTCCGGAGGTCTTCATTCTAGCACGAAAGCCGTGCAGGCGCTTCCTTCTGAGCGTCCTCGGCTGAAAAGTCCGTTTCACGTCAAATCCTCCCTTCCCAACACCGTTAGAACATGACATTCAAAGCGATTATATCTTATTCCCAAAAACCGTGTCAATAGATACAGCCCTCCCCCTCAGTTATGCACAGCTCTACCAACAATCATCCACAATCTGTCCACACTGCTGTGGATAACTTGAGTAAACACATGTTCCCGGTCGCGATGTGCCCACCAGAACACGGTTTTTAATCCACAGCCTGTGGATAAATTGGGGATAACCCCTTTGTCAACAGCTGTGGAAAACTCTCCAGGCCGGCCTTTAGCAGGGGCGGAAAATTGGTAAGACAATTTTGCCACTTTTGCGTAAAACATGCTGTGGCGAACCTGTGAAAAACCTTGGGGATAAAAAAGCCATTCTCCACATTTAGCTTTTCCAACGCAAAACCCCTGCTTGCTGTGGATAAGTTGTTGAACTTGTGGATAAATGCCTGTATGATGGGTAGGGACAACCTTTTGCCACGTCCCTTCCTGTGCATAACCTGCGCGCAGCCTGTAGGCTGCGCTCCAAGGCAAAAGCAGGAACCTGTGGATAAATCAAGAACTCTACTTGTGGAGAACGAGTCATCGGGAGGGTACGTCATGGATCAACTGAACCAATTGAGACTGGTCTGGGAAGAGGTGCTGAGCATCATGGCCGCTGATCTGCCGGAGCGGTCTTTTGATGCTTGGCTGAAAGACAGCCGGCCGGTCTATCTCGATGGCAATACTTTATATGTAGAGTTCCCAAATGAGTTTACCAAAGACTGGGTGGAAGCGCGCTACGTAAACCCGCTCACCAGAACGCTGCGCCAGGTCACCAACCGCGATTGGGACATCAAGTTCACCATCCCCGAAGGTGTCAGGTCCCTGGGCGCACCCAGCATTATCCCCGGGAGATCGACAGCCAGCCGGGACTGGGGTGAACCATCCCGCAGCCAGGTTCCGGAAGAGCCCGCTCCGGCCCAGCAGCCCCAGCGCATCCAGACGCCGCGCTCCTCAGCACTCAACCCCCGCTACACCTTTGAGAACTTCGTGGTGGGCAATTCCAACCGTTTCGCCCACGCGGCTTCGCTAGCCGTAGCTGAAGGGCCGGCCAAAGCCTACAATCCCCTCTTTATCTACGGGGGTGTGGGGCTGGGCAAAACCCACCTGATGCATGCCATCGGGCACTATGCCCTGGAGCAGAACCCCAATATCTCCGTGGTGTACGTCACTTCCGAGACCTTCACCAACGACCTCATCTCCGCCATCGGAAAAAAGTCCATGGTTGATTTTCGGAACAAGTACCGCAACGCCGATATCCTCCTCATCGACGACATCCAGTTTGTCGCCGGCAAGGAATCGACCCAGGAGGAATTCTTCCATACATTTAACGCGCTCTACGAAGCCAACCGCCAGCTGGTCATTTCCTCAGACCGCCCTCCAAAAGACATTCCTACCCTGGAGGAGCGCCTGAGGAGCCGCTTTGAGTGGGGCCTCACCGCAGACATCCAGCCTCCTGATCTGGAGACGCGCATCGCGATTCTGCGAAAAAAGGCCAAGGACGACAATTTGGTGATCGACCAAGAGATCCTCAGCTACATCGCCACCCACATCCAGTCCAATATCCGAGAGCTGGAAGGATCACTGGTGAGGGTGATCGCCCACGCCAACCTGCACAACACGCCGCTTACCCTGGAAACGGTAGCCGACGCCTTGAAAGACATCCTTAAAACCCCCGCCCACCAGCCGGTCACCATCGAGGGCATCATGGGCACCGTGGCCGATTACTACTCCATCAAGGTTTCTGAGCTCAAGTCCAAGCGCCGCACCCGCAACATCACCTTCCCGCGGCAGATCGCCATGTACCTGGCCCGGGATCTTACCGAAAGCTCGCTGCCTGAGATCGGCGAGGCCTTTGGCGGGCGCGACCACTCCACGGTGATCCACGCCATTGAAAAGATCGAAAGCGAACTGAAACTCGATCCGTCTCTCCAGAGCACCATCACCGAACTGATCAGTTTAATCCGCCGAGGCTGAGCATAAGCTGTGGAAAAGCCTGGGGATAGTATTCCCGGAATTTTGGCCTCTGTTGGGGTTGTGGAAAAACCAAGGCAGTGTTCAACAACTTGTCTTTTGCCGAAAACCGCGCTCTATCAAGCGAAAACCGGTTTTCCACATTTGAACAGCGCCTACTACTACTCCTACTAAAAAGATCTTTATTAACAGCCAAGGAAAGCCGCTGGCAAGTATTCCACAGGAGGTATATTTATGCATTTCCAGATCCAAGGTTCTGATCTATTGAGCAGTGTAGCTATTGCTGAACGAGCTATTTCCAGTAACGATCAGACTCCTGCCCTCACCGGACTTTTCCTCTCCGTTGATTCTGATTCCCTAACCCTAACTGCTAACAACCTGCAGATCGCTGTGCAGACCAAGACCCCCTGCACAGTATGGGAAACAGGCCAGCATATTGTCAGCGGCAGGCTTTTCTGCGAGCTTGTGCGCAAACTGCCTAACGAACCGGTTACTATCCAGTGGAAGGACGGCCAGGTGTTCGTCAGCGTAGATACCATGGAATTTGCCCTGAACACCATCGCTGCTGACGAGTTTCCGGACTACCCCTCCTGTTCAGAAAAGGTGATGAGCCTCACCGACTACGAACTGGAGCGCTTGATCCGCAACAGCGTGTTCGCGGCCTCCAATGATGAGCACAAGCCCATTTTCATGGGGGTTCTGCTGGAAATTGCTGACAAACAGATCAACTTTGTAGCCACCGACTCTAACCGCCTTGCCTATGTTCGGGCTGAAACCGGTCTTACTTACATCGATCAAGCGGAATACATCATCCCCCGGGCCAACTTAGTGGAACTGCTGCGCTGCCTGCCCATGACCGAAACCATGGTCGAGGTCTCTTACGGCGATAACCAGCTGGCGTTCCGTTTCGACGACACGATCTTCACCACCCGCCTGATCGACGGCAGGTTCCCCCGGTACCGCCAGGTCCTGTATACTGACCAGGAGACCACCGTGATCATGAAGCGGCAGAAGCTGATTCAAGCCCTGGAACGGGCAGCTCTCTTCGGTCGCGGCGATGAAGCTCCCGTCTTGATCCAGGTCAACGAAGGCATACTAGAAGTGGCCACCACCTCCAGGCTGGGTAAATCCCAGGAACAGTGCAGTGTAGAGCAGAAGGGCCCGCAGCAGCAGGCCGCCTACGCTCCCAAATTCCTCCTGGATATGCTCAAAACCATGAGCGGTGATCAGGTAGAGTTCCGGTTCGAAGGAACGAGGCAGGCTCTCATTAAGGCCTTGGACAGCGATGCCCATCTTTATGTTGTGATGCCGATGCGAATCTAGAGAAGAGGATTGGTTTTCGTGAAGGAAGTATCTATTCATACCGCTGCCATTCAGCTCGATCAGTTTCTTAAGTGGGCCCGTATCGCTGCCACCGGTGGAGAGGCTAAGCACTTGATCCAGTCAGGCTTGGTCAAGGTCAACGGGCAGGTGGAGACCGCGCGTTCCCGCAAGCTCGAGCCCGGATCGGTGGTGGAAGTTGGCGGCGATACTTACCTGGTTAGGTTGGAGAGCTGAATGCGGCTTGAGTCTCTTGCACTGAAGGATTTCCGCAATTACGAACAGGTCAGCCTGGAACTGGATCCCGGGCTGAACATCTTTGTGGGCGACAATGCCCAGGGGAAAACCAACCTCTTGGAAGCCGTCTACGTGCTGGCGCTCAGCAAGTCCTACCGGGCAGCCCAGGACAGTGACCTGATCCGGCATGGAGCTCAGCGCGCCTTGGCTGCCGCCCAGGTGAGGAAGCTGGCCGCAGTGGAACTCGGCTTCGTGCTCAGCCACACGGAAAAAAAGCGCCTGCTTGTCAACGGGAAGGCAGCCGCGGCAAACCGTTTTGTCGGCACCCTGCTGGCAGTTTTGTTCAGCCCAGACAGCCTTCAGCTGGTGAAGGGAGCGCCCGCGGATCGCCGCCATTTCCTGGATGTCCAGATCTGCCAGATCGATCCCGTGTACCGCAAGACGCTTTTGGAATACCAGCGGGTGGTCCGCCAGCGCAACAGCCTGCTCAAGGCCGCCCAGGAAAGCCGCGCCCTTTTAGGCCAGCTGCCGGCTTGGGACAGGCAGTTGGTCCGACTGGGGACCCAGGTGATCCTGCGCCGCCTTACTGTGGTGGAGCAGCTGCAGAAATACGCGCGGGAAACCCAGCGCGAGATCAGCCAGGAAAGGGAGGATCTCGACCTGGTTTACGTGCCCTTTTTTGCGCTGAGAGACGGCGGCCCGCACAAGCTTCCCGCAAGCGAGGCCGAGCTGAGCGAGGCATTTGAGAAGGCTCTGCGGGAACTGCACGCTGAAGAACTCCGCCGCGGCTGCACGCTTGTTGGACCGCAGCGAGATGATCTTGTTTTTCTCGTGAACGGTCGGGATTTGAGGAAATTCGGCAGCCAGGGCCAGCAGCGAAGTGCTGTCCTTGCCTGTATCCTGGCCGAGCTGGAACTGATGCATGCAGAAACGGGCGAGTATCCCGTTGTCCTTCTGGATGATGTCTTAAGCGAGCTGGATAAGAACAGGAGGCTGCAGCTTCTTACCCTGCTCAATGCCAAGGCCCAAACTATAGTCACCGCAACGAGCCTGGACAGCTTCCCCCAGGAACTGGTGGAGCGCGCAGCGGTGTACCGCATCCGGCAGGGGAGAATTGCCTAGGGAGAGGGAGAGTCTATGTTCCTGCATATTGGCGGCGATGTGATGGTACCGCTGAGAGATCTGATCAGCGTGATCGACGTGAGCAGCGCTGAATCGACGATCAACGACGAGTTTGTAAAAACTGCAGAAGAAGAGGGTTTTGTGGTACAATTGACGGGGAAACCCTCCTCTTTGGTAATTTGCACCAAACGGGTGTACCTGTCGCCCATATCCGCCCAGACGCTGGCAAGGCGGGCAGTCAGGCTTTTCGAGGAAACAGAGTAAGGAGAGTTGATAGTTTGGACAAGAACAAGGCTCCTAATTATACAGCGGACCAGATCCAGGTTTTGGAAGGCCTTGAGGCCGTGCGGCTGCGGCCCGGAATGTATATCGGCAACACTGATGTGGGCGGTCTGCACCACCTCTTCCAAGAAGTAGTCGACAACTCCATCGACGAGGCCATGGCAGGCTACTGCGACCGCATCGACGTGACCATTCATGCCGATGGCTCGCTGTCCGTGCGGGATAACGGCAGCGGCATCCCGGTGGAGATTCACCACAAGACGCAGATCTCCACTCTGGAGACAGTGCTGACCAAGCTCCATGCTGGCGGCAAGTTCGGCCAGGAAGGAGGCCACTACAAGGTCTCCGGCGGACTCCACGGCGTTGGGGTATCCGTGGTCAACGCGCTTTCCGAATGGCTCGAAGCCCAGGTCTGGTACAACGGGCGCCACTACCAGCAGAGGTTTGCCCGCGGCGTAGCCCAGGGGCCGGTGGAAGATCTGGGGCCAACTGACGACCGCGGCACCCTGATCCGCTTCAAACCTGATGCCCAGATCTTCAAGACCATCAACTTCCAGGCAGAAGTCATCGTCTACCGCATGCGGGAACTGGCGTTCTTAAACAAAGGCATCACCATGACCTTCGATGATGAACGCAGTGGGCGCAAGCATTTCTTCTTGTACAAGGGCGGGATCGTTTCTTACGTCCACTATCTGAACCGCAACAAGACTCATGTGAACAAAGACCCGGTGTACATTTCCGGGGAGAAAGATGATGTGCAGGTGGAAGCTGCCATCCAGTACAACGACAGCTACACCGAGACAACCCTCAGCTTCGCCAATAACATCAACACGCACGAAGGCGGCACGCACCTGGTCGGCTTCCGCAGCGCACTGACGCGCAGCATCAACGATTACGCCCGCCGCCGTGGCCTGCTCAAAAACTCGGACGAAAACCTCACAGGAGACGATGTCCGGGAAGGCTGTACCGCGATCGTCAGCGTGCGCGTGAAAGACCCGCAGTTTGAAGGGCAGACCAAGACGAAGCTGGGCAACAGCGAAATCAGGGGCATAGTTGAGTCGCTTGTGAACGAAGCCCTCTCGACCTACCTTGAAGAAAACCCCGTGGATGCGAAACGCATCGTGGAGAAGTGCTTGCAGGCCGCTAGGGCAAGGCAGGCGGCCCGGAGGGCAAGGGAGCTGACCAGGCGCAAGAGTGCCCTGGAGATCTCGGCGCTCCCGGGTAAGCTCGCCGACTGCAGTTTCACCGACCCGTCAGTCTGCGAGATCTTCATCGTAGAGGGCGACTCGGCCGGCGGCACGGCGAAACAGAGCAGGGATCGCCGCTTCCAGGCTGTGCTGCCGCTGCGGGGCAAGATCCTGAACGTGGAGAAAGCCCGGCTGGACAAGATCCTCAGCAACCCCGAGATCCGGTCAATGGTAACTGCTTTTGGCACCGGAATCGGCGAAGATTTCGACATCGAGAAAGCCCGCTACGGAAAGATTGTGCTCATGACCGATGCCGATGTGGACGGAGCGCACATCCGCACCCTGCTTCTCACTTTCTTCTACCGCTACATGCGTCCCCTGCTGGAGGAAGGCTATGTGTACATCGCCCTCCCGCCTTTGTACGGGGTGCGTAAGGGGAAAGACATCTATTATGCCTACGATGATGAGGAACTAGAAAAAGTGCTGGAACGAATCGGCCGCAGCGGCGCTTTGATCCAGCGGTATAAAGGCCTTGGCGAGATGAACGCAGATCAGCTCTGGGAAACCACTATGGATCCTGAAAGGCGCATCATCCTCAAGCTGACGGTGGATGACGCCATCCTCGCCGACGATATCTTCACCACCCTCATGGGCGAGAAGGTTGAACCCCGCCGGGAGTTCATCGAAGCCCATGCCGCAGAAGCTACTAACATCGACATTTAAGGGGGTGTGCTGCTTTGAACATCAATCCTGGAAGCGGGAAGATACTCCCCGTTAAGATAACCGATGAGATGAAAACCTCGTACATCAACTACGCCATGAGCGTCATCGTAGAGCGCGCTCTACCGGATGTGCGGGACGGACTCAAACCTGTGCAGCGCCGCATCCTCTACGGCATGCTGGAGCTGGGCAACCGCCCCGACCGGCCCCACAAGAAGTCGGCGCGTATCGTGGGTGAAGTCATGGGTAAGTACCACCCCCACGGCGACTCAGCGATCTACGACTCCATGGTGCGCATGGCGCAGCCTTTCAACCACCGCTACATGCTCGTGGACGGACACGGCAACTTCGGAAGCGTAGACGGAGATCCTCCGGCGGCCATGCGCTACACAGAAGCCCGCCTTTCGTCCCTGGCCATGGAGATGCTCAGGGACATCGACAGAGACACTGTAGACTTCTATCCAAACTTCGATGAAACCCTGGAGCAGCCGGTGGTCCTGCCCAGCCGGTTCCCCAACCTGCTGGTGAACGGTGCCTCGGGTATTGCTGTAGGTATGGCAACCAACATCCCCCCTCATAACCTGGGCGAAGTGATCGACGGGCTGATCGCCCTGATCGACGATCCAGAAATCGACGTCAAAGGCCTGATGAAGTACATTAAGGGCCCAGACTTCCCCACAGGGGCGATTATCCAGGGACGGGACGGCATCAAGGAAGCGTACATGACCGGGCGCGGCCGCATCCGGGTGCGGGGTAAGGCACAGATCGAGCAGCTTTCAGGCGGCAAGACCCGGATCCTGATCACAGAACTGCCCTACCAGGTGAACAAGGCGCGCCTCATCGAGAAAATTGCCGAGCTGGTGAGGGAGAAGAAGATCGACGGCATCACCGACCTGCGGGATGAGTCAGACAAGAGCGGCATGCGCATCGTGATCGAGCTGCGTCGGGATGCCGCGCCCCATGTGGTGCTCAACCGCCTGTACAAGCACAGCCAGCTGGAGGACAGCTTTGGCGTGATCATGCTTGCCCTGGTGAACAACGAGCCGAAGATCATGGATCTCAAAGAGGTCTTGAGCCACTACCTCGAGCACCAGAAAGAGGTGGTGATCAGGCGGACCCGCTTCGATCTGCGGAAGGCAGAAGAACGCGCCCATATTCTAGAAGGTCTGCGCATCGCCCTGAACAACATCGACGAGATCATCGCGATCATCCGGGCCGCGTACGACGATGCAAAGGAACGCTTGATGCAGCGCTTCGGGCTTTCGGAGCGGCAGGCTGTGGCCATCCTGGACATGCAGCTGCGCCGGCTGAGCGGGCTGGAACGGGAAAAGATCGAACAGGAGTACGCCGAGCTGCTCAAGACCATTGAACGCCTGAAAGCCATTTTGGGCGACATCAACCTGGTCCACCAGATTATCAAAGATGAGCTGCTGGAGATCAAGGAGAAGTACGGCGATGCTAGGCGCACCAAGATCGGGGTACCGGTTGGCGATCTGGAGGATGTAGACCTCATCGCCGAGGAAGACATAGTGGTTACACTGACCCACCACGGGTACATCAAGCGCCTTCCCGTAGACACCTACCGGGCCCAGCGCAGGGGCGGCCGGGGAGTGAGCGCCCTGAGCGTCAAGACAGATGACTTCGTGGAGATGCTCTTTGTCGCCAGCACGCACAGCTACGTCCTCTTCTTCACCGACAAGGGGCGTGTCTACCGCCTGCGCGGGCATGAGATCCCAGAGGCAAGCCGCAACGCCAGAGGCTTTGCAGTGGTCAACCTGATCAGTTTTGAGCCCGGCGAGCGCATCAAGGCTACCATACCCATTGCCGAGTACAGCGAGGATCAGTACCTGGTCATGGCTACCCGCAGCGGCATCGTCAAAAAGACTGCCCTTAAGGAGTTCGACACGAACCGCAGCGGCGGCCTGATCTGCATCACCCTGGCCGAAGATGATCAGCTCGTGGGCATCCAGCTCACAGACGGCAGCAGCGAGCTGGTGCTTGTCACCAAGAACGGGCAGGCCATCCGCTTTGCCGAAGAGCAGATCCGGCCCATGGGGCGTACGGCCCAAGGCGTGACGGGCATCAAACTCGAGGAACATGATGAGGTGGTCGCCCTGGCCGTGGCCAATGATGAGGCTGACCTCCTGGTCGTCACGGAAAAGGGTTACGGCAAGCGCACGCCCATCAGCGATTATCCCCTGCAGAACAGGGCAGGGAAGGGAGTCATCACTCTGAAGCGGAACGAGCGCACCGGACCTGTGGTGGCCTCCCATGTGGTACGGGAGGGCAGTGAAGTGATGATCCTTTCCATTGAGGGCATCATGATCCGCATCAAGGTCGCGGATATTTCGCGCCAGGGCAGGAACACCCAGGGAGTTGTCCTCATGCGCCTGGACGAAAAGGACCGGGTCGTAGATGTGGCTGACGTAGGCATGGAGGAAGACCTAGACGAGTGAAGCCGGCTTTCTTGAGAGCCGTTCTGGTGGGCGGTTTTTTAGAAAATTGCTGGTGGGGGGCGTTGACAGAGAAGCCCCTTCTGTGGTAAGATAAGCTCGCTGCCCGGAGAAATCCCTTGGCAGAGCACCTTGACAACCGAACAGAAATCTTGAGCACACATTCTGTGTTTGAAGAGAATAAGCCATAAGTTTGTGAGCTCCGGACAATTTCAGCTAGTTTCAAGCTTTCAAGAAGATGAATCTAGAGCAATCTAGGATAAACCTTTTCTGGAGAGTTTGATCCTGGCTCAGGACGAACGCTGGCGGCGTGCTTAATACATGCAAGTCGAGCGAGGCCTTGGAATTGGAGTCCTTCGGGATGAAG